>Ga0116167_1000614_pt1 | contig 34492 bp, 29 predicted proteins | sample AD_JPNMR3_MetaG_FD_89794 | JGI IMG/M metagenome (GOLD analysis project Ga0116167, IMG submission 89794) | Active sludge microbial communities of municipal wastewater-treating anaerobic digesters from Japan - AD_JPNMR3_MetaG | ecosystem: Engineered > Bioreactor > Anaerobic > Digestate | place...
GAACATTTGCGTCGATTTTGCAAGATAAACTATTCTGAATCTGTCGCGGTCCGGCGGTAGCTCAACGGTAAGAGCGGCGGCCTTATAAGCCGTAGGTTGAGGGTTCAATTCCCTCCCGCCGGATTTTTGTCCCTTGTGGTGAGGAAATCGTACAGAAACCCAGCAAACTAACACCAAAACCCAAGGAGCAGCAAATACAAGTCATTACCACCAGTGAAGCAACCAACACTCAGAAGAGCATTATGGAGACAACCCATCAACCCATCACAACCCAGCCCATCGAACAAAAACGCCGCCGGGGACGCCCCCGCAAAGACCAAACAATCCAGTCAACAAGCAACCTCCCGCTGCGAAGACGATTGAGCGGCAGAAAACCGGCACCGAAAATGGGATTGAACGCCGAGACAATCCAGACCGTAACCGAATTCATTCAAAGACACGGTGGTTTTGAAAATGCCACCGCTCTCATTAAAGACCTCCGAGAGCTGGAAATCAGCCTAGGTGGCCTCGACGCCATCGACAAGCACCTTGAGATCGTTGGTCTCATTCTCAGGATTGACCGTTAAATCTTTACACCTTGACACGGCCCCAGATCGGCTTGACCCCATGAGAGGCCAGAAAAGCCTGGACAAAGGCAGAATCATAGACATCCAAATTCTGCAACATATGGGCCACTTTCTCCATATCCATCAACATCCCCAGCCCACCCAGGCTGAGCTGAGCCATCTTCTCATGGGTAAAGAGGTCTTTCCAAACTGACATGGGGACCTTTTTCAGGTCATCCAAAGAGTAAACAGAACCGGTCTTCAACCGGACCGTGTTTTGCATATAACTGGCCACTTTACAGACAGGAATTGTCCCAAAGACAAACTCTGGGAGTTGCTGGGGGTCATCAAGGACCTCATCCAAACCCGCCAGATTGTCAAGATGGGCCAATCTCTGGGCCAATTCTGCGCTTTTATGGAGGGACAATCCCCACTGGGGATTCTCCTCCACTTCTTTTTTAAATGTCCGATAGGCATTCACGACATCCTGCCCATAGGAACGTGAACGCAGCATCTCTTCAGCCGTCTTGACACGGGACCACACCCGCACCGCAGCCGCCTGGGGGTCATAAATCGCCAACCCCGCACATTTCTGGAGGGTTTCTTCCACCTCTTCCGGCAGGGCAATACTCCAGCGATAGGCCTTATCCAGCAAATTCGTAGCAAATTCTCGCCGGTCGTCAAAAGGCAAAGACACGACATTCTTGGCAAACCACTGACCGGCCTTCAGGAGAGAATCTTTGTCAACCACAGGGTAGCGCCGCTTGCTCGGCAACAAAAAAGCATCCTGGGACAAGTTCTGGGCCGACTTTTCTGTCTGCAAGGCCTGGTGGCGTTCCTGGATTTTCTTGATCTCATCCTCAATCCCAAAAAATGAAGCAAATTTATGGAGACGATCCTTTACGGCCTGGTTGGACTGACCTTCATTGATGAAATAGAGATACGATAGCCAGGTCGCGGCCTTGGTGTGACAGGGATAACAGCGCTGCTTGGGTAAGGCAAAGGCATTTTCAGGCAAATCGGCGATATCGTTTATCTCGCTAACACTGGCTTCCTTAACAAACTCGGGGAATTCATAAAGAAGCCGGTACTGAAAAATCTTGCGACCTGCGCTATCGTTGTAGGCATGAAACATATTTATTAACCTTTCTCTTTATTCGCTTTCGCACATCTCACAGAGGCTTTGTAAAATTAAGAAAACCTATTGTGGCATCAGTCATAAGTTCACATGCACAATTACGATTTATCAATCAACTACAATAGAGTATCAAATAGGGTTATCATCTTAGACAATATGTATTTTATAAAATAAACTGCGCCACTCAAAATGCGATGATTCCCACCAACACCATTCTCTCCCATATCGGACTTCATGAATTATACAATCTGCACCCCCCACAAATTGCCATCTGCCCTTTCTGCCTCTCACAGCAGTTTTTTGTCCTCTTCAACAGTCAATGGGAAGAAAACTGGTATTACTGCAAAGCCTGCCACTTCTCGGGAGATATCCTCGATATCGCTCAGACCAAATTGGGACTCAAGAATAAGCAGGACACACTCACAACGTTAAAACAACAAAACGTCCATATTGCCCGAGAAGACGAAATCCTTCATCGCATCCACAAATATAAAACGGAGAACAACGCCTACAAGGAAATCCTGCAAGAAGGGCATACCGATCTTAAAAATCACCTGGAACAGGTCATCAGTATTCTCAATGCACAATTCAATTTATCTTTTCGACCCACCAAAAATAAATTCTTAGCAACCAAGCTCACACCTTTCGCCATCTACCTCAGCAAAGCAAATCCTATTTTACAAAATCCCACCTACACCCCGCTCAAAGGCCTCAACATCATCTGTCAGACCCTGCCGGGCAGCATCACCGGCTTTCACCGATTGAATCAGTACGGCAAAGGGCGATTCATCTCCCTGACGGACAACACCAAAGATCCGGGCTTCATCCTCAATCCCCAACTCTGGGGTGAAAATCACGAGTATGTCTTCATTGTCCCGCCGTCGATCTTCTTTCACATGCAGCTCTATGCCCCCGCCCACACCAGCCTGCCCCTTGTCAGTTTTTTCAAAAACACGACAAGTTGGATCAATCTCTACATCATCGGCAAACCCGTCTTCTGGTTCGGGAGCGCCACACCAGACATCCCCAACCACAGGCAGATGCTCCAGATCATCAACAGCCAGGCCTTCTTCATCCCCTATATTCCCCCTCTGGCCGAAAAATACTATCTCCGTCAAAATCCCCAACACATCCTGGAATTCCTCCTCCGATTCGCCAAACCCTGGCAGGAGGTGTTCGATCACTTTCTGACCCACGCCAATTTTGACGAAGTCCACAAGTTCAATAAAAAATTCTTAACCCAGAAAGAGACCAACCCCAGCATCGCCTGTCTCATGGAATGTCACCCTGAGTTGAAGTCAAAATGGGAAAAACGACTCTACGGAGAAGGCAATCCCACCATCATTAAGAGGATCAAATCCAAGAGAACAGTCATGTATGAAACGGCCTCCGGCTGGTTCAGCCAATCCGGAGAGCTGCTCATCTCAGGGCACATCAAACCCCTCTACCTGGACGAAAATGACAACCTCCACATCTTCGTCCACATCCTCCCCGATGACACCAAGGGCATCGTCAGCATTCCCGTAAGGAGACTCTTTACCGGCGGGATCCAGGCCCTCCAGGAAGAAATCCTCAACCGAGGACTGGGCTACCTGTACATCGACGAAAATGTCTATCTCTCCTATGGCATCATCAGTTTTTTGATGAAATTAGGGCGAGGGCCAATCCCCAGGGTCTTCAGCCGCGAAGTCCCCCATGAAATCAGCGCCTGCAATCGTCCAGGCTGGTCAGACTACCTGCAAGAATTCATCCTGGAGGGAAAATCCTACCGAAAATTTGGACTGATCACGGCCAACAACATCCGCTTCTTCCTCCCGGACGATCACCCCTTCCATCACTGGAGCCAGACAGCCAAGACCGCCGTCTCCGATGACAGCCTGAAAAGAATCATCCAGGCCCTCACCAGTCAGCACATTTGCGCCATCGAAGACCTCAGACCCCTGCCCATCGTCTTCACCAACATCCCCGAAGAAAAATTCACCCAGCTGATGCACAGCCTGGGAGCCGTCAGCGAAGAAGAAGCCGCCCACTATTTCCACATCCTCAAGACAGAAGAACTTGTCGAAAACTTCAAATGGCCCTTCTATTTCACAAAACCCATCCCACCTGACATCGACCTATCGTATTCTTTTGCCCTGCTCCACGAGTCCCAGCAGGAACACATCAAAAAGGGGCAGCAAAGAATCCTCGTCACCCTGGAGACAGACGGAGAAGAACTGGCCCGCTACAATACCTCCAAATCCAATCTTGTTGGACAGTGGGCCAATAAAATTATCTACAGACACTTCTGCATGAGAAATACGACCAAAAGGGTCGATACCAATACAGTGAAGTATTTCTACGCCATCAAATCCCACGAAGAGTTGCAAAATATAGGGATGATCATGAAAATGGTCGGACTCCCCCCAACAGAACCCGTCCTGGACATCATCTAACACACTGTCCACACGTGTGGACAGATAGCGCCCCGTCTCAGTAATAGGTCATCCCGCCGTAATAGTCATTAAACTCCTCAACAATATTGGGAATCCCATCCAGCGTCCGGCCATAGACCTCTCCTCCCTCAGGATAGGAGGTCACATCCTCCATCCCCAGTTTGGTCTGCAAAGACAAATTGACATAGTGCTGGGCAAAATCTGGCCATTTCTTCGTGTAATATAGCAGCCAGCAGAGACCGATATTGACGGCATGGGCAAAGTCATCAGGTCCCAACATGGAGTCGTGCCGAATGATGTAGAGGTCCCCCGCCGTCTTGCGGGCCGATTTCTCCTCCACCAACGTAAGAAAATCATTCAAAACCGTATCAACGACATCCTGGTTGACCCCCAGGGAAAAAAAACGCATCCAGCCATATCGAATACAGGCACAGGTCATGGCCAGCGACCGGGACTTATCGACCTTAAGGTGGGCCTTCTGCTGATTCCGCACATTGAAAGGGACATAACGTACCAGCGTCCCATAACTTGGCGGTGTATAAACAACCGGAACGAGGGCCTGGGGTGGCACACCACTGGCAATGAGAAAACTCTCCCGCACAGACTGGGCACCCGTAACCTCAATCACGATATACTTGGCCTCAAAGACATTCGCAAGCCGCAGGACCTCGGCGGCCTCCATCGCATGATTGTGGGACACCCCTAACCGCATCCCATACAGGCAATCAACCTTTTGTTCCTTATTCAATCCCAGTACGGCAATCGCCGTCGTGGATTTCCCCTCAACACCACCCCCGCCAAAGTCCACAGAGACGACCTTCAAGGAGTAGTCGTGCTTTCTCTTGACGGCCTCATCCAGGGCATTCCTCCAGGGCAGGACAGCCGCCCCTCGCAGGTCCTGGACAGTCACCAGCTGGGATGAGGAATCCGCCGACTCACCACAGACTTCATTCCAGAAAATGTGCATGACATCAGAATATTCCCGTCTCTTTCTAAGAAGGATTCGCCATTTCCGGTCATCCTCACAGTGCACAGGAGATATTGGCTGGGAGATATGATAGCCTGGAAATGTCGTCACCCGGTCGGGACGGCGATGGACCCAGCAACCACTACGAGGAGAAATAGGATTCCCGCATTTGGCACAGACAATTCCCGGGGAATCCCGATTGATGGTTCGCGTCACCCGATCCGGTCCCAACATCCTCTCCAGGTCATGGTCCAATGCAGGGATGTTCCAGTAACCACAACCACAGCGAATGCACCATTCCCCCCCAGAAGACAAACGCCATAACTTCTCAATGACATTGGCCCGTGAAAGTGGAGTCCCGGTGAACTGTTCTATAGCCCAGCGAGAGGCCGAGGTCGTTTCCCGGATGATCGGGATCATCATATCATCCACATTCTGGATCTCGTCGATCACAATCTTATCGGAGGGGATACCACGGATCCGGTCCACACTCTCTTCCCCCGAAAATTCAAAGAAAACCACCGACCCATTAGGAAATTCCCTCTGCCGGATGTTTTCTGCCAGTTCCCTGGAGCGAAACAACCTCTTCATCGCATCCGGATTCATGGCAATGAGCGTGCAATTCTGCATGAACTTCGCCACATAAAGGCGGGAGACACGCTTCACCTGTTCATGTCCCGGAAGGACAAAGAGGGTATTGAAAAACGGGATGGAAATGGACTGGAGCACCGTCTGGGCCGCCAGGCAGGTCGTTTTTCCAAGCTGACGCCCCGATTTAAAGATGAGCCGTTCTGGCAGACAGGTGCGAAACATCGGCTCAAAATGAAAGTGATTCTCCAAGGTCATTGGACCACCCCGGAGACTGAAGATGAGGGGCAGCTGTGGGGCTAAACTGCGTTCATTCCGGACCTCATTCGCTGCCAGGGTAAAGACATTCTCAAGGACAGATGGGTCAAGGGGTGCTTGGGTCATCGGATTTGGCTAAGACGGCCTCATAATCGGCATAATCGTGGCGAATGGTCTTCAGATATGGGTAACACAGGTCATTGATGAGCTGGGCAATTCGGGCAGAGACAAACCCACCTACGGGGACAATCCACAGCAGACACCACCACAGCCGCAGAGAGACCCATGCCCACATGGATGCCCACACCATCACCCAATAAAACCACCCCACCCAAAAAGAAAAGCAAAAAGGACAGGTCACAGCCTTACCTGCATACGGCAGATGGCGCAAAATCAACCTTCTCACAGGGCTGAAGATCTCTGAGTGGTGAACAACCTCCACCACACTATTCACAAACAGACCACCCAAAAACGAACACACCAGAGCCAACCATGCAACATCAGCCGCCAACAAGGTGATCACACGAACGCTCCTTCTTCTGTAATTTCAGCAATACCGTAATGAGTAAAACCATTACTAAGATTATACGCATTCTGAAAAATGCTAACAAAAAGCACAGGATGCCAACACAGGAAAGACCTAGAGCAGAGGTAAGGACAAGCCAAAGAAGCCAATAAAGTGGTCAGGAAAGGTTAAGAAAGCGTATCAAAATTGCGACATGTGTACTAGTGAACACTGTCAAATATTTCTGCTCTCAACTTTTCGGTTTTTTTTACTATACACTTGACAAGACACGTCAAAATGGGCCGATTCCATAAGTGCTGTTTACATCGTAACTTACGACAATCGACCTCCTAAAAAATTTTCAGAAAAAACTTACAGGGGTTTTGACGTAAGTTACGTTCAGAACGCAACTTAACTGAAGTCAAGGAAAATCTGAAAAAAAGTGGTTCCACTCTTTGACCCTCAGACTGTCCGTAGGAGTTCATATTGGTCAGGCCACACTTACAGACCCTTAGAGGGGTTAGCACATACCACATAAGTGGTATTTTAATAGCCTTTTCGCTGCCCGACATTGGGTTTGAGTTCCGGTATTCCCATTGAACCAACGGCATAACCCACCTTATAGGGGGCATAGCATACGTCCAGCCTACTACCGATTTATTTCGCATTAAACGCTTTCTGGCGCGTTCCTGTGCAAAAAAGGGTCTCCAGCCGTCCCGAGACACTGAGAACGCAACAGAATTAAAGCCAGGGGCCAATTTCAGGGGTCGATTTCAGGCGATGTCCTCGTTCGAAACCGAAACCCACCAAAACTGGGGTCGTGACGGAGGTGTCAAATCGCCGAATCTCCCGGGCCGAAAAAATTCGAAAAATCTCCGCGGAATCGCTTGACCCCCCCCTTATACCCCCCCTATATATATACACCTCCAAACTGTTCATGTATTGTGCATAAAGTATGTAACCAACAAAAACACCTTCGAGACGAGTCCACCACGACCCCTTTGGGGTCGTGATGGACGAGTCGAAGAAGGTTGTTTTTGTTATCATATAGTATGGCTAATATAACGAACAGCTGTTTCCACTTGACACCCCCAGAGAAAAATTTTTTGACTCTGGCGACCTCCGAACAAGCCGAGTAAAGTATCAGCTTCTGTTCCCAGGGGCGTGCCGCAAAAGGCTTACACTTGAGTGCAACTCCCTTCGCTCAGCTCCGCTTCGCTCCGCTTCGCTTCGGGAGTTGCAGCTCATGCGGCACGCCATTACACCGAACAAAAGCTGGCGCTTTGTTCGGTACATACGCCTGCGCGTAACAGCCCCAGCTTCCTCCAACCTCCCTTTCGACTTTCAGCACACCATATATATCTATGGACTGCTCCAGTCTTTCAGCTTTAACCTCATCCCTCCAATCTTCTCCAGACTTAGTAGTACCGGTGTTTGCGCACGTTAATATTTGTATAGTTGTACATTTGCATCACTATGCAATAAAATAAGCAAAATAAAGACTGATGTGGACTGTTAAATCCCAATTTGGACAGTCTCCTTCTGTCCACACACCTCCTGTCCACACACTTATCTGTCCACACACCTCCTGTCCACACACTTATCTGTCCACACACTTCCAGTCCACACACTTCTTCTGTCCACACACCATCAGTCCCAGCTTTCAAAAAGCTCTTCTCGCAACTGTGTATTTGTGGTGCCAAATAGTTACTTAAAAAAGCTCGGTATAATGTCATAATTATTTGGGGTTCCAAATAAAGGAGATGCAACCATGTTCAATTCGTTTATTCTCAACAAAGAACTCTTCCACAATCGGGAAAACATCCTCAATGCCCCAATCAATTTCTTCGACCTGTCTCCTCAGGCCGAGCAGTCTTTTCACGATGTTGGTCTTTACACGGTCAAAGACCTCATCAACTGCACACCAGATCAATTGAAGTCCTTAAAATGGATCGGTGAGCGGACACTCCTCAAAATTGCAAAGATTCTTTATTCCGCTCACCTGATTGATGTCACCCATCCCCTGATAAAGAAACTACCAAAGTCTTCCCTCAAAAATTTTGATCGCCAGCAAGGAGAGTACCAGGTTGAAGAAGCCCAATTGCTCTGGCACTTTGCCGAAGGTGATCAGGAATCCGAGGACCAGAAGTATGTCATGCTCTCTTCTGAAAAAGATCGGAAAGACCTCTTTGTCTATGAAGGTGTGACCCTCAAGGCCATTCTCATCCAGATGGAGGAGAGCCTGAAAAAGATCAAACGTGCCCGGTCAAAGACAAGCCGGAATTTCAAACTCGGTTTGACCGGATTGGAGGAATGCCGACGAGTGTTGGATAGGTTTATTAAAATTGCCGTTCAAGGAGTTTACGATGACAGCCGAACATGAACTGCAACCCGTTGCCGTCATAGCCTCAGACACCCATCTGATTGAGCGGATGTGGACAAGCCGTAATCTGACGGATGACGCCTATTATTCCTTCCAGCAGGTCATCCAATATGCCCAGAAATTTCATGTGCCTCTGATTTTGGCAGGTGATATCACCCATCGCCGGATTATCGACAGCCGGACCCTTCAGGAATTGAGCCGGATTAATTCCATCCCAGATAAATGCTACATCATCCAAGGCCAACATGACCTTCAACCCATACCTTATCTTAAGGTGATTAATCCCGATAAAGTCATCTGGCTGGAAGAATACGATCACACTCTTGATTTAGGGCAAGGCTGGAAAATCTTTGGTTTTGATTGGAAGTCCGCTATGCGACTTCCAGAGCGGATAAAAAGCATTCCTACTGATACTAATCTGCTTGTTCTGCACCAGGTTTTTGAAAAATTCATGGGAAACATCACCAATCCGGAACTCTCTGTGGCCCTGATTCCGGAATTTATTTCACTTTTGGTGATTGGCGACTATCATGCCTATTTCTATGGTTCCCTGACGGAGGATCATGAATTACCCAAGGTCCTTTCTCCTGGAGGAACTGTCCTGACCTCGCTGGGAGATAAGCTGAAAAAGGGCTGTTTTCTCCTTATGGGAACACCGCATAACTTTGAGATGCGCTTTCTCCCTATCAAGACACGACCTGTTTTTACCACGACCATCGAAAATAAGGAGGCCTTGGACGATTTCATCAAGCGTCGTGAAGAGGTCCTAGAAAAACTTATTTCAGCTCCCAAGAAGATGGAGCTACCTCCGGAACTCCAGTTACCTATTGTGTACATCAAATATCCGCTTCCACTGCGGAAAGATATCCAAGAAACCATCCAACTGCTGGAAAAGGTTTCGTTTACGATTATCCGAGAATTTCCTGATACCGAGTCCCTTCAGAATAGTCATGAAGTGCTGGATGGGGATGTCGCTGATCTGTTTTCTGCGGAACGAAAAATCGATTTCAGTGTCTTCCTCAGGCATTTCATTTCGGAAAAAGATGAGCCGGATTTGATGTTTGTGTGCAAGGAGCTGCTGAATGAAAACAACACCCTTGAGTCCGTCAGAAAGGCCTACTTCGCCCGGGCAGAAGCCGCCGACGCTTCTCATTCTGGGTGTGTCCATGTTTGACCTTGGCGCACCTATGGTCAATCCTGATGTTGCTGCCATTGCGTCATTGGTCTGGTGGTTGGTTAAGGCCAATTACTTGAAGGTCATCTATTGCGGGCAAAGTCCATCTCTGTTTCTATCATTTTCTCCGGGCTACTATGGCGCGCCGAACCCCGTTGTGGTGTCCTACAACGTGGATGGTATTTCGGAGTGGGCCAAGTATAGTGGGGAAAATGCCATCTACGATGGGATCGCCAATCCCTTCTGGTGGCACATGAAGATGACGCTCAACCAGCCTTTTGCAGAGCAGGTTTCTGCACTCTATGACGTAAAAGCCGTCTTATCGGTTTTTTACAGTCCTTATTCGTCTCATCTGGCCCAGTTTCCTCGGCCCTGGATCATTGCCCCACCGAGCGGTATTGGCCTTCACCGTAATGATCGTCCTGTCTTTTTCCATTCCTTCCAGGCTTCGGGCTTTTTTGCTTCGATTTCCCGACAGGAACTGTATCCGGATCGGTACAAGATCATCCCTGGCATCTTTCCCTTGCCCGGGTGCTGGGAACCCCTGTCCAAGGTATCGAATGACTTCAAGCAGGTGCTGTGCCTGGATCCATCTGCGTATCAGCTGTGTAAGTCACAAAATCCACACGTGTGGACAGTTGGGGAAGATCGGATAACGCTTCATCTTCCCAAATTGGCAGTTGGTCAGGAATCTTATGGACATCGTTTTTTGGAGCATGTGCATCATGGAACCTATCTTTTTAGCTTCATCAATAGTTCTAATGTTATGTGTATCCCATATCTGGCTTTCGCGGGCCTGTATACCGGAATTCCGGTATGCCTGGGTCCCCATGCCGGTATCTGGAAAGGTTATTTTGTGGAGAAGGAATTACCATTCCTGGAATTAACGGATACCACAGAAGAAAATATGCGCCATATCATCCACCAGGCTTCGGAGTGTGATCGTCAGTGGATTTCACGAAGGGCCTTTGAGGTCTTTACACCGCACAGTCTGGCTGTTTCCCTGGCAGAGGCCCTGTGTGTGGAGGAATAAAGGAGTCCAGCATGCGTTTGCGTGAGGTCATTTTGCGGAATGTTTTTCAGCACGAGACACTCTGTTGGCGACCGGTGGTCGGCCTGAATGGAGTCCTGGGAGCCAATGGATCGGGTAAGAGCAATCTTATTTCGGCCATTTATTCGGCCATCACCGGAGACTTCAAGCGCCATTCTCTGGGTAAGGCGGGTTACATCCGTAACGGACTTGCCCAGGGAGAAGAGTGCTTCGTGGAGGTGACGTTTGAGCTGGATGGTCATGAATACACCATCCGGCGTTATCTCTCGTCCAATAAGGCAACCTTAAAGATGGACGGCCTGTCCATCAGTTCCAAAATCTCTGAAGTCAATCAGACAATTGATGAAGTCATCGGGAGTTCGGCCTATATCCTTGATAAGCATGTCTTTGTTAGACAGACCGACTTCCTCTCTTTTATCACAACGGCATCGGATCGGGCCAAGCAGCTGGCCCAGATCTGTCGCACAGAATTTATGGAAACGTTATGGACCAACCTGGGTACAGAAATCAATGAAGTGAAAGATATTATCCATAATCTGGATACGGAATTGCAGGCCCTGGCCACGAAGCGGGAGATGCTCCTGGGGCTTCAGAAGGAACTGGCCGAAAAGAAGGCCCAGTATTCTGAACATCTACAACTTAAACCCGAGGAAGAGGAGGTGAATAAAGCGAACGAACTGCTCAAACTCCTTGAAGTCCAGGAATCCCTGCGGAAGGAAGCCGCAACCTTAACCAGTCAATCCGCACAACTGGCCCTGAAGATGGAAAACATCAAACAGGAAATCCAGCAGATTGACCAGGATATCACGGATTTTGACACCAAACATGGGACTCCCGAAACGTTGGCCGAGCAGATTAAGGCCTTACAGGAGACGGCTAAGAAGCTGCCGGAGATTGTGAAGAAGAATGCGACCATTCGAAATCTCAAAGATATTCTGGCACGCACATTCACCCATCAAAAACCGGTGGAGCCACAATCTCCCCTTGCAGAGGTGACCTTTGCTAATGCCCAGGACTATATCGACCGTTATACGGAACAAAAGTACACGTATGAGAATATTTTCAAGTGCCGGGATGCCGAGGTCTGTCCGACCTGTGGGACGCCTGTGGCCCAGTTTTCCTGGAAAATCGAAGAGGCCGAGAAAAATCTCCCCGCATTGCGAGAAAAGATTTCGGCCATCGGTACCTTCCAGGTCAAATATCAGCACTATTTGCGTGAATTAGAGAAATATAACGCCTTGCATGATGAATTTTGCAGGATGCGTCAGCAGGCAGAAAAGGACCTCAAAGCCCTGGGAGAAGAGATCCCAGAAGATGAGTACCGCCAGGCCGCCCAGAAGTCTGAGGCACTGCGCAGACTCCTGGATAAGCGGTTGCAGTTGATCGAAACCAAACGGAGCAAGGTTAGTCTTTTGTCTGCCTATAAAGAGAATTTGGATTCTCTCAATACCCGCATTGAATCGGTGCAGAAACAGATTATCAATGTCTCTTCCGATAAGGTCGAAGCGGCCAGAAAGTTGATTGCCGATTATGAGACCTGGAAAAAGACCGATATTGCCTTAATGGCTGTTATTAATAACTTAACTAATCAAATTACTGAGCTTAATAGCCAAATTTCTCGTTTGGAGGCAGAGAATGAATCTGCTAAGATAAGAACTCGCTACCAATCCTGGCTCAATCTCGTGACACGCGCCCGGGAGATCTATCACCGAAACGCTCTTCCCGCCATTATCCACCAGCAGATCCTTCGTTATCTCGCTAATCTCATGAATAAGTCGTTGATGATGATGGATGCTGGTTTCACCATCACGGTGGATGATGAGCTGAATATCGTTGCGAATTTTGGTGATAATCGACAGGCGATTTCCTGTCACGACTTGTCGGGAGGTCAGAAAGTTATGGTGGCGATAGCCTATCGGCTCGCCATCCAGGAGGCCTTTTCCGGGATTGACTGTCTGGTTCTGGACGAACCCACCAATTTCCTTGATGAGTATCATCTGGAAAAGTTTTCCCAATTATTAGATCAGCTGCGTGATTTTTGCCACAAATCTCGCAAACAACTGTGCGTCATCACACACGAAAGGTCGATTGAGCGTTGTTTTGATGCAACACTGCTTCTGTCGTGAGCGTCTTTCCAGACAGTCACTGTGTGTGTGATGTCTCAACCTCTTAACAAAAAAGTCTGAGTGTGAAGCGCGGGTGCATGTTCCTGTGCACCCGCGCATTTGCTGTGAGGTGCCATAATATGGAAACTCAACTTGTCGCCGGAGAAACGACGTTTGACTGTGAACTTCAGATTTCAGGATGTTACGTTGCCATTTATGTTTACAGGAGCGAATATCTCCACCAATTGCAGGGACTTCTCACCTATTCGAAAAAATGTTTTGACGTGAAACAGGGGCGATCCAATATCACCTTCAAGAAAATTCGCTGCTACATCCCTGGAACAAAGGATGTTCATGGTAAAAAGGTTCCTGTGGTCGTCACCCTGCGGGGTTATTTGCCCAGGATCAGAAAATTTCTGGACGCCTTCTCCCTTCGATATCGTGAGACCGTGAATGGTGATGATAATCCCGTTTTTCAGAATATTGATTGGGATTTCATTAATACCACAGAATGGAGACTTGGCCAGCGCGAGGCCATTGAAAGCATCCTCTCGCATTTTGGTGGACTCATCAATTGCCCGACGGGCTGGGGCAAGAGCTTCCTTCTCCGGGCCTTGTGTCATGTCTATCCCTCGGCCCGAATTCTCATTTCCAGTTATTCCATCAGCGTGATAGAACAGATTTATAATGACCTGAAAGCTGATGAGTCCCTCAGCAACCAGGTGGGCATCATCTCCAGTCGTCTGAAGAAAAATCCCGGTGCCCGTATCCTCTGTTGTTCCGGTAAATCTTTAGCATCACTGAAAAATTATCTTGTTGATGATAAACCCCTGCGTCCTTTTGACATTTTGCTAATCGATGAAGTCCATGAATTTGGTGCAAAGAGTTTGCTGCGGAATTTATCACAATTTCCCACAGCTAGACGTTTTGGTTTTAGCGCTAATTGTGTTGATCGACAGGATAATGCTGCATTTGAATTGATTGGTGTCTTTGGCGAGATCATCGCCGACATCACGTACCAGCAGGCTGTGCAGGCCCAGGCTGTTGTCCCGATTACAGTGGTCTGGTATCCCGTAATAAATGCCAGTCTTCCGCCCTATGTGGAAAAAACAGAGAATCTTGTAACCTGGAAACGTTGGGGCATTTGGAGAAATGCCGAACGCAATAAACTGATTGCCGAGGTCGCCAAACTGTATGGAGAACGATGTGGTTCAGTCATCATCACGGTGGAGACCCTGGAACACGGTCTCTACCTCTTGCAGGAGCTTCCTGAGTTCACACTCATCTATGCCTCTGCCGACCTGAAGGGCAGGCATAAAGAATCCCTGCGCCGGATGCTGAAAGGCCACGAATTGACACCAAAACAGCGGTCTGAATTAACGAAGAAATTTCGCCGTGGAGAGTTGACCAAAGTCATTGCCACCAGTGTGTGGAATCGGGGTGTGGACTTCAAGCACCTGGAGGTGCTGATTCGCGGTGATGGTTACACAACCAAGATCGCCAACACCCAGATTCCGGGTCGTGTTTCCCGTGTTTATCCAACAAAGGAGTGTGCTTATGTGGTGGATTTCTGGGATGAATTCCACCCTCGATTTCTTTTCCGATCCAGGACTAGAAAACGGATTTATAGCAAATTTGGATGGAACCAGATTACTATGGATAGACTCGCCTTTCCCGAGTGACATCCTGGACGACAATCACGAGGAGCTGTTTTCTTTTGAACAGACATTGCGCAGTTATGAACACCTGTTCATAACTTGTATTAAAAGTTATTTATCACGTGTTAATAACAATTGTGCTTATGACCTGCCTGGAGAAGATGGCACTGACGCGGATGAAGCAAAGGGGGCTTATATCAGTGCTTACAATCAAAAGATAAAGACCCTGGCAGATTATTATCCCGACGAAGAGGAGGTCCTGCGTCGGCTGTTATGCTGGTCTGTTGAAAACAGGTTTTTCCTGAGAGATCTCTTTGTTATTATCCGGGCTAAAGGAACGGATGCCGCCAGCCTGGATAAACTGGATAAATGGATTTTCTCTGACCCTTCGAAGACCCTTTTGACAAATGCTAAAAATGATTTTCTCTCGCAGTCACTGGCCTACCTGATTAAGCGAGAGCTGGAGGACATCAAAACCAATCTCTGCAAGAGTGCCGCCCTGCGTAACGCCGCCGGGTGGCAGTATGTTCGGCTCAAAAATGATGTCTTCAATTCCTTATCTCCGACCTGTAGCAGCATCGTCCGCATGGCTTTTGCAATGAGTCAGGGCATCTGTCTCGATGAACGGGTTTTCTGGCCAACGGCAGCGATGGAATTTTACTGTTATGGGCGATATTTTAAACCAATCCTGAGTGTTTTTCCGGAACGTCTCAAACAGAGGTTTCAGGATTTTTGCTATGCCCTGCGAGATCTGTCCACGTTCAAGCTGCGTCAACTGGTGAAATAAACTTGTGGGTTCTCCTATGAGTGATCGCATCATAAACGTCCAAGGCAAGTTCTGCGTGTTTCTCCTTGCCACGCTGAGCTACGAGCGCTTCAAAATCCTCTACAACATGGTGGAATCCGGGGGTAAGCCGTTTTCAGAATTGGAGAGTTCCCTGGAGTACATTATCTGGTACGAGGTCCTTACTGGCTGGTATTCAGCCCATCCTGATGAAAATCTGACGATTCCGACATTTCTTTTAGAGTATGGGCAGGTTTATGACAGCCGGACGGGGAAAAATTTTGCCGAAACCCCGCTATACCGGATTGTCCGTAAGGTTTCTCTGGATGAATTATCACAGATTACAGATGCCTATTATTGCGACCTAATTTCTCGCCTTAAGTTGGAATGGTCTCTGCGGATTGTCGAAAATGCGACCTACAACCGGGACAGTCTGAATTCACTCCGGCTCCTGGAGATCCTGAACGAGGCCAAGTCTTTTGTCCATGAAAGTCTATCCATTCGGACCCAGGATAGTGACCTGATGGCGTTTCCAACCGGTTGGGAGATCAGCCATCAGTCCCTGGATGTCCGTCCCACAACCGTGGATTTCATTGACTACTATATGGACGGGGGTTATGTCCCCGGTGAGTGTTCTCTCTTTCTTGGGGCACATGGTGGTGGAAAAAGCGTCTTGGCGGTGCAGATTTCCACGGCCATTGGTATCCGGGCCTATCGGGATTGGCGTTTGCGAGAATGCCAAGGCCCCAAACCGTATAGCATTTTGGTAACGTATGAGGAGTCGGCTGATGATATGCGGCGACGGGCCTTGGCCTGTGTCGCCGAAATTCAGTATTCCCGCCTCCTCAAGATTCCTTTCAACGAATTGACCCATCGCGGAGGACCGTTTCAGGATTATGAACGGTTTGTTAGTGTGAATACCGGGATCACAGATGAGTCTCAGATGTACGGAGAGCAAGAACGGATTCGTTCCGCAATGGAATTGCTCAATCAGTGCTGGTACATTCTGGATTTTTCAGGATTCAGTGAAAATGCCGCCGGTAACGGCTACATCCATGAAATCCGTTCCCACATCGACCGCTTCATCCTTTCCAAACGGTCACGAGGGGAAGAAGTGGCTATTGAGTCCGTGGTTATTGATTACGTCTTGGCATGTGCCCGAAAGCATATGACGACCGCCGGGCAGAATTACGACAAGATGCGACATCTTATTAATCAGTTTCCGATTGTCCTGAAGAACGAAGTCCTCTCCCCGTTTAATTGTTCGGGATGGATCTTCCATCAGTTGGACAGTCGTCACCAGGCCTGGAATCCGCGGGCACCGATCCTCGATCACACGGGGGCGGCGGAAGGCAAGGCCCTGGGAGAGGCGTGCAATTTTGCCTTCACACTGGGCCGGATGGCCAACAATGTCCTGGCCTTTTCCTGCACGAAGGCACGGCGGGCGGAGAAGCGTTTGCCTACCGCCCTGCACTTGGATAATTTCTTACGCTTTAACATGGATAATCGTTACGTGTATAGCGAGGATCTTAATCGCATTGTGGAGGTGAATACCTATGAGGATTACAGCCCATTGGCAAATGGAGGAACTGATGACAATATGCCGCAGGCAGCAGATGACACATTTGATGTGTTTTAAGGTGCGACCATGTCTGTGCTGAACCCGATTCTGTTTAAGGCTTTGGTGCGTGTCTTTAAGAAGGTCAAGATTTACTCACGAGGAGAACACGGTAATTACGCAACGGAATACAGCATTCACACCTGGGACATCAGTGCCGTTGCCAGACAATGGGGCGAGACATACGCCGTGTGCTGTCCCTTCTGTGGGGACCGGAAATTTCACTTGTACTTCTCCCACCGTTTTGGCTTTCGTGATCCCATCACGAAAAAATACTACCGGCGAACGGTGTGGTGCTTTCATAATTGTCTGGAGCATCAGCCAGAACGTGTGAAACAGTTGTATAAGATGCTGTTTCCCGAAGGTCAATCGTTATTTTATACAGATGAAAATATATTAAAAGATGATCAGCTGGTGGAGGATGACCCTTTTGGTGATGGCGGGCATTTTCTCCTCTCTGATGAGACACCTACGGCTGATTTGTTTGAACGGTTGCCAATTGTGGAGTGGCCCGGTAAGTGTGTACCGCTCCGTCAGTTGACCGAGGACCATCCGGCTATTGTCTATCTTAAGGATCGAGGTTTTAACATTGAGGAATTAAGTCTTCTCTGGAAGGTGCGCTACTGTGTTGATTCTTACAATCATTTGCTGAAACATCGCATCATCATCCCGATTTATTTCCGGGATAAAATGGTTGGATATCAGGCACGCAAAGTGGGTGAACCCCACGATGGCGAACCAAAGTACTATTTTTCCAGAAATTTTCCCAAGTCTATTGTGTGGTACAACGTTGAAAGGGCAACTGACTATGAGACTGTTGTCATTGTTGAGGGTGTTACGGATGTTTGGAAAATTGGCGAAAATGCTACGGCGATTTTTGGTTTAAGAACCAATCCTGAAGCCATTAATGTCTTCACCTCACTTCTCTTTGAAAAGCATCAGGGTAACGCAACCGTCTGCGTCTGTCTCGATCCCGATTTACCTCCCAACACCAAAACGCATCAGCACCAAATCCATGTCTTGACTCGTCAGTTGAGTTCTAATCTTTATCGCATCAAAACGGTTGTGCCGATATGGCTTCCTGTGGGAACGGACCCAGGTTCCCTGGATCGGGAGTACCTACGCAATTACATCCAGGAGTCAATCTATGCCTACAAAGCAGCCAAAGAAAAGACAACAAGAGCTTCCTACCAACATCTATAATTACATCCTCCCCTCAGCTACCCACGAGATCGGTCTCAATCTTAAGACCTTTGACCAGGCCATTGCGGAGATGTGTGGGGCGACAGGGACACTGCTGAATATCGCCGTTTCTGACGATGGTCCGGCCAATGAGGCGGTGGATGTGACGATGTGGTGCCTCGGCGGGCATGAATGGGTCGCCGATAATGTTGATAGTATCCTTGAGTTAGACCTGGTGGTGCGGCGTTATCCCACCAATCGCCCATCGCCTGTGGTGATCATCAATTCGTATCCAAATAATCTGGATATTTCCAATCGTTATCATTTCACTTCGGATAAGGGTGCCCTGTTCTGTTCTCTCCTGAAAAAGGCGGGATTCCTGCAAAAGAAGATTGTTCAGGGGAGTCGCAAGGGCCATGTCTTTAATCAGACGCTTTATATTCCTATTGTTAGGACCTATGTCACCTCGGCCATTAAGTGCAATATTGAAGCCATACCCTATTATTCTCCCCGTCAGGAATACTGGAGCGGTTATCTTTTCCATGAAGTGCGGGCCTGTTCACCCAAGATTGTTGCCCTCTTTGGTAAGGAGGCCATCTGGTTTTTCTTGCGACCTCTGGCGAAGTTTGGGCTGGTCAAGTATTACGATAACGATATCTATTTAAAGCCATCCCAAATTAATACCCAGCTTGTAGGACGCCTTCTGGAATGCCGTTTACCAGACAGGGAAGAGTCTTTCCTAGTTTTCTGTGCTGGTAACCCTTATACGATTTTGAAGAATCTGGGTGGTCCCCAGGCTTCGTTACTGTCTGTGCATGTCCACCGTTTCACGGAGCTGGTGAAAACAGTTACGGCCAGCCAAACTCCACAGACGGAGACCGTTAAGGAGAATAAAACGACAATTGCCGCGCTGGAAAATGATGTCGAATATACTGTCATCCGATCTGATGAAAGGATTGACGAATTTCTGCGCAATATCGAAGAAAAGCAGTTGAAGTTTGACTGCGTGTCACTTGACTGCGAGTGGTCCGGGCGCAATCCATATGCCCCGGGGGCAAGATTGCGAACCATCCAGTTCTCGCTCCTTCTCTATAAAGAGACCAATCCCAATCAAAAGCGCATCAAGACTTTTATAGTCTGTTACACGGACGAGTCGGGTAATGTTCTTGTATCCCAGGAAAAGCTCACGGAGCTATTGCGGTACATCCTGGAAGGAAAGCTCATCTTTGCCCACTTCGGACAGACCGATACCCAGTGGATCTGTGCCTTAAGTGATGACTTGAAAGATTGTTTTACCGTTCCAGATTACTGGGATTTCCAAGATCGAGCTTTAAATCTGAAGGGTCCTTTGTACCTGGATACGTCTGTTCTGGCCCATACGATCAACGAGAATCTTTCTTACGATCTCAATAATCTCATTCAGCTCTTTTTGAATGTGCCCCAGTATGATGCGGCTTTGAAGCAGTATTCTACGGCTGATGGCTATGCCAGTGTTCCTGATACAGTGCTTTTGCCCTACGGTGCAAAGGACGCCTTTTATACGCTACAGCTTGGGTTGAAGCTTTTAAATACGATCATTAACACCAATAAGGATAGGATTAACGAAATCACTCAAACGCATTTCAGGCAGCCCCATCACACCTGGCCTTATGTCCATGATCTCCTCTGTCTCTGGTCAACGATGCGCTGCTACCCCGTGCTCATGGAGATTATGCGAAATGGGCTGCACCTTGATATTGATAAGTTCCTTCGGCTTTGTGAATCTTATGAAGTTACATTACAGGAATTACTGAAAACCATTCGGACGGAGGTGGATTGGCCCACCTTTAATCCCAAATCGGTGGCCGAGGTCAGGGCACTCCTCTTTGGTCGCGAGTTTTACAAGCTTAAGAATAAGGATCTGCCTCATGATGTCTTGTCCCTCAATTTGACTCCTGTCTTTCCCACCAATTCAACCTTTAAGGAGTGGTCTGAGCTGGATAAGTTGGAGAGAAAGGCCGCCCAGCCCTCCACCTCCGCCGAAGTTTTGGACATCCTCTATACCCGCTACAAAAAGGATGAAAGGGCACGTAAAGTTATCAAATTGCTCATGGATTATCGAACGATTGATCATGTTATCAATAATTCAGCCTATGGCCCGATGCGGGATGCCAGTGGCCAGTATGTTAAACACGGAGGTGTGTACATCTTTGAGCAGGGATATGGGAGTTATCTGGATTATGATGGGCGTGTCCGGAGTTTCTTCAAACCCCTCAACAAAACCGGACGTTGGGCCTCCAGCCCCAATCTGATGAACCTGCCCAAAGAGGCCGAAGGACGCTATAAGCAGATTCTCGGAGATAAGTATTTCTGTTCACTCCGTAATGTTTTTACAGTCGCTCAACCTGACTGGATCTTTCTGGAATGTGATATCAAGGCAGCGGAAATGTACGTCATGGCAGCCCTTTCTCAGGACACGGAGCTGCTCAACGACTTGAAAAAGTCCGAACTGCCACCAGATCACCCCGATTATCGGGATATTCATTCCTATAACGCGGTTGTCGCTTTTCAACTAGACTGCCCACCGACAAAAGAGGGTCTTAAGGCCATCGGTAAGGCGGGATTACGTCAGGCCGCGAAAAGAATTATCTACGGTGCCGCTTATGGCCAGACTGTCGAAGCCCTGTTCACGATGCTCAGTGCTGAAGACAGCAGTCTCACGCTGGAGGAAGTCCAGCGGGTGCGAGAGGCCATCTTCGGACGGTATCATCGCCTGGGGGCTTGGCTGGAGCGGGCTGCCCATCTAGGAGAAAGGGGTCTCACGGTTATCAATCCCTTTGGGCGCAAACGCCGCTTTGTCTCAGGAGGTAATAATCGATCAGAGATCACCTCCTATTTGGCCAGCCAGTTTGCTCGTGAAGCCAAAAACTTCCCCATTCAGTCTGCAGTTGCTGATTTAATGAATGAAAGTTTGGGCTGGATATGTGATCATAGGAACGAATGCCAGACTCCTTTTCGAATTGTAAATTTTGTTCATGATAGTATTCTGATAGAAGTGCCAAAAGATAACGTTGAAGAGCTTAAACAATTTCTCATGCGTTGTTTCAGAGAAAATTGCATTCCCATTCGTGACATCCAAGATGGCGAATTATTACAGCCTGAACCGTTATATTTGTCGCTGGACTTTTCCGTCAGCAGGGAATGGCAATGAGTGTGAAGTGTCCACACGTGTGGACATATGAATCCTCTAAATTACGGTTGCATTTCAGTCATAATACTGTGGTATGTGGAGTTAACCGGTTTTTGTCTTGGTAAAAGGAGTTCTAACATGGGCTTTTTTGACACGCCATTTTCACAGACAACTCAATTATGCAATCGAGATCTCGCTTATCCGAAGTGGAATGGGCCACGGACGGTATTTCGACCGGCTCCGGTAATTGAGGGAAATAAGGTTTTACCGGCTTTTATCAAAGAGAAGAATGACATCTCCCGGTTTGCGTATTCCGTCATTGGTGCGGTTATGTTTGGGCTGGAGGGGCGCCAGCAGAGTTGTCTTCTGGCTCCCTCAAGTGACCTGTCAGCCGAGGACGCCAAAAGGATGGTTGAGGCGTCTCCGTATTTTGCCTTCTTGGAAAATCTCTATGCCAATGAAGGCCTGGTCACAAAACTGCTGAGTGCAGAATTGAATGATTCTGTCAATCTGAAGCAGATGTTGCCGAGGCCCACATTGCTGATTTACATGAATGTTGTGCTCTTTGAGTCCGATGGAATCATTTACTATGATGAAGACCTGGGGGATGACAGGTTTAAGACTCTCCAGTTAAGGGCGAGTGCGGCTCGTGATGTGCAGTACAAGATTAAGGATTTGATATCTTCTTCTGTTGATTTCGTGGCCCCGAGTTGCCCGAAGTTATGGTACATCTATGGAAAGAAGAACACCCATACGGAAGCTTCCGAGGAAAATAAATATTGGAGAATCATCATTGAGGATGGGATGTATTCGGCCAGGAAACACCAGAAACAGCCCATCACAACGACCTTGAGTAAACCCATGCTGGTGAAAATTCGGGAATTGCTCCCGTCGCTCTCCCAAAGTGATTTCAACTTTGCTGATGAGCGGGAACAGATTCGTTTGCTCTGTAAGGCCTTCCCGCTTCCCAGGATTATCGAATTAGGATTTAAGTACAATCCACAATTTATGAAAATCGCTAATGATGTCTTACCGGAAAGTATCACCAGTTCTAGCACTGAAGAGGAGAAATTTGAAGAGTCGGATGGCAGTATCTTGAGTGCAGCCAATGAAATGGCGGCAAGTCATCAACAGAGTAGCAGTGCAACGGAACTTGATGATTTTGAAGAGTCCTCTTCCGTATTATCTGGTTTAAGTCTTGGAGACGAATTGAATCTTGATAGCTTTGGGACTGACAGCCCAAAGGGTGAATTTGCGAGTGAGTCTCAGGACGACGAGTTTACGCTCTGAAGTTTGTCTATCAGGGTCTTGCGTCGTCACAACTTGCTGGCTGAGAAAGGGCAAGTACTTCGGTGCTTGCCCTTTTTTTTTAAATCCGGTAACATCAATTAATGTCCATCTCTCTGAGTAAGGAGGCTTGTAATGTCTGACACATCAGAAGGACTGACGGAATTCTTTCAGGTGCTAAGAGAAGAAGATTCCAATCTCTTTTCTCTTGAAGAAATCCGGGATAAGATCACCGTCCTGCCTTTTCCTTCCTTTTGTTTGGAATATCTCTTCGGGATTAATGGCCTTCCCTTTGAACGGATTATCCAAGTCCTGGGTCAGCAGGCATCCATGAAGAGTGCCTTTTGTGTGGAGGTCATCCGCTGGTTTGCCCAATTTGGCGGAGGCGGTGTCCTACTAGAACACGAGGGGAAATTCTCTCCTGATTTTGCCCGTTCGATTATGGGGTCTTATGAATCCAGTATGGCTGTGGCCCAGTGCAATTCCATTGAGGACTGGCAGCAGCGTTTGCAGATTTATGTGAGCAAAATTAAATCACTCCCAAAAAAGAATGCGCCTTTTGTCTTTGTGGTGGATTCCATTCTGGGAAAATCTTCCATTGAGACAATGCAGGCTATTGAGAAACAGGGTTATGCCGGTCGTCAGCATCCGGTTGAAGCCCTGAAAATCACCAATTATTTGCGGAAGCTGGCTTCCGATATGGCGGGAGTGCCTATCGTGGTCTTGATTGTCAATCACCTTAAGCCGTTTTCCACGGGTTATTTCACAGAACGACATCGGGCCGGTGGAAAACACCTCAGTTTCTGCCAAACGTATGAGCTTCAGCTTGATCGGAAGGAAGATATCGAAAAGTCGGCCTATCAGGGCGCGTACATCAAATTTTCCCTCTATAAGAATTCGCTCTCTTCCGAGCGGGATTCGATTCGTGTTCCCATCATCTGGAAATATTTTACGGATGATTCCGGCAAGATCATTCAACAGACCAGGTGGCTGTGGCATACAGCGACGATTGATCTGCTGATGAATTATCAGGAGGAGCTAAAAGACCTGGATTTGCACGTTTCGAAGACCAAAAAGGTCTGGTCTTCGGCGTTGGGGATTCCGGAAAAGGAACCTGTGGATATGGAGACAGCGGGAGAAATGCTCATCCACAATTCCGATGTGATGTCGGAATTGCGAAAACAATTTGCCATCATCACCTACAAGACATATGAGAAAGGATTCGATTATGAGGAAATCACAACGGAAGGGCAGGAACCCGTCAAGAAGAGGAAAAAGCGGGAACCAAGAGTCCAATCTGATTAATGAATTTTTTGCCGATTGTTTTTCGACTGAACCCGATGAAAAACGTAAATTCCGCAAAAATTCTGTCTTGCGCTATGTTTGCAGCGCCCTCGGCGTTCCAAAGCGCTTGATTGCTGACGATATTATTCCCTATCAATCTTTTCGTCTAGTGTATGCGTCCGGTTATGCCCTATCCTGGCGACATTTTTGCTTCCATAGCACAAAATGGCTCGATCACCTTCAGGAGATGCTGGATTCACCCCGCAAGATTGTGCTTTACGATTGCAACCGGTACCCGATCCCTATCTCCCTTATCCCATGTTTCTCCTGGGGGATCATCGAGCAGACACCAGCATTGCTTACGATCCGTGTCCTTGGGTCAAAGACCCTATACGTTTATACGCTCAAAGAAGCCTTGCAAGCCTTGATTGGGATGAAGTCCGATCCAACGGAAAATGGCAAAAATTAACTGACATTATTTCAGATGTTCATAGTAAATTCACACCGATGTGTTTGCGTACACTTGGTGTAAAAACATTAGCCTCCGGGCACTTAGCGATTTCTCACAGCACATATTTTACTTTGAGGTCCCTCGTGGGTATTATGGATAACAGTCATGTATGCCATCTGGCCGGGACAGAAAATCTTTTATCACATGCAGACACGGATGTTGTCCTTAGCTTCGTGGGCAGGGATGGGTTATTCCTCCGTACAAAAAAATACGCAGGTATCCAGAGAAGAGGTAGTTTTAGGCTATGGACATATCAGCCGGTTGGTCGATTTTATATCGATCATATCAGACATAATTCTTCTATAAATGTCGGGCGACTTTCTCCTGTATTTTTCTCTAGCAGATACAGGGTCTTAAGCCGTCAATATTCCCTCCCTGATTCGCCAGAGGCCTTTTTTTCCTTTGGTGTCGGAGTTAATACGGTCCATCGGTACACGTACTTGCTCTGTCGTTTTTTTGATCTTTGTTTTAGGAAAGGATTTTCCGATGACCTTTGTTGATGAAAATGTGACCATCCAACGAATTCACAAAAAAGGACGGGCAGGAAAGAAAGCGAAACTCCGAGAATCCCTTGTCTTGTCAATTGATGCCACAAGGTTGCAGCGTGAGACGCGACAGGCTTCAGAGGAGGACCGATCAGGGGCAGAGCTGGAAAATGAACAGCATCTGATCGACAACATTAAGACGATTCTGCTGTCGGCCAGTCAACAGGATGTCTTGGCCAAACATCAGGCGGGAGAACTGCTCAACCGGTTTCTTTATATTGACTGCCCGCCGGAAGAGGCCAAACGACGATGCAAACGGGTCATCACGGAATTGAATGGCATCATCTCCCGCACACAGATCTACAGTCTCGTCCAATTCTACAATGCTTATCCCCGGTCAGAAATTGAAAATTATCTCCGTCAGTCACCATTCCTGACCTACAGTCATTTCCGACAGGTCATGGTGATTAATGATGCCGAAACCAGGAACCGTTTGCTTCAGATGGCGATTGAGCAAAACTTATCTGTACGAGATTTGGTCAAGGAAATGAAGCAGTATTTGCTGGAAAACAGTTCCCAGATAGAGGGGGTTGAGGACGATGAGGAAGAGGACGGAGCTTCAGAAATTTCGAAAGAAACGGCCAAGCAATTCACAACTGTTTTGAAGAGTTTTCGTTCGGCCATCAAGGCTTCCAAGAAGTGTGTGACTTGCCCTGATCTGGAACGACTTGTCTATGCCTTCGATGACCGAGTCCTCTCAGAGTTTGAATCTCTCATGAATGATATGCTGGATGTTATCGAAATCTATAAACGGCGGATTTACAACAAGTAATGAGATAGGAGCTACAGAGAAAAAGGGATTTTCCGATGAAGCTTGAAATCGAACTCATGCACACCAAGGATGCCGGACTGCGTTACTTCCTGTTCGTCAATGGCAAAAATGGCGAGCGCCTTGCGTACTATGACATCAGCAAGACGATCAAAAATATAAAATGCGACAAGGCCCTTCGTGATTTTGTTTCGGCATTCAACGACATTTCCTGTCGGGAATGTCTGTTCCACATTATCAACGACTTGATTACCAGCGAAGAGGCTCCTTTCCGGCATCAGTTTTCTTCTGTCATCAATGGTCGTAAGAAAACCTCAGAACAAATTGAGTGTGTGACATGAGTTTTCTTGACTCCGCCGGTAACGACACGAGCAATGTCGTTCCCAGTGTTGCTATCTATGGGGTACGGGAATTACAAAAAATCTGGGAGTTAAGCTATCAGCTTTTGCGGCATTTCTCACCGCAACCTGAGGAATTTGCCAAGGTTGCGGCGGAGATTTGCAAGGTCAAAAAAGTTGATAATCTCACCAAGAGCATTGTACACGCTTATCGGATACTCAATGTAAAAGATAAGCGCACCCGCTTGTTACTCTGTGTCCGGATTGCCTGGTTCAGAAATATCTTTGACGTAAGCAGTATTGACCTTTCTCTGCGGGATTATGGATCCGGTGTCTGGGGTGCTGCCCGCATTCTGGATGTCCGACCGCATGGAAATCGTAAAAAGATCCGCTTTCTTGTCCTTACAGGGAAAGCTGCCGGTGAGTTAATCGAAAAATCGGTCAGTGATAAGTTTATCTATTACATAGCGAAATCTCTGACCCTTAAGCTTAAGGCTCAGTTGGATCGACCCAGTTATCGGGACTATCGTCATCCCACGGATATCTGTGGAGCTTTTGTCATCCTGAAAATCGGGTCTCGCGCCAAACACCTTCAGATTGTTAATATTTCAATACCGCAGAATTACATAACCTACTATTTGAAAGTATTAAAGGCCCGTTATAATAAAGATGGTTGTTTGATTCCCAAGTCTGCACAAAATCGAGTTTGCTACCTGTGTTCAAAGACTCTCTATGAGTGTAATTTAGCGGTCCACTGTTTTTTCAAGAAGGCTGTGCCCTGTTCCATATGTCATAATAATCCCGCACAAATAGATAACATGTGCTTGCTGTGTCTCTGGCATCGTCCACAATCCGAAAGGAGTCGTCATGTTTGTACTAGCCGTTGACCCAGGCTATCCAGGAGGTTGGTCAGTCGTTGGAAAAAGTGATGCTGGTTTGAAGGTTGAATTTAGCGGGAAACCCCCTGCATTTACAGTTGTCAAAAATAAAAGAAGACGTACAGAAATTAATGGGCCTGAAATTAATCGTCTGGTGAGGGAATTCAAAGAGCGCTATGTTCCTCTTTACGCATGTTTAGAAGATACGCACGCCTTTCCAAAAGATGGAAAAGTCGGTGCCTTTCGTTTTGGATGGATCAAGGGTTTTTGGGAAAGCCTTTTTCAGAGTCATGAAATTCCTTATCATTTGATTTCCCCCCATACCTGGCGTTCCTTCTGTCTGGGATCGGTTCGCGCTGTTGACAAGTCCCAGTCTGTGGTTAAGGCCAAACAACTTTTTCCTAACTTCATTGATGAAGATCATAACATTGCTGAATCCCTTCTGATGGCTTATACGTTTTTTGGTAAAATTCACCAAGCATAGTCCTCTATGGATATCAACCCTTATCAGTTACCAGATTACGTGTTACCGCCAACGGTAAAGCAGGCAGGAAAGGTATCGTCGCACTTTATCTGGTCCAGTACTTCGCCGGATAAACTTGACGCAGGCATCTTCTGGTTCTCCCCCTGCCTGCTTTACTCTTTCATTACAGACAATAGTTCACCGCTAACGCTATTCCTGGAAACTTATGGCTCTTCGGTACGGACATTTACCCTGAAATTTGCCTCTCCCATCATCCGAGGTGTGAAGAATAATAACACCCATACAGAAGTTCTCCTCCGCTCTTTTCTGGGGATTGATGTGGATTACATCCTGCCTTTAGGCCAGTGGCTAGATGACATGGTCTTTCTGGACAGTAAGAACAAATTTTTGTTCCGCACGGAGACTGATGTTGTCTCTGTCACTTATCCCGGTGTTGCTGTTAACCACCCTGTTGGCGTCATCAATATCCGGACCAAGGAAAAATATTATCGGCATATTCCTTCCCCGCCAGAGCGCGGGACGGCCTTTCTGGCTGTTTGTGCAACACAGAATGACGATCTCCTCTTCAAACGACTTTGTGAGGAGGCCGATAAAAACACTGATGACAGCCCCCTGACCTGGCATGATCGGGCCAGAAAACTCCTCCTGGAACAATCTCGTTTAACCCCCGTCATTTCTTACGATCAAAAGCCTCTGTCTCGTGCTCAGCTGTTAAGCTGGGTGGACTTCTATAAACGCATTACCCAATCTACTTAATTTTGCCAATTTATATGTCATAATCACATGGCGTAAGAGGATACACCTCGGTACGCAACGCAGAGAGTCTGGTTGCGTGGACTGCGGTTCATTTGTTGTAGAGCTATGGAGGACAGAGTATGCTCTTTCAACTGAGTTTCCGGTACGGTCGGGAACACAATGAGAATTATGTGTCACTGAGGGACATTGTTCTCATTGGCCACAAGTCAGTGTACATCTGGGTCGGATCAGAAACACCCAATGGCTGGGCACGGGTTGGTAGCTGGAAGCTGACAAACATCGGGGAAAATAATGCCGTCGTTCATCCTTTTCCGCCGCTCATCTTGCGGTTGAAAAAGCCATCTGACCCCGATGACCTGGTCCTGACCGAGTTACCACCAAATTTCAAACTTGTGGGAGCCAATATGCTGGAAGACAAAGACGAGGAGCTGATTATCTGGTTGGAGGATAAACGACTTCCTCTTGTCTTTGAGGCTCCGCTTCCTTTCCATCTGGGATGGGTTTTGCCGTGGCCAAGAAATATCCCCAAGGCAAAAATGAAGGCCGCTAATAAATGGAAGGAAAAACAGAAAACCTGAGCCAATCTGTTTACGTGTGTCCAGCTTGACTCAGCAACACTTCCCTCGCTCTATGAGGGAGGTGTTGTTTTTTTTAGTAATCAGTAAAATAGTGTAGAGTATATGACATAGATGTCTGCGTATTTATTAGGAGGTTCTTATGGTTAATTTTAGCCCGGCATATGATCCCGAGAAGGAAGATACGTTTTCGGATGTTGTAAAACGTATCGGTCCCGCGGGCAACCAGTCCAAGGGTTATGTAGTTCCGCCGCGGTACAAACAGCAAAAACGAATCATAAAGCCGAAAATTATTACGAATTTTGGTACCGAGGCATTTCAAATCAGTGATGAGGATTCTGTCTCCCAGGATATCTCAACTTCTCAGGATCAGAAAGGTGTTTCTATGAAAACAAAAACGAATAGGGAAAAGGCTATGTTGCGAGTTTTGAAGGAACTTGTTCGGGCAGCGAATGACGGAGATCTGGAAGAAGAGGAGGTGGAAGAAGAACCTCGGACTTCCCGAATGTCCTCCATGCCGATCTTTCCCGTTGTGCAAAAAGAAATCAATGCCCAGGAGGCTATTAATTACTTTACAAATTACACCGCTGCTGGGCCAAGTGAACCTCGCATTGTTGTCACCTACAGTTTTCCCAATTTTGGTGATATCCAGCAACCCTATCATTTTGTTTCCATCCTGAAAGACGCAATTATTTTTGCGTATGACCTTCGTTACCAAGGAACAAAATTCACACCGCAGACAACAATCAACAGTGGTGTCATTAAAGTCACCATCGAAAGAGAACAGTATTACGGGCATATTTTGCCATTCCGTGGAATCCTCGGGTATTTTGAACTTCTCATCCTGGCCATTGTGCCTCCTCAGGATATGCCGTCCTCCGAATCGGCACAGTATCAGTCTAAAGAACAAGAACCCCCGATGGATTACATTAACGAAAATTTTGTCGCCGACTCAGTAGATAACGAATGAGCATTACAGAAACCTTAAAAGCTATTGGCCTTCCTCTAGCTTATCCTGGGGCGAATTTTCCAAATCCGTGGCTGGATGTGGCATCTCTGACGATGCCACCGCATAATCGCACCGCCTTATTGTGGTGCGAGACGATCTGGACCCATTGCTCGCTGTATCGCCGGGCAATGGAACGTGTCATTTCCTATTTCATCACGGATTTGGAGCTGATGACTCCCGATGAGCAGCAGCCTCTTGGCGGGCAAGAACGCCGAGAGATTTATGACATTCTCGTCAATGACATCGGCATTTTTGAGGTGCTGCGAGAAACGCTCGTCAACTTTGCCTGTTACGGGAATGCGTTTGTCTCTCTTGTCAGTCCGAAGAAACGCATGCTGCTCTGTCCGAAATGCGGGAGCACGCACATTATCAGCAACGTCATCAGGCGACAGGAAAGCCAATTTAATCTCGATATTCCTGAGTTCAAACCGCGGATGCGGTGCAGTAAGTGCCAATTTCAGGGTGTTTTTAGCTGGCATGAAGAAAATGCCGACAGAATTCCCGCCATTCGAAATTGGTCTCCCCATGATATCGAAATTGCCTGTGATCCGGTCACCATGACTTGTCAGTATTTCTGGAGACCGGATGGCATTTCTCGTCAACAATTGACGAGACTCCACGATATCATGCTGGAGACGGCACCGCTCCCCATGCTTCTTGCCATTGCGCAAGACAAGCGTTTGCGGTTTAACCCTGATAACATCTATCACTTTAAAGAACCTTATCTCAGCGGTGTCAAATTGCTGGGATGGGGTATCAGTCGAATCTTTCTGAATTATCGGGACCTTTATTACTACCAGGTTTTGCGGCGTTACAACGAGGCCATCGCCCTGGATTATGTCATGCCGCTTCGTGTCGTGACGCCCGTTCCCCGACCGGGGGCATCTATCGGGGGAGGACAGGTCCTGGACCCTGCAGCGATTCTTCACATGGGGGATTTTCGCTCCCAGGTCGAACAGATTCTCCAGCGAAAGCGCTATGACCCTGCCGGGTATTACGTCCTACCTTTCCCCGTCCAAACCGTCAATCTGAGTGGTGACGCCCGACAGTATGCCCCTGTTGATCTCCTCAATTGGGGGCTAGAAACGGCCCTGGAAGCCAGCGGTGTCCCTCTGGAGATGCACAAGGGGACGATGCAGCTCCAGACCATCGGCCCAGCCCTTCGTCTGTTTGAAACAGATAATTCTTATCTGATCGGGATGATCAATCGCTTCCTGGATTGGTTGGCCAAAAGGATTATCCAGATCCTCAAGCTTCCGAATTTTAAGGTTCGCATGGCACGACCACGCCATCTCGATGATATCCAGCGTCAGGGTGTCATCATCCAGCTCATGAGTTCTGGCCTGGTGTCCCGAACCGAAGGCCTGAGAGTCCTGGGCATTGACTTTGAGACGGAACAGAAGAAGGTTGTGGCTGACGCTTTAACAGAACAAGAGGCCCAGCAGAAGCTCCAGACAGAGCTGGGAAAGAAGATGCAGCTCCAGCAACAGCTCATGGCCCCGCCAGCCCCACCGGGTGCCCCACCAGGTGGCGCTCCTCCCGGACCCCCGCCCGGTGGCGGTGGCGGGATGCCTCCGGGAGCTATTACAGGTCCTGTCCCGGCCCCGGCTTCGGCCATGCCGCCATCCTCGTCTGTCCCACAAAACCTTGACGATATGCTGGCACAGGCCCAGCAGATTGCTCAAGAGTTGCTAACGCTTCCCGAAACCCAGCGGCTCTCTCGCTTGCGGACGTTGAAGGTCCAAAATGAGATCCTTCACGCTGCCGTTAAATCCTTCCTCGATCAGTTGCGTTATCAGATGCGTATGCAGGGTGGGCAACAGCTGATGCAACAGCAGCAGGCAATGGGAGGCCCGCCCCCAATGTAGTCATGAATGGATTCGGAGAGATTTATGGAGAATAAGCACCCCGCAAACGAAATCGACCTTTTTGAAACACAAGAAACGACAAAAATTGGTTTCATCGGCCCGTATTACCCCTCAGACACCACCGAGGCTATCTTATCCCTGGCTGACCTGACTTTTCGCTGCGGATATAGCCCCGTTCTTTATTCGCAAGATACGAAATTTAAGGATCTTCATCCCCGTTGGACCACACCCAAACCCCTCACCAATTCAAGGCTGCTGTTCTCAGCGACGCTCGTTATCTGGGACAGCTATCTGCCCGTTTTGAAAGAAATTTGGTCCAAAGTTTCCAATATTCCTAAAATAATGGTATTGGAGCAGGGGTTTCAGGAGGAAATCCCTGAATGTAACTACTGCTTGGTGAGAACGCCAGAACAGCTTACATATAGCCTGCGAACTCATCTTGGGAAAAAGGCCGTTTTTCTGCCCTGGTCAAGTGGCCGCCTTTTGTCTGATCGACATTTGCGGACGAACACACAGAAACTCAATCGTATTGCTATTTATCTCCCCCCGGATTATCCGAAATACGATACATCCTTTTTGCCCCTGTTATTAAAAACCCTTGTTAAGAATAACTACAACGTCACAGTCTGCGGCTTTGTTTCGCCACGCTTAAAGCAATTACTCATTGATATATATACAGCCTATAAAGACAACATTTCATTGGCTTTTTCCCCCAGTTATTTGGAACGAAGGGCCGTTGCTAGGCATAATGATTGGATAGTTGTCCTCAATTTACGAAATCCCGCAGTTTCTACTATTGGTGAATTTCTTGATTACGCTATTCCGGTAATCTGCGTTGAGCATAAGGTTCTGACAGATCATTTTGGAGACAATATTCTTTCTATCCCCTCGATTTGTTATAATAACAGCAAAAATCCCTCTCTACGAATAAACACATTTCTCACGGAATGCTTTTCTTTTTTGGAAGATTACAAGTTATGGGATAAAGTAACATGTAATCTGGAACAGTATTCTGAGATCAGGCAGAGAGAGTTCATTTCGCGTTGGTCCGAAATGATCACATCATGTATGCGCCTTTACTACTCCAAGAAGCGCTTGTGTGAATTATGAATGATCTTATTGAGAAGCTGCTGTCAGCTAGTAATTTGGCGTTAGAGCATCTAGACTCTGAAGCAAATATCGGTTTGTACAAAGAGGCAGCTAGAGGTCCTGTTAGTTATGCATTGTGGCAGCTTGCAAAACGCCCAGGGCTATGGTCATGGCCTGCATTGGGTGCCGGCGCAGGTGCAGCCTATGCTCTTCTTCAAGGGTATCTGATCCCGAAGTGGCGTCGAGAACACGGTGGCTATACAACGGCCCAGGAAGAGACCTTTGAGACTTTGCAGCGTTTGTTATTGGCCGGTATTCCCATAGGTGCTGTGGGAGGACTTGGTGTTGGTCTTTATCGCCATACGGTACCTCATATCTGGGATCCGACTGAGAATAGATTCAGGACCTTTAAAGAAATTTCCAAGAGTCTTAAAGCTCAGTTCGGCTCAGGCAAACCACAGCAACCGTCGTCAGCACCTGTTGAAAATGCACCAGTGCAGCAACCTACCACTCCCCCGGGACAAACACAGACCGCGCCGCTACAGAAGCCAGTTAAGCCAAGGCCGAGGCCTTCAGCATTCAGGCGGTTCTATAGATTTGGTGGTACTCCTGGAGCTATAACAGGCGCTGCGATTGGTACTATTGCTGTACCGCTATTAGCGCGTCTTTTACTTGGTGATTAACACGATACATCAGTTAATAAGTACATCAGTGAGATAATTGCTATACGCTATATGAGATTACCATTTATTTATCCATATCGTTCTGTCAATATTAAGTATGCTAATTTGAATGATGCTCTTACAAATAAACCTGCTCCAGCGAATACCCAATCTTCTACTGGTGGTGCTGCTGGTAGTGATAAGCCCATAATTAGAAAGGGCCGACCAGGGACAGGCAACAAACCACTGACACGCAGGGAGGCTGAACGTTTGATGCGAAAGTTTCTGGGCAGTCGGGCTTTGGGATTTGGACGTGCTGCTGGACTTGTGGCAGCGGGTGGTCTTGGTACGTTACTCTTAAGTAGATTATTATTTGGTTCAGGCGAAAGTAAATCTAAATATCCGTATTACTATTATTCACCCTACACACCAGGTTATAGATGGTAATGTGTATGGTGTAGTACGACTGAGTAACGCCATTTATTGGTGAGATTATATACGCTATGTGGTATAATACAACGACTCTCGCATATTCGTATCGTCCTATAAATTGTAAAGTCGCATCTGCCCTTATCAAACAGGCGTACAATCCTTTAGCAGGGAACGCTGTTGCTCCTAATGCTCCACCCCCTGCTGCTCCTGCTGTTGCGGTTCCTGCTGCCCCTGCTGCTCCTGCTGTTCCAGATATGGCAGCCGGTGGCGGTTTGCTCACGCCGACGTATTTAGATTTGCTTCTGGCTAATGCCCCTATTGTTGGTGCCGTCGCTGGTGGTCTGGGCGGTGCAACGATTGGTGCTGTAGCTTCTCGGAAGGCCAGAATTCGTAATGCTTTGATTGGATTAGCAACCGGTGCTGCCCTTGGTGGTGGAGCTGGTTA
>Ga0116167_1000626_pt1 | contig 34118 bp, 26 predicted proteins | sample AD_JPNMR3_MetaG_FD_89794 | JGI IMG/M metagenome (GOLD analysis project Ga0116167, IMG submission 89794) | Active sludge microbial communities of municipal wastewater-treating anaerobic digesters from Japan - AD_JPNMR3_MetaG | ecosystem: Engineered > Bioreactor > Anaerobic > Digestate | place...
CCGCCCATCAGCCTCTCGGGATCCTCCGGGCTGGTCCGCATCCCATCCGCGGATGTGCTCCCCTACGGGGACTACAGCTTGGGCGTGAACTTCCTGGAGGCGAAGTACCGTTCGTACTGGGACTCCGACACCATGCTCCACTTCGCATCCGTCGCCGTCTTCCCGCAGGTGGAGGTCACCGCCCGGATCACCAATATTGACGGCCGGTTGGGCGTTCAGTATTACGACCTGTTACCCGGCCAGCCCTTCGGAGGATGGAACTTCGACCGGGCGTTTGGCGTCCACGTGCAGCTCCTGAAGCAATCAGCGCGCGTGCCCGTATCGCTGGCCGTCGGTGATCAGGATGTGACAGGCAACACGGCGTTCGGGGCACGTTACTTCGTCGCCAGCCACCGGCAGCCGCGATATGGCATCCATCTCGGCACCGGCAATGGGTTCTTGGGAAAGTTGTTCGCGGGGGTTGATTACCAGCCTCATCCTAAGGTGCGGATCGCCATTGACCACGATGGCAACCGGGCCAACCTCGGGTGCACGATTCAGATCCAGCGTCTCCTGCTGATGCCGACGCTATCAGGCTTCCGCTCGCTCGGTGGAGGGATTGCGTACTGGCAACGGATGTAAGGAACGATCAGCCACTCGGAGGTCGCGGCATGGGGGCACGTCCACCAGGCCTGCTCGACGCGCGCAATCGCGCGGTAAAGCGAGTAATCGACTACCTGCTCGGGCTTCCCGCGTTCCTCCTGAGTCTGCCTGTCATCGCATTCTTCGCCCTCTGGATCAAAGCCACCGGCCATGGCTCTGCCTTCTATTCGCAGGAGCGCGAAGGCATCGACGGCACTCGAATCCGCGTCTGGAAACTGCGGACGATGTATCCCGACGCGGAGGCAACACTGCGCCGCTATCTGGACGAGAATCCGGAGGCAGATGCCGAATGGCAGCGCTACTGCAAGCTGAGGAACGATCCGCGCGTGCTTCCGGGGCTCGGCTCTTTCCTCCGGCGAACTAGCCTCGATGAGCTACCCCAGCTCTGGAACGTCCTCCGAGGCGATATGAGCCTGGTGGGCCCCCGACCCTACCCCGACTACCACCTGGATCGCTTCCATCCCGAGTTTCGCGCGCTTCGGCGTAGCGTGCTGCCCGGAATCACCGGGCTCTGGCAGGTGACTACGCGGAGCGAGGGCGGCCTGGATGTCCAGCAGGCGCTCGACACGCGCTACATCCTCGGCTGGTCGATCTGGTTGGATCTCGTGATTCTCCTGCGCACGATCCCGTGCGTGCTCAGCCGGCGAGGCGCCTGGTAGGCGCTGCCCCAAGGCGGCGGCACGAGAGCATGGAGCCCCACGCTGGGTGTGCCGCTCGGGCGCGGACGTCTGTGCCGCGCCACAGTTGCTACGGGCGAGCGTTCCGTGTTCGCCCTGGTTCCGGGACGGGGCGAACACGGAATCTTCCCCCTGCCGGTGCCATGGCCGCGTTATTCTTCAGAGACCATCACCCCCGCGCCTCTGGGAACCCACATCTCCCCATCCGTGTCTGTCCCCATCATCCGTGGTATCACCGACGGCGCCGGGCGGCGGGTAGGGAATGGGGCCGGGCGCAGGCGTCCGGCTTCGGGCCCCAGACCATGTCCCTCTCGCGCGCCTTGACTTGGCATCGCCGCGGAGCGTATAATACCCACAACAAACGAGTTTGCACGCCACCATCAGGGGCCAAGGGGTTTCAGCACTTGCTAGAGAGGCTGCGCGTGGGCGGGCGCTACTGGTTACCGCCGGTGTTGTGGACGGTCATGGTTCTTGCCTTTTCCACCGCGTCCTTCTCTGGCGAGCAGACCGGGGGAATCCTGGAGCGCGTGCTGGGCCTCCTATGGCCGGCCGGGCTCGACCCATGGCAGCTGGAGTGGGTTCACCTCGGCATTCGCAAGCTGGCCCACTTTCTGGAGTATGCCGGCCTCGCGTTTCTGTGGTCACTCGGGTTTTCCCGCGCCGGCGGCTATCCGGGGCAGGCTGCTTTCCAGAGGGCGTTGCTTGCAAGCGCCTTGGCGGCGGTGATCGACGAGGCGCATCAGGCGGTGTGTCCGGAGCGCACCGGCGCCCTGGCAGATGTGCTATTGGATTGCATGGGCGCGGTGAGCGGCGGGGCTATCTATCGCGTTTGGGAAAGGAGGCACGCCAAGTGCCTAACATCGGATTCCCTGAACTCGTCGTCCTCCTGGTAATCGTCCTCCTGCTCTTCGGTCCGAAGAAGCTCCCGGATTTCGCGAAATCCATGGGGCAGGCGATTCGCGAGTTCCGCAGGGCATCTCAGGAGGTAGTGGACGATATTCGGAAGGCGGCTGACGAGACGCCAGCGGCCTCCGAAAGTGACCGGAACGCGGCTTACGCCCAGACAGCGGCATCCGAGGTCGAGCGTCCCGCGGCGGAGCCGAGCCAGAAGCAGCTATGAACAGGCCGCTGGAGATCCGCCCGCTGACGCTGCTGGCCCTCCTCGCCGCGTTCTATCTGGGCGGCCTCTTTGGGCCGGCTCGCCGGCAAACAGAAGACCGGGTGCCCCCTGCCCCGGCACCCCTCTCCACGGCACAGGCGGTTGCCGCGCCCTCGGCGGTGGTCCGCAACGACGCCATCGCTGACGCTGCAGAGAAGGCAGGCCCGGCCGTGGTGCGCATCGATACCCTGACCGTGCAGCGGGATCCCTGGGAGGAGCTGTTCGGTCCCGACCCGTTCTTTGGCCCACGGGGTCGTGTGAGCAGCGGCACGGGCTCTGGGGTCCTCATCTCGCCCGAGGGCTACATCCTGACCAACGAGCATGTTATCTCCGGGGCGAGCCAGATCACCGTGTGGCTGGCGGACGGGCGCCAGCTCAAGGGAGAAGTGGTCGGTGGCGATTCGCCCTCGGATCTGGCTGTTGTGAAGGTTCCGCCCAAGGACCTACCGGATCCTCCACGTATCTCCACGGCGCCGCTTCGCCCTGGCCAATGGGCCATCGCCATCGGGAATCCTTTTGGCCTGGAACACACCGTGACCTTGGGGGTGATCAGTGCCACGAAGCGCCCGATGCAGATTGAGGATCGCACCTACGACAACCTGATCCAGACCGACTGCGCCATCAACCCCGGAAACTCTGGCGGGCCGTTGATTGATATCAACGGCGATGTGATCGGGATCAACACGGCGATTCTGGCCAATGGGCAAGGCCTTGGCTTCGCCATCCCAATCGGCTTTGCCAAGAGCGTCGCCGATGAGCTGATCCGGTATGGCAAGGTGAAACGCCCCTGGACCGGCCTCTATGTGCGCACGATCACGCCCGGCTTGGCGGCGCGCCTTGGCCGGCGCGACACGCGCGGTGCGCTCGTCATCGGCATCATTCGCAACAGTCCGGCGCACGTCGCTGGCCTCCGCCGTGGCGATATCATCCTGAAAGTGGATGGCCGCGACGTCACCAACGGCGACGAGCTGATGCTGGACCTGAAGAAGCGCCGGATCGGCGACCAGGTGAAGCTGCTCATCGAGCGCGATGGCTACACGGGCACGACGGAGATGGAGATCGGCGAGGCACCCTGACGCGCGGCTCGATCGGGCGTGACGCCTCGCCCCGTACGCAATCAGGCCCCGCGCCATCCGAGGAAGGCGCGGGGCCTGACTCTTTTTACGGCAAGAATACCGTTACTTATCGGCGATGCGCGCGGCGGCAGCCGTATCGATCCGCAGCCCCGGTCCCATGGTGGACGAGATCACGATCTGCTGCAGGTAGTGCCCCTTGGCAGCAGCGGGTCGCGCCTTGAGAATGGCGCCAATCGCTGCGGAGAAGTTCTCGCGGAGCTGATCGACGGTGTAGCTCGCCTTGCCAATCGGCATGTGGACGATACCCGTCTTCTCCACCTTGAACTCGACACGCCCGCCCGTCTTCACCTCACGCACGGCGCGCGCGATATCCGGGGTGACGGTGCCCGCCTTCGGATTTGGCATGCGCTGCGTGAGCACGCGGCCCAGACGCCCCACGATGCCCATCACATCCGGGGTGGCCAGGAAGACATCGAACTCCTTGTCCGCGCCGGCCTGGATCTTGGCCACCAGGTCCTCGGCACCAACGGCATCGGCGCCGGCTTCCTCCGCGGCCTGCGCGTTCTCGCCCCGCGCAAAGACGGCCACGCGGCGCTTCTTGCCCGAGCCATGCGGCAGCGGGGTAACGCCACGCACCATCTGGTCGCCATGCCGGGGGTCCACGCCCAGCTTCACCGCCAGATCGACGGTCTCATCGAACTTGGCATTGGCAATCTTCTTGACGATTTCGATCGCCTCGACCGGATCGTAAATACGGCTCTTATCGACCTGGGCCGCCGACTCCTGGTAGCGCTTTGTCCTATTAGGCATTCTAGATTTCCTCCCGTGGTGGCTGTCGGGAACCGGCATCCGGTTCCCTCCCACAAGTAGTCTCAACAGGGCCGCCCTCTACACGGCGGCCACACCCATCTACGCCACGATCTCGATTCCCATGGAACGCGCGGTGCCCTCGATAATCCTCATCGCACCTTCCACGTCGTTGGCGTTCAAGTCCTGAAGCTTCGCCGTCGCGATCTCCCGCACCTGGTCCTTGGTAATCTGCGCGACCTTCCGGCGGTTCGGCTCGCCGGAACCCTTGTCGATGCCCGCGGCCTTGCGCAGCAGATCCGCTGCGGGCGGGGTCTTGGTGATAAAGGTGAAGGTCCGGTCTTCAAAAACCGTGATCTCCACCGGGATGATCGTGCCCACCTGATCCGCGGTGCGGGCATTATACTGCTTCACGAACTCCATGATGTTGATGCCGTACTGGGCAAGCGACGGACCCACGGGTGGGCCGGGCATCGCTTTGCCAGCCGGTATCTGGAGTTTCGCTATCGCCATGACCTTCTTCGCCACTGCTCTCTCCCTACCGAAATACGGTCCCCCCAGGGAAGTGGGGAACCGCACCTGGTGTTTCACACCATCTTTTCGACCTGAACGAAGTCCAACTCCACGGGCGTCTCCCTTCCGAAGATGGAGATCATGACCCGCAGCTTCTCCTTGGGAAGGTTGACTTCATCTACCTTGCCGATGCTCTCGGAGAATGGTCCCGACACCACGCGCACGGTGTCGCCTTTGATGTAGCTGATGCGTGGCTTAGGCTTCTCTCCCTCAAGGGCTTCCAGGATCTCGTTGATCTCCTGGTTCCTGAGGGGCACCGGCATGTCGCCTGAGCTGATGAAGCCCGTGACTCCTGCGGTCTCGCGAACAACATGCCACACCTCGGGGTCATAGATCATCTCGATGAGTACATAGCCGGGGAAGATCTTGCGCTTGGTGGAGCGCTTCTTCCCGCCCCGGACCTCGTACTCCTCCTGGGTGGGCACCAACACCCGGAAGATCCGATCCGACAACCCCAGCGCCTGCACGCGGCGATCCAGATTCGCCTTGACCTTATGCTCTTGACCGGCGTACGTATGAACGGCATACCAAGACTTCTCCATCGCTTCAGGCGCTCACGCCTTGTGAGCCCTCTGCCACCTCCCTTCTCTGATAGCGCTCGAGACCAAACCGAAGGGTATCGCGGGCCTGGCGAGGGCCGCCGCAGCTCCCCTTCCATTGCCTGCCAGCGAGATACCACCCCAGATGACCGGCTGGCCATCCGCGGGCAAGGCCCGACGTGCTGCTTGCCTACACTCCCATGCGGAAGACAAAGTCCGAAATCTTAGAGAGCACCGCGTCGAGCACTCCCACATAGATTCCCACGGCAATAATGGCGATAATCACCATCACCGTGAAGCCGTACAGCTCTTCACGATTGGGCCACTGGACCTTTTTCAGCTCGCCCCACACCTCGCTCAGAAACCGGCCTGCACCCTGGAAGCGATTCCGCTGCTTAATATCGGTTGCCATATTAGCCCTCAACAGCGTGTACGGCGCACCGACACGCCAGATCGAATAGATATGGGGGGTTGGAGCGCCGCAGCCCTGGGAACGGGCAACCACGACACGGTTGCCGGGGCTACAAACGCTTGCGGAGGAGAAGCGAGCTTCTCCTCCGCAGAGAGACCACCCCTGCGCCGATAACGTCCATTATAGCACCCGGCATGAGGGGAGTCAACACGAAGCAGTGGCAGGGGCGACAGGACTCGAACCTGCGACACCCGGTTTTGGAGACCGGTGCTCTACCAACTGAGCTACGCCCCTACACAACTTCGCACCAGGCACGAACAAGCAACCTCAATGGGAGACGATCCGCTATTTCGCCTCGCGGTGCTGAGTGTGCGTGCGGCAGCGCGGGCAGAACTTCTTCAACTCAAGGCGCTGAGGATCGCTCTGCTTGTTCTTCGTGGTTGAATAATTCCTGGACTTGCAGTCATTGCAAGCCATGGTGATAATAATCCGCGCTTCCTTCCTCACGACTCACCTCTCTGCAACCGGGCTCGCCACTAGCCACGAGAACCCGGGTCAAGAAACGCTGGGGGAACCAGCCCCCTTTTGGATCCTGGTTCCCCTCTCACAATCGCTGGAGCCCTCGACCAGAATCGAACTGGTGACCCCATTCCTACCAAGAATGTGCTCTGCCGACTGAGCTACGAGGGCGTATCCGTAACCGCCTAACGCGTTACGCTCAGATTATACCAGAATGCCCCGGCAGTGTCAACAGGTAGCCGAAGCCTCTTTTTTCGATTCTGAAATCGTGATGACCCTCTGGCATCGCACAACCCAACCGGGGGGGCCGGCACTGCCCCCTACGTGTCCGTCTCCCCCATCCGTGGTATCGCTACGCGCGCTCGGTTGGCGCGCGGCAGGAGTCCGCGCGAGCACACCGAAAGCTGCTATGCATCAGGCCCCGGGATACTACACGGCTATTACGCGTCGCGCCGCCCCACCCGCGTGACGTCCACTGCAACGCTCGCTGTTGAGAGGATCAGTCGCGCACGAGCACGCCCTGACAGCTTCATGAAGGTCAGGTAGCCGACGGCCACTATCACCTTTGCTCGTGCATCGGCACGGGCAACTTCGGCGCCGCAGGGCGCGGCCTGCGGGATCGCACCTGAGCGATCGTGGAGCACTCGGGAGTCTCCGCGGAATCTGGAAAGAAGCTTCCACGAAAGGAGCAGCACGACCATGCATGCGCCCCCCCAACAAGCCGGTAGCACCGGTCCGGGCGAGGTGGTCATCGCCGCCGATGGCACGGGGCAGTACACCTCGCTAAAGGAAGCGGTCCAGCGAGTCGCTGCGGGCACCCGGATCCGGGTGCGTCCCGGCATTTACCGCGAAGGGATTGTCATAGATAAGTCACTGGAGATCATCGGTGACGGGGCGCGTGAGGAGACCGTGATCGAGGCGAGCGGCTCTGACTGCATCCGGATGGAAGCAGAGCGGGCGGTAGTGAAAGGGCTGACGCTCTGCTGCCGTGCCGGAGAGGCAGGGCTGGAGTTCTTCGGTGTCGATGCCAAAAAGGGACATCTCGTCATCGAGGAGTGCGACATCACTTCTGACTCATTGGCGTGCGTGGCCGTCCACGGGGCCAATACAGTGGCGACCGTCCGCAACTGCCGGATACACGATGGTAAGAGAAGCGGCGTCTGGGTGTATTGGAGAGGCCGGGGCACCTTCGAAGGGTGCGATATCTTCGCCAATGCCCGCGCGGGGGTGGGTGCGGGTAAAGGCGGCACACCCGAGATCCGCAACTGCCGCATCAACCGCAATGGGTCCGCAGCGGTGTGGGTCCAGCCAGGCGGGGAAGTGACGGTAGAAGGATGTGACCTCAGTAACAACAAGCGAGGAGCCTGGAAGATTTCCGGTGGAATGTTGAGCTTCCTTTACGGACGCAAAATCGTCAGCCGCAACAACCGCGAGTGACATTCAATTGGCCGTTGCCTAGCCTGCCGTTACGAAGCCCTTCTTCGGCCACGCCTGCCAGCCAGCGTGGCACGCCGCACCACTCTTTTGCTTACGGCCGCGGGTTGACGTCTCCGCCCGCCTCGGCTACAATGCCAGGATAGCGCCGGCCAAAACGCCGGCCGGTGCACCGCTCGATTTCAAGGAGAGACCATGATCCGCATCATCACGGATGGCGCATGCAGCGGCAACCCCGGGCCGGGAGGCTGGGCGGCGATCATCATCCGCGACGGCGAGGTGGAGGAACTGGGCGGCTACGAGCCGCAGACGACGAACAACCGCATGGAGATGCGCGCGGCAATCGAGGGCCTGCGGCGCGTGCCCGCCGATGCGCCCGTCCACATCGTCAGCGACAGCTCCTACCTGATCAAGGGGATGACGCAGTGGCTCCGCGCGTGGAAGGCGCGCGGTTGGGTCACCGCGGCCGGCACCCCGGTCCTCAACCAAGACCTGTGGGAGGAGCTCGACCGCCTGGCAGGCACGCGCGTCACCTGGGAGCTGGTGAAGGGTCACGCGGGCCATCCGGAGAACGAGCGTGCGGACGCCATCGCCCAGGCCTACTCGCAAAGGAGAACGCCCCCGCCGCGCGGCGCCCGGCCCGCGGCCACGCCAGATCCCGTCGAGGCACGCCCCCGGCGCGCCTCTCGCCCCGCCCCGGCGGAGCCTGTCTCGGCTGCGTCGCTGCCACCGCATCCCGGGGGAGTCACCTATCTCAGCCTGGCCGGCGGGCAGCTGCGCCGGCATGCCACCTGGGAGGAGTGCCGTCAGGTGGTTCATGGCGCCAGTGGAGCGCGCTTCAAGAAGTGCAAATCGGCCGATGAGGAAGCTGCCACTCTGCGCTCGTGGCGCGTGACGCTACGCCCCTGAGCCGCTAGATGCCCCCTTCCCCGCGCCGGACCCGCGTTACTTTCGCTTCAGCGTGATTCGGGTAGGCACGCAGGCATCCACGCGAACACCCTGGATCACAAGCGTGTCTCCCTGTCTTCGGGAGCGGTAGCCTACCGGCACGCCCGCGGGCGCGGGGCGCACCTTCACGTCGGTCCTGTACGAGGGGCGGTTTCGAATCGAGCGGTTGAGTTGCGCGCGCTTCAACCAATCGTAGGTGGGCCGCGGCGTCACGCCATCGCGGCGCACAATCCCGAATCCGTAGTCATCGATGGTCCTCCCCTTGGGGAGATGCTTCCGGGCAAACTCCGGATCCGCCAGCTGGTCGCGCATCGCCTCGTTGCCGGCCTCAAACTGGTAGGGGAGCACTTTGGCGTAGAGCCCCGTCTCAAACGCGGCGTGAATGGCGCCTTCCCACTGTCCCTGGTGCATGCGGTCCAGTGCATCCCCAATCTCGTCCGGGCTCCCTTTCGGCATCCCCCACGCCGCAACCAGGTTTCCCGCGTCGATCCCCATCTCCGTCAGCCAGAACGGACGCTCGGCGTCGCCATATTCAACCATGATGTCGCGCAGCGCGGCGCCGCGCGTGACCACTCCCCACTCTACCGGCACCCCATACGCGTGCAGGTTCATGATGTCGAAGTAGTCGCGCCCGCCTCCCTCGTAAATGCCGCGCGGGAACTCCTGCCAGTCGGTCATGCCGCCGACCAGGACCAGCGCTTTCGGATTGGCGCGCTTGATCGCCGGGTAGGCGAGCTTGAGCATTCGCGCGTAGTGCTTGCCACGCTCGCGCATCGGCACCGAAGGATTGACGCCCGCACCAAAGAGGTCGGTGAACCCGGAATCCATCTCGTTCCACAGCTCCCAGAAGCAGACGCCCGGATAGCGGCTGGCCATGTCGCCCATGAAGCGGGCGAAGCGCCGGTAGCTCTCCTCGCGCGTTGCCCACCCCACGCCCGGTGGATTGCCATGCACCACCACGAGCAGCTCCACTCCGTGCTTTTTGGCCCGGGCAACCAGCTCGTCCCAGTGGCGGAGATACTTCGCGTCATACACGCCGGGCGTCTCCGTCTTCTCCATCTCCTGCCAGTAGAGCGTGATCCGAACCAGGCGGATCCCCAGCGCCCGGACCAGATCGAGCTGCTTGTCGGTCATCCCGTGCATGCCAATGCCCAGCTCCGGACGGTTGTCATATACCCACAGCTCGTCGGGCGACCGCTGCCATACTCGGTAGTCCGGCTGCTGGCGCACCAGCTTCTGCCGCAGCTCCTGATACCGCCGCTCCTCCGCGCGCCAGCCAGCCTCACTCGCAAGCGCGCTTGCCAGCAGGAGGCGCGCGCATCCCGGACCCTCCGAGAGCGTACCGACGAGGCGCCCGAAACGCGCCCTCGCGCCATTCCCGGCCAGAATGGGAACCGCGACCGCTATCAGCAGGAGAAGTATCACGCGTCGCATCGGCGAAACCTCCGAATAAGGACGAGGCAGGGCCCGCGCCAGCCGACCAGGGCAGCCTGCCCTATGCCTAGCGGCATAGAATCCGTGCGATTGTTCGGCTACAGGCTCATCATATCGCGCGCGCCCGCAGGGTGTCAAGCGATGCGCCGCATGCGTCGCGCGGAAGTGGATGTCGAAGGCGCGACGGTGACCGGTGCAGAAAGAATGAACACAGGTGGCAGGCGAAGGTCCAGCCGGGCGAACAGTAACCGCTCGCCCCTGTGGCCGTGCCGGGATAGGTGTCCCCCCACCTGGTCCGGATGCTGAACAAGCACCCGGAAGCCTGCGCCTCAAGAGAAGCAGCGTGTGAGAGGAGCACCTTCGTGAAACGTTACCGATTGAACCAGTTGCCTGACGTAACCGAGGGCCACTTCCTGAAGGGGATTATCCCTGGCGAATACCTCTGCAAGGGCGGGCTCTCCTTCAAGAAGCCCAACGCGCGCACCCACACCAACGACGGCCCGGGCGGCAAGGATTGGCACGTCCACGAGGACGACTGCGAAGTCTTCATCCTCTTGCAGGGCAAAGCGATCATGGAAGTCAATGGCGAGCGCATCCCGATGGTCACCGGCGATGTCTTCGTGATCGAGCCGGGCGAGGACCACCACCTCATCTCGGACGCCGAGGATCCCTGCGTCAACCTCTGGCTCCATGCGGGCCCCAACCGGCACCCGGATCAGCTCTGAGTGGTCCCCCGGTCTCGGACTCCCCATCGCATAGGGTCGGGGGCACTCGCGCCAGGGGGCCCGCGCCCTATGCTGAGAGGCCGGCGCCGCAGCGGCGCGCGGGGATCAATCCCCGCGCTGCTTGTGAGCGAAGCCCTGCCGGGCTGGCGGTCTTTACGTTCTCGGGCGATCCTCGCAGGCGTGGGCCGGGAGGGAGAGCCCGAAGGGCTTTGCCAGGAAGCAGCGCGGAGCTTCAGCTCCGCCCCTGCGTGTGCAACAACCCCGCGACCCTATCCCTCTCCCAGGAAGCAGCACCCCTGCTCCAGCAGGAGCCGGCGCAGCAGTGGGGCGGGCAGCTCTCGGGGCGCATATCCCTCGCGGACGCAAAGGGCAGCGGCAGCCCCTGCCGCCTGTCCAAACTGCATGCAGTTCACCATAACGCGGATCGCGCCGTGGGCCTCGTGCGTCGCTGAGATGCACCGGCCGGCGACCAGCAGATTCTCCACCTTCCGGGGCACCAGAACGCCGTAGGGCACCTGGTAGCAAGGGGTCTTCTGCACCTGGCCATCGGGTGTCCAGGTGCCTTCGCGGCGCGATCCGTCCGGAAGCACCTCTCGCCACCTGCCGTCGAGATGCTTGAAGACGATTCCCCGCCCTCGTGGGTTGTGGATATCCACCGGGTAGGTCCCTTGCGCGATGGCGTCCGGGAAGCGCACGCCCTCCAGCAGCTCCTGCTCCTGCAACAGGTGCTCGCCCAAGATGCGCCGTGTCTCCCGGATCCCGATCTGCGCCGGCAGCCCCGCCAGGTATGCCTTCTCGAACCCAGGCACCTCCTCGCGCAGGCGCTTCAGGACCCACTCCATCTGCTGGCGCCCCTCCATCTCGGCGCGCGTGAAGCTCCAGACGTCCGTGGCATCCACCTCCGTCACGCGCGCGCCGGCCACCAGCAGCTCGTCGTCGCGGAAGAGGCTCTCCGTCGTCCAGAGGAAGCAGGGGTACTCCTGGCCATTGTAATCCATCGGCCGGTTCAGCGCGCGCATCACGGCACCCGTCTTGAACCCCTCCTCGTTCGCGCGCCTGCGGTCCACGCCACCGATGCGGAAGCATAGCCCGGGCGGCTGCATCAGCCCTTGGGCATCACCCTTCTCGAAAGGAGCGCCCGCCAGCGCAGCCACGTCACCATCCCCCGTCGCATCCACGACGACGCGAGCCCGCACGGCCTGCCGCCCCGACTTGCTCTGCATCAGGACGGCCGCAACTCGGGGCCCGTCCATCACCACACCCGCAGCCCAGGCATGCAGCAGCGGAACGACCCCCGCGTCGCGCACCAATTCGTCAAAGACGAGCTTGGCATACTCGGTATCCACGACGAAGTAGCCTCGGCCATCCGACCGGCTGTTGCGCGCGGCCCCTCGCCGCTCGAGGCGCTCCACCAGCTCCTGCACGAGCCCGCCGATCACCTGCGTCTCCCCATCGGTGGAGTAGAGCGAATGCCAAATGGTGACGCCGCCGGCCGTGGTCATGCCGCCGAAGAAGCCGTGCCGCTCCACGAGCAGCACGCGGGCGCCAGCACGCGCTGCTGCCACGGCGGCACACACCCCCGCGGGGCCACCGCCACACACCAAGAGATCCACCTCACACAGGACCGGTACCTTCTCGGCAGGCACCATCACGGAACCGCTATCGCTCATCGCAAGGACTCCCTCCACGCCATGCCGTTACGGAAGCCGGCCCGACGCGCCGGCCCCTGGTTAGGGGAATCTTCGCCGGGATCCGCGCGCCCTCCCGCTAGATGTTGATCCGGTTGCGGGAATGTCGCGCGCCGCTCTGGCAGAACCTGGGGCACCGCGCTGGGATTGTCCCCAGGATCCCCTGCCGCGGGCGCTAGGCGCGCGGGTGTGCCTTGCGATACACCTCATGCAGGCGCTGGGTGGAGACGTGGGTATAGATCTGGGTGGTGGCGATGCGCGCGTGGCCCAACAACTCCTGGATCACGCGCAGGTCGGCGCCGCCATCGAGGAGATGGGTGGCGAAGGAGTGGCGGAGCGTGTGCGGGGTGATCTTCTTCTGGATGCCGGCCTGGAGGGCATACTTCTTGATCACCTTCCAGAAGCCGGAACGGCTGAAAGCCTGCCCGCGATCCGTGAGGAACAGCTCCTCCGCGCCCGTGCGCGCCGCCCAACGCGGGCGCACCTGCTCCAGATAGAGATGGAGGCACTCCGCGGCGGTTCGCCCGATGGTGACCAGGCGCTCTTTAGAGCCCTTCCCGAAGCAGCGCAGCCATCCCGCTCCCAGGTCCAGATCGGCCAGTCGAACGGTGAGGATCTCGGAGATGCGCATTCCTGTCGAGTAGAGCGTCTCCAGCATCGCGCGGTCGCGCACGCCGTTGGGGGTGTGCATATCAGGCGCGTTCAGGAGGGCATCGACCTCGGCAGTGCTGAGCGTTCCTGGGATACGGCGCGCGATGTGGGGCTGGGTCGCAGTCGCCGCCGGGCTGCCCTGAACATGACCTTCCCGACAGAGAAACTTGTAGAAGGTGCGCAGCGCGGCAAGCTTGCGGCTGACACTCGTCGGCGCCAGATTCTTCCGCTTCAGGTGGGTGAGAAAGCGGTCTATCTCATCCTGGGTGACGGCGGCGGGATCATCAAGACCCGCGCTGGCAGCAAACTCGCAGAACTGGTGCAGGTCGCGCCGATAGGCATCGACGGTATTCGCGGAGAGCCCGCGCTCGATGGAAAGATGAAGCAGGAAATCGGCGACGCGGCGCGCGAGCGCGGTATTGGCGGTGGGGCGATCCTGTGGTTCCGGGTGGCGGCGCATCCTCGCGATCCTCTCTCACAGTGTGTGGTTCGCTGGCGTCGGGCGTGATCCTGCCGTAGGAGTGTGGAGCGAGGGTGCAGAGCGACACGGCGCCATCCGCACGGGGCGGATTGGCGCCGGTCTAACGAATGGGGTTTGGATCCGTGCAAACTAGGCAGCTGCGGCCTGAGCGCCCGGAAGCGTGGCATGCTGGCGCGCCAGCCCCACCATCTCGGTGAAGGCGCTGGCATCGGTCACCGCCAGGTCGGCAAGGATCTTGCGGTCCACTTCAACCCCGGCCTTCGTCAAGCCCTCGATAAAGCGGTTGTACGTGATGCCGTTCAACTTGCACGCGGCGCTGATGCGAGTGATCCAAAGCCGTCGGAGATCCCGCTTGCGCTGCCGCCGGTCGCGGTAGGCATACTGCCCAGCATGCATCACGGCCTCATGGGCCTGGCGGAACAGCCGATGCTTGGCTCCCCGGTAACCCTTTGCCAGCTTCAAGACCTGATTATGGCGTTTGCGGGTCATAACCCCGCGCTTCACTCGTGCCATCGTTACCTCTCCAAATGGTCAAGAGCCTGTCTGGAATACCCCTCGGCATCGACCCGAAGCCCGCCCGAGGACAACCACAATGGACAGGTTCTAAGCGTACGGCAGATTGCGCCGAATCTCTTTAGCAAATCCGCCAGTTACCTCGGCTTCCTGGCCGAGGCGGCGGCGCTGTCCGGGCGACTTGTGAAGCATCAGGTGTCCCTTGAACGCCTTGCGGCGCATGATCTTGCCCGAACCGGTCACCTGGAAGCGCTTCGCCACCCCTTTGCGCGTCTTCAACTTGGGCATGGCCATCCCCTTCTCATAGACACGAACTGTCCCGTCGGCCGGTCTCACAGCACCTGCAGACCCCCCGCGGAACAGTCCGATTACCCTAAATCTACATGCAGCAACTCACGCTCGCGGCTGTGCTTGCGCTGGCTGGGGCTGCGCCGCCCCTCCTTGCGGCTGCTGCCTGGGACTGAGGATCAACGTCATCATTCGCCCCTCGAAGGCAGGCGGCCTCTCTACGGCGGCGATCTCCGCGCACTGTTGCACGACCTGCTCAAGCAAGCGCTTGCCGAATTCGGGGTGCGTGATCGACCTCCCACGGAACATCACCGAGATCTTGACTTTATCGCCTTCCTTCAAGAACTTCTGGATGCTCCGCAGTTTGAACTGAAAGTCGTGATCATCGATCTGCGGCTCCATGCGCACCGTCTTCAGCTCGGACGCCCGTGCCTTCTTCCGCGCCTCGCTCTCCCGCTTGCTCTGCTCATACTTGAACTTGCCATAGTCCATGATCTTGCAGACAGGCGGTACGGCATGCGGAGCCACCTCAATCAGATCCAGGCCCTTATCGCGCGCCAGCTCTAGAGCGTAGCGAAGGGCGACGATGCCCCTCTGCTCCCCCTCTTCGTCGATCAGGCGCACCTCACGGGCGCGGATCCGATGGTTTACCCGTAGTTCTCTGTCTCTGTCGATGCCCAGTCCCTCCCTAATCGCGGTGATCGCTCTCGAGTTCTCTTCTCCTGCGGGCGTACGGATCGCTCAGACGGCCGACCGCTCTCGCCTGCGCTATAGATACGCGGAGTATACCACAGGGACGGGGGCTTGTCAACGTGTGCCGCGCCTGAATTCGTGGTTTTTTACCAAGGCATTCCATGCACACCCGCCATAGACAGACATTGTTCAGGATGCCCTCGGGGGCGAAAGGGTTCCCGCCCCTCCGCCAGATCCCCCACAACTTCTACAGGTAATCGGCGCTGGAACGCCGAAGTAGGCCACCGGCTGGAGCACGAGCCGATGCGGAACTTCGGGCCAATCGCGCGGGCGCATCCAGACCCCGCGCTCGGGCCCGGTGGCGTCTCGGCGTCACAGAGATGGAAGACGGAAATGAAGATGGACCGATTTGCGCAGGAGAATCCGAACCTCTCCCCTGGCCGCCCGACCGCCCTGCCCCATCGCCGGAGCTGGGGCCTGTTGTGGGCGATTCTGGTTGCGGCACTGCTCGCATGGCGCCCGGCACAGGGCGCGCCCGCGATCTACGCGCCCTACCTGACGGATACCCCGCCACGCATCCTGGAAGTGCTGGAGAAGAAGACGGAGGAAGGCGTGGAGATCACCCGCCTGAAGTTCCTCAACCGGGAGTTGCCCGATGGGGAGAAGGTGATCATCTACGGCATCCTGGCACGCCCCGCGACGCCCGGCCGGTATCCGGGGGTTCTGGTCTGCCATGGCGGCGGCGGCTACGCCGACGGCGTCGCGCCCGCGGTGAAGGCCTGGGCCAAGAGGGGCTACGTCTCCTTCTGCCAGGACCAGCCGGGCATCTGCAACATGCGCCAGGCCTCATCCTCGGGGCCGTGGTCGGCGAAAAAGTGGGGCCTCTTCACCGTGGAGCCGGATCCCACGTGCAACATCCTGTTTGATGGCGTGGTCGCGGCGCTCAACGGCCTGGCGCTCCTGCGCTCGCAGCCGGACGTGGATCGGTCGCGCATCGGCGTCACCGGTGGGAGCTGGGGCGGCTACATGACCACCATGGTCAGCGGCCTGGCGGGCGACCGGGTGCGCGCCGCGTTCTCCATTTATGGTTGCGGTTTCTACGATGAGGGCTCGCACTGGAGCCACACGATCGGAGGGTTGCCAGAGGAGACGCGGAAGCGGTGGGTGGAGCACCTCGATGCCGGCCGGCAGGCGAAGGGGATTCGCGCAAACTACTTTGTCGCCGCCGCAGCCAACGACTGGTTCTTCTGGCCACACATCGTCATGCGCACGCTCAACGAGATCCCGGCGCCTAAGAACCTGGTTTTCTCGCCCAACGACAGCCACTGCATCCTGGTGCCGGGCGGCACCTCCGGCCCTCCCGCGTTCGACCACCAGGGTCACCGCACCTACATGGAGATCCTCTGGATGGATTACCACCTGAAGGGGGCCGGCGAGCCGTTCCCCGTCTGCCAGCCCATCGGGGCGCCCCGCCGCAAGGGAGACGCCATCGAGGTGCGCTTCCAGGTGACCGGCCCCAAGCCGGTGCGAGAGGCGAGCGTTTGGGTAGCCCCAGCCGAGATGCCCTGGCGTCTGAAGTGGTGGCGCAAGGTGGAGGTTCAGCCCTCTGGTGACGGCCTCTACACGGCCCTACTCCCCGTCGAAGAGACAGAATATGGCCTGAATTGGTTCGGACTGGCAACCGACGAGCGCTACATCAGCACATCTACGCCGATGCAGGAGGTCCAGCCGGCAGCACTTGGCTTCAAGCCGGAAGAGCGGCGCGACGTCCGCTTCGCGGAGGACTTCGAGGGCCCGGAAGCGGCAAAGCGGTGGCGCCGGCAGTACTGGCCGGAGGAGAAGTATAAGAATGGTCGGGCGCTCGTCTGCGCGGAGGCCGCGCGCACGGGCAAGCGAGGCCTGAAGATCACCCAGCAGTTTGCTCTGCGCGGCGATGGCATTCGCGGCGTCGCGCTGCGCGCGAGTGGCACGCGCGGGCTCGCCTTCTGGGTGCGCTCGCCCGGCGGCACCGGCTTCGATGTCCAGCTCATGGGCGAGATGCCGGACGGCAAGCGGATCTACTGGCAATCGAGCCAGCCCGACCCCGGCAAGGAGTGGAAGCGGATTGAGATCCCCTGGAGCGAGTTCAAGCTCGTGGACGAAGAAACCGCCCCGTTCGAGCCGCTCTCGCCCGGCCTGGGTCAGATCCGCTTCGTCACTCCCGAGAACGCCGAGATCCACATCGACGACCTGGAGGCGATCCGGTAGCTCAGCCTCCGAAGAAGATATGGTAGGAGCGGCTCGCCTCCGGTGAGATCAGCATGCTGAGAAGCGGCCACAAGATCCCGGCGAGGGTGAAGTGGCCGATGATCAGCCCGAGGAAGAACGGGATGCCGCGCCGGTAGAGCTTGAGACCGCCTGCCTTCAGGATGATCAGCTTCGCCAGCCAGGCCACGAAGAGTGGGAAGAAGCAGGTTGTGTGGTCGCCGTAGGCCGTGGCCAACAGAAAGCCGAGCGGGTGGAGCGGGAAGCCTGGCACCCGCGCCCGCACGGCGGCCAGCGCCGTGGCGATCCCAAAGCCACTGGCGTTAGCGGTAATGCGCGTCCAATCGCGTAGCGGCGGCGCCGTGATCCGGCTGGCCATCTGCTGGTACTCTTGGCGGGCAACTGTCGCCCGGTACTCCCCCATCCCACCGGAGGCAGCGTTGCTCCCGATCTGGTAGTAGCCATCCAGGTGCGCCCAGACCGCCGCGCCAAGGCCAATGGCAAAGGCAACCCCCAGAGCTACCGCGAGCTTTCGCCGGCCGATCCGCTCCTGGTCATTCAGCTTGAGGCTGTCAATCTGGTAGGCCGCCAGCGTCTCGGTCATGTGGTGGCGCGCCAGCCACGCCAGGCTAGAGAAGATCACCATGCTCCGCACGCCCCCCACGCCAGTGATGCCGGGCACCGAGAGCGCGTTCAACACCATCTCCTTGGGCAGCCCATAGGGGTAGATGAACTCCAGCGGCACGCCTGTCTCGGCGCGAATCCGCGCGTAGACCAGGACGAAACAGCCCAGCACCAGGAAATAGGGGATCGCGACCTCCAGGGCCAGGCCGGCGGCCACCGCCCACCCGACGACCACCACGCTGCAGACGCCCAACCCGACCCAGGCAACGCGCTCCTCTCCAGCGTGCATCCAGGCTCGCCGCCACATCGCCCCCAGGTGCCGCCGGGCACCCCAGATGAGCATCAGCCCGCAGGCCAGGTAGGCGCCGGCGCACTGATCCTGGATGAAGGGATAGCCTGGCTTGTCATATCCAGCAGCCGTGCCCGCCACGGCAAACGCCTTCTCTGCCAGGTAGAGAAACCACGCCGAGAAGCTGATCTCTAGCGGCACGAAATAGCCGAAGCCAATCGTCTCCAGCATGTAGAAGAGGGTGATACTCCGCAGCGGAGTCCAGGGCCGGTTAGGGAAGTGGGGCGCGAGCGAGTAGGAGAACTTCGGCGCCGGCACCGTCGGAATGAGCGCGTGCGCGATGTTGAGCGCGTTGAAGAGGATCGCGATGCTGATCCCTGCCCACAGAATCGGGCTACGCAGCAGCGGCTTCCCATCTCCCGTAAAGCGCGAGCCCCCCTCCGAGGCCAGCGAGAGCGGCAGGTAGAGAAGCGGAAAGGTGAGACGCTCCGACTGCAACCACTGCCGGCGCATCAGCAACATGAGACAGAACGCGCCCCCGAAGAGCGCGAGCATGAAGGGAATCCAGCGTAGGAGCACGGGGAGCCACACGCCCCACGGCACCTGGCCGTCGCGCGAGCCCTCGAAGTAGGCTCGTGCCGCCTCGGCATCGCGCGGCGCGTACCACTCCGGCAACTCCCCAGGATAGGGCGCCAGATTCGCATCCGACTGGCTCCAGTACTGCAGCGCCACCAGGTGGGGCAGGAATGCGCGTACGCCATATGCGCCCGAAAGCCACACCCCGATGGTCAGCATCATGTAGACGAGCAACGCCTGCGACCGACTGGGGCACAGGCGCGGGTGGATCCGCCGCAGGAGCGGGCGTGCTCCCAGGAAGAGAAGCAGCCCCGCGAAGGCCAGCACCGGAGGTACCCCGGAGCTCACGTAGCGCCCGGTGATAATCTCCGTGTGCCGCACCAACAGGCCGATCAAGACGAGGATCACGGCGCCAGCGATAATAGATACGAGGGCGCCCTTCCATGTCAGTGACTGTGACTGCGATTCTCCAGCGGAAGCCCCAAGACTGTTGGGGGAGTGCTTCTCGTGATCTGGCATAACCGTGGCTACTTTCCAATTGTTGTGGAGTGTTGACCGGTTCGTCATCTCCCGCCCGGGATCCTGCGGGATGAGAAGGCTCGCGCTAGTGCCGCAAATACCCGGGTGTTGCTGCACTCGATCCCCTGGCAGGATGCCAGGCCGACACAGTCGTATCTACTCTGCAAATCGCGCGCGCGAGGAGCCCCCGGCGAGCCGGCGGCCTCTCGCCGGTCGAAACAGGGGGAAGCGATGAATCTGCCGGATATCTGGGGCCCGGGCCAACTCCTCGCCTTCTCGGGAATAGACGGACATACCGACTGGGCAAAGCCGTTTGTGCTGCATACCGGGGCGCGCCCTGGAGGCCTGCTGGTCCGCCTGCCCGCGACCATCGCAGTCGGCTTCGAGGGAATGCCCCCGCTCCGCTTCCAGGCGATCCTGGGCGACGCGATCACCGCTGAGTCGCCCGGTGGAGCCTACCGCGCCGTCTTCCTCGACCATCACACCCTCGCCGGAGAGCTGCCCGAGGGCACGCGGATGACCGTGGACGGACGTTCGGCCGGCGAGGATGCGCTGAGCGTGGATGCCGGCCCGATGAAGCTCGTCGCCGCCACGCGAGGCCGGCGCTGGGCGCTGCTCCTATCCGATGCCAGCGCCACGGATGTCGCGGAGCGCCTGACGCAAGCACTCGGCGCGGATCTGACGCCAGTGTTTGAGCAGCGAGAGGCGTTCGTGCGCCGGGTTCGGATCCCCGAGGGGCTCTCGCCCGAGCGCGAGCGGCTCTTGCGCAAGGCGGTCTCGGTGATGAAGGTGAACACCGAAGCCCCCTGCGGCGTGATCCGCCGACGGTGGACAACGCCCGACCGCTGGCCGCACCGGCACATGTGGCTGTGGGATTCCGCCTTCCACTCGATGGGCATCGCCTATGTGGACATGGATCTGGCGAAAGACGCCGTTCTGGCGATGCTGGAGCAGGTGCACGAAGATGGCTTGCTCCCCCATATGGTGCCGGCGGGAGGTACTCCGTCTACCATTACCCAGCCGCCCGTTCTCGCCTGGGCCACTCTGCGCATCCTCCGCCTCTCCGGAGACGTGGAGTGGGCCGCCGAGTGCCTGCCCTACCTGCATCGCTATCTGGAGTGGATGCGCCTGAACCGCGACAAGAACGGGAATGGGATCCCCGAATGGCACATCGCGGGCGACCCGCTCTGCCGATCCGGCGAATCGGGCCTGGATAACTCGCCCCGGTTTGACCGCGCCGTGCTCCTCGATGCCGTGGATTTTGCCAGCTTCCTGAGCCACGACTTGGAATGCCTGGGCGAGATCGCCGCACGAGTGGGGAACCAGGCGTTGCAGGCGGAGTGCGAAGCACACGCCCGCCGCATCGCCGAGGCGGTCAATGCGCTCCTCTGGTCGGATGACGAGGGCTTCTACCTCGACCGCGACTTCGAGGGCCGCCTGAGCGAGGTGAAGGCGGTCACCGGCTTCCTGCCGCTCCTGGCGGGTATCCCGAACGCGGGGCAGGCCGAGGCGCTGTGCCAGCACCTGAGCAACCCGCGCACCTTCGGGGCGCCACTCCCGGTGCCCTCCGTCTCTCTCGATTCCGGCAGCTACTGCAAGGATATGTGGCGCGGGCCTACCTGGATGAACCTGAACTACGCGATCCTCTGCGGGCTGCTCCGCGCCGGCTTCCACGAGGAGGCCGCTCAGTTGCGCGAGCGGTCACTCGCGGCGATTCAGCGGATCTACGAGACGGATGGCTGCCTCTATGAGTACTACGACTCGCTCGACGTGACGCACCCCAGCCGACTCGACCGCAAGCAGCGCCTGATAAGCGGGAAGGGGATCGCCCCGATCAGCGACTACCACTGGACGGCGGCGCTGACCGCGGCGATGATCTTCGAGGGATAGACCGCGGGCACGAATGGAGCCCCGCCGCGGGCGTGACCCAGGGGCCTTTAGAAGCGCATGTTGAGGGATGCGCGGGCGCGCACTTCGTCTTCCTCCGTGCGGTTCTCGTCCAAGCGCTCCAGCAACTCGCTCTCCAGCGAGAGATCCAGCGCGTTGGCAACCCGGCGTGAGTAGCCAATCCCGTAGTGGACCGTCGTGAGCGCCGTGGCACCCGTCTCCTCCGCCACCTTGTAGGTAGTGAAAAGGCGGTCATACGCCGATAGGTTCAGTGTCATGCCCAGCCGCAGCTCCTCGGCCAATGGGCGGGCCGATCCATCGTAGCGCTGTGCCAGATCGCCGGTGAAGGTGAGCCAGCCCAGCTCGGAGCGCAGGCCCATCGTGCGCCGCCGCTCCTGGAGCACCACTCCCTGCTCTTCGGGGTTCTGGATGAGACCGCCGGTCAACTGGAGGAACTTCACAGGGGCCAGCCGGATGCGGAGACTGCGCGTGAATGGACCGCGCTGGTCGCGCTCCTCGCGCTCCTTGTAAGTGCCAGACATCTCGATGCCCTGGAGCGGCTTCATGGTGGCATCCACCGCCCGCACCAGGCCAAGCATGTTCCCTGTGCCGTCCGTTTGCTCCTGAAGGCGGCCTGCCAACAGGATGCCTGCCGGCGCGCGCACCTCAATCTGCGCGTGCTTCTGGAGCTGGACCTGCTCACCGGTCTGCAATTGGCGCACACCGCCGCCGATCTTCACGCCCCCGAGCGGAGTTGCTTCCACTCGGGCGCCCTGGATCTCCTCGGCGGCCAGGCCAGGGCGCTCGTGCTCCAAATACTCGCCCTCGAACTTGATCTTGCCCCCGGAGATCCCGGCGCTCAGGGCCACCTGCGTCTGTATGGCCGGCTCCTGATCCTCGGCACGCGTCTCCAGCCGCTGCGCGACCACGCGGGTGCTGTTCGTCACGCGCGCGTCCAGCTTCATGCCCGTCGTCTGGGTCGTCTGCTCCTCGCTGCCGCTGCCATCGACCATCACCTCGTGGTGCACCTGGGCGGTGCCCATCTTCCCGATCCGCTGGTCTAGCTGCACGCGCTCGGTGATCTTTGTGCTCTCCGAATCGCCGGGCGCGCTCACTTCCTCCTCCTGGCGGCGCAGCGTCAGACGAGAGAGAGGAGTGATATCGGCGGTCAACGCATTGGAGAGAAGGGTTTTCACGCGCGCCGTCTGGCCATCGGCGGCCTCTTCGGTGCGCTGGTACGCCGTTTGCGCGGAGAGGCGGCTCGTGAGCGCGTAGGTGCCGGAGAGATCGAGCTTCTCGATACCCTGCTGCCACCGGTAATCCTTGGCGCCGGCAAATGCTTCCCCCGTGCGCAGATAGCTCGCGCGGGCCTTGGCGCGCTTGGTCTCCGTCTCGGCAGCGATCTGCATGCCGGTGGCATCCCCCCCGGCGCCGCCCTGCGCGGAGTGCGGCGTGACGGCAATCAGCGAGCTCACCCGCGTGCGACTGCCGACGCGCGTATCCAGCCCCACGCCAATCGCGGTGAGGGGAGCCTGGCTGGAGTTGGTGGCCCGCCAGGCACCGACGAGCTTCACGGTCGAGTTGATGCCGGCTCCCATCTGAAGCTCAGCCAGGTTGAGCGAGAGCGGGCCACTGGCAACCTCCATCCCGGCGCCCGTGCCCCCCGGGTGGTAGGTGTACGCGACGCGCGCGATGTGATCCTTGGAGAGAGCCGTCGTGAAGGTGATCGTCCCTGCCGCGTAGTCCACATGGTAATCGGCAGGCAGGAGCTCGTAGGCGCCGTTCAGGCGCACCGAGACAGTGCCAGGGACGATGGGCCGCTGCGAGAGCTTGTAGGGACCTTTCCCCCCATTCCCCCAGATCAGGTCGGTCGCCTCGTGGCGCTGCACCTCGGAGACCTCACTATCGAACCGGGCAGTCAGCGACGCGCGTGCCGGAACCGAGGCCGTGACGGCCAGGCTCACAGCGGCCAGGCCCCATGCCCACTTCCCAAGCCGGCTCCGTACTCTATGCATCCGTTGCCGAAGCATCGCTCGTCAGGAGACTCCTCACCCCTCGCCACACCCCATGCTCACTTCTATTAGAGGGTGGATGCTTCCAGGAAGTTTCCATCGGGCAGGCGTGCGCGACCGCGCCTGGCCTTATCCATGGGGACAGGGGGATGATCGTTTCCGGGAGTCTCGGTTGGCCGGCGCCAGGGAGCGACCCGGCTTGCAGGCCGCGCCTGACCACGCTATGGGATCTCCAGCGGAGAAGCATCCCAGCGCCCGTCATCCCATCGAATCTGCCATCCCTCGCGCATCGCACCGTGACCCGTGTTCAGGACCGCGCTCCCATCCGGGAGGTCGCTCCGTTGGAGACGGTGAAGGTGCCCGCAGAGATGAATGCTCGGGCGGATGGCGGCGGAGGCCTGGCGGAAACAGCGTTGGCCCCCATGGCCGCCGCCAGGGGTCCGGTCGCCCCATCCGGCAGGGCAGGCATGGGTGACCAGAATATCGATCTCCTGCCCGGCAATGCGTGCGGCGAGGGCTTCCACTTCCTCATCGGTGACGTATGGGGGCAACTCGCGCCCGGCGAGCCATTCGTCGAGGACGAGCGTGGGCTTGCGACGCCTGGCTGCTTCCCACTGCCGGTTAAGCCGCGAGCCCAGCTTCGTCTTGGCCCAGATCCCGCTGATCCCCGCTACAGTGAGCCCGAGGACACGGCGGGTCTCGCCCTGAGCCAGCAACACGGGCGTGCCATCCGCGTTTTTCAGTCTGGCAAGGAGAGGCCGGTCATCGTGGTTTCCATACACCGAGAGCACGTGGGCGCGCTCGAGAAGCAGCATGAACTCCTGTTCGCGCAACTGGCCCGGGTCGCCCCAATCGCCCGCGCAGAGGAGGAGTTGCGGGCGAATGCGGTCCAGGGCGGCCGGCAGCCAGGAGAGCTCGCCATGCAGATCGCTGACCGCCATGATTACCATCGCCATCCTCCATCCTGACGCATCCATTCGCCCGGCTCGCGAGGCAAGCGTGCGTGTGGCACTCGCCATTGCAAGCCACGAAAGCCCCTCGTCCCCCGCGGTTCCGGAAAGCCCGGCATCACTCCCGCACTTCCCGTGCCAGGGTTCTCCGTGTGAACACCTGGCCGCGATAGGCATCCCATCCACTCGCGCGAGCGGGGAATCTCACCCGGCAGCCCCATGAACGCGCGCGTGACACGCCGCGCTGGGGCAACCGCTCGCCGCCACCACATGGAAGGAACAGGCGCCGGCATCCGCGAACGAGGGTGCAACCGGGCTGGCGCCAAGGGCCAGTCGCCGAAGGGGGTTCTCAATGCGCAAGCGATACTCCTGTCTCCTTTGCTGGCTTCTTCTCGCGGTTTCGCTCGTGCCGGCACGCGCAAGCGAGCGCGCCGTGCTCCTCTGGCAGGATACACTGCCGGGAGGCGCTGATGTGGCATCGCTGGGGGCGGTGCTCCGTAACGCCGACATCCCGACCGAAGTCGTGAGCGGCAGGGATCTTTCCGCGCCAGGCCGCCTGGATATCAAGCGCGTATCGCTCCTGATTCTACCCTACGGATCGCGATACCCTGCGCCCGCGCGCGATGCCATCCTCGCCTACCTGCGCGGCGGCGGGGCGCTTCTGACGCTGGGCGGGCGTGCCTTCACGGAGCCACTTCAGCCCGCGGGGGATGGTTGGGCCACCGCCGAGGCGCTGCGCCAGCCACTGCCCGGGGATCCGCTGGTCGTGGCCGATTTCGAGCCGAACGGGGCAAGCCCCGAGGCGACCACCGCCTCCGACCGGTCCGACATGCCGGTCATCCGCACCGTGACGGAGAAGGGCGGGCACGTTCTGGAGGCCCACTCCCCCTCCCTCACCGGCTTCGAATATGTCTTGCTGCGCGTTCATCCGGCAAGAGCGGACCGGCCCATCCTGCGCTTCCGCGCGCGCGGCGATGGAGCGACGCCCTTCCTCTGCGTTGAGGCGGGCGAAGCGGATGGCTCCCGCTGGAAAGCGATCGTGCCCCTCACCAAGAAGTGGGAGACCTACCGCATCCATGCAACGGAGTTTGTGGCCTATGCGAGCCCGTCGCGCATGGGCGAGGGCGACTCGTTTCACCCGGAAGCCCTCCGCGAGCTGCGCTTCGGCTACACGCAAGCGATGGTGGGCACCGGCGCCCACCGCTTCTGGATCGATGATATCGTCTGGGAGCCAGGGGTTACCGTTGCTCGCGCGGGCAAAGCGCGCCCGCTGGTGCGCACGGCGGCATCGCCCGTGGAGGTCTTCTTCGGAAGTCACCTCACGGGTGGCACCGGTGTCATGCCCCTCTTCTCCCTGAGCACGCGCATCCCAGACGGCGCCCGGCTGGTGCCCGTGCATCCCCTCGCGCCGCCGGTGCCACAGAGGCCCGCGCGCGGCTGGACGGCCACCGGATGGGCCGACGATCTCTTTACGGCGTGGCTGGATAACCCTGGCGGCCGGCTCTCCGTAGCGCGCCAGTCCACCGGAAGGCGGGAGACACTGGTTGAGGCGCGCGCCGCCGGGGGTAAGGTGGTAGGACCCGCGTTCTCATTGATCGTGCAGACCCGCGGCGAGTTCGCGGGCGGCCGGTGGGCTTTCTCGGGCATCGAGTCGCCGGACCTCTACTCCGCGAGGGACGCCGCTTCTGGGGCGGCCTTGGTGCGCCTGGTGCACGCGCTCACATCCAGGCCGCTGCTGGGCGAGCTGCGGCCCGAGTTCTCCGCCGGCGAGACCGGCGCGACGTTGCAGATCGCTGCCGAGGTGGCAGGCATACCCGGGTCCGATTCTACCGCCACAGTACGCACCCGCGTTTTCTCCCTCGGTGAGGCAGCGCCACTCGCGGAAGCAACGGCGTCCGCTCAAGTGCCTGCGGGCAAGCGCGCCCTGGTCAAAGGCGTCACCGTGCCCCTGGCCCGGCTGAACCCCGGAGCCTACCGGCTGGAGGCCTCGATCCTCGTCGATGGCGAGGAGATCGATCGGGCGACCTGCACAGTCGACCTGGCGCAGACGCTGCGCATGCTCGCGGACGAGTTTTGCCAGCGCCAGCGGGAGAACGGCACCTACAGTGGCGTCGCCTTCAACGATGCCCGCGCGGCGCGCACGCTCCTGGCGATGCACGCGCTCACCGGCGACCGGCGCTACCTGGCGTCGGCGCGCCGCTGGGGCGAGGAGGTCCTGCGGCAGCAGCGCGAGGATGGCGGTTACCGCATGGGCTACGGGATCACCTCCGTAGGCGAGGAGTGCTACGTGGCCGACGGCGGCGAGATCGCTACCGGGATCATCCGCCTGGCGCTCGACCTACCCGCGCGCGAACGAGGGCGGTATCTGAAGTCGCTGGAACAGTATATCCGCTTCCGCGAGGAGTTCCGGTGCGAGGGTGGCGGCATCGGCGTCGGCTACTGCAAAACTGACTACGGCGTGCGTCCCCTGGTGCCCCTCAAGGAGATCCGGCGCATCTACGCGCCGGAGATCAACCTCTACACCATCGGATGCACGCTTGCAACCGCCGCGGCCCACGCCACGCTTTTCGGGGGTCTGGAGGAGCAGCAGCGTGCCGCCGGGGATGCGCGCTGGCTGATGGAGCGGCAGAAGAACACCATTCACGGCGCCTATGTAGAGAGCTTCATCTGGGCGCACGCGCTCCTGCCGGACAAGGCGCTGCGCGCCGAGATCGAGGCGTTTCTCCGCGAGCGGATGATCCAGCCGCTGTGCGGCCCAGACCGCCCCTGGTGGATCTGGGGGGCCGGCCGCTCGGCGCTCACCCTCGATGGCTTCATCTACGCGGCGAACACCTTCGCCCCGGAGCCGGCCGTCCAGGCGGAAGCCGCGCGTGCCATCTACGGCCTCTGCGCGGATAGCACGCCCTGGTCCTTGCACCGGCTGCGCGCCGAACCAAAGTGGAACCACCACGACTGGATCTACGCGAGCTACGCGGGAGTCAGCCTGGCCGATGCCCTGCGCCCAGGGATCACGCTGCCCCCAACTGGAAAGTGACCTGTGGAACGAGAGTACGACGTGGTGGTCGTGGGCGCCGGCGCAGCGGGGATCGGCGCCGCCGTGGGAGCCGCCCGGAATGGCGCGCGCACGCTCCTGGTGGAGTCGGAAAGCGCACCGGGCGGCGACCTGGTGACCGGCCTCCCCATTCTGGGGGCGTGTAACGCCCGTGGGGAATGGGTGGCAGGCGGGGTCCTTCGCGACCTCCTGGAGCGCGTGGACGCGCTGGGTGGCTATATCGGCCCCGTCTGTGACTGGCGGGCGGTGCATGGCGTGTGCGTGGACCCCGAGGCGCTGCGGCTAGTGCTCGCCGCCGCCCTCCGCGAGAGCGGGGTCCGCCTGCTCCTCTCCGCGATTGCCGCAGGCGTGGATGTTTCCGAGGGAACGATAACGGGCGTGCGCGTGGTGACGCGCTCCGGGCAACACGACGTGCGCGCCCGCTATCTGGTAGATGCCACGGGCGACGCCTCACTCTGCGCCCTTGCTGGAGCGCCCGTATGCGCGGGCGATGGGCAGGACCACTTCCAGCCGCTCAGCCTGGTGTTTCGCGTGGCAGGAGTCGACTTCGAGGCGCTCCTCAACTTTGCCGAGGAGAACCCGGGAGAGTTCCTGCTGGCAGAGAGCCCGGTGATGCCCACCGATCCGCGGGAGTGCGCCCGGCGCCTGCGCGAGCGTGGCTACCCCTACCTGGCGCTTTCCGCGTCGGGATCGCTCTTGGGCCGGCGCATTGGTGACGGCTCGCTCTTCCCCTGCACGGCGTTCTTTCTAACGCCCACCTCTCTCGCGAAGCGCGAGCTGTGCGTGAACGCGACGCGCCTGGCCGACGTGGACGCCACCGATCCCGAGCAGCGTTCCAAAGCCTATGGCTCTCTGGCCGCCCAGGCGGAGGCGGCGCTGCACTTCATGAAAGCTGAGCTGCCCGGATGCCGGGAGATCGTGCTCTCCGCGGTGGCCCACCGCGTCGGGGTGCGCGAGACGCGCCGCATCCACGGCGAGAAGACGCTCGGCACCGAGGCGGTGATCCACGGTCTGGACGCGCCCGACGGCATCGCTCGCGGGGCGCATCATGTGGATATCCACGGGAGCGGCACCCACCAGGTGCGGATCCCCGTTCGCGACGGGGGTTCCTACGCCATCCCCTTTGGCTGCCTGATCCCTCGCGGGCTCCGGAATCTCCTCGCCGCCGGGCGGTGCCTCTCGTCCACGCGAGAGGCCAACGGCTCCGCGCGCGTGATGGGGACCTGCCTGGCCACGGGCGAAGCCGCCGGCACCGCCGCGGCTCTCGCGGCAGCGCGAGGCCTGAAGGACATCCGCCAGATTCCCGTGGCGGATCTTCGAGACACACTCGCGGCTCAGGGAGCGATCCTCTGAGCCGCGAGCGAGCTTCGTGCCCTCAAAGCGAACCCGCATCCCGGCGCGCCTGCGGGCCCCCGGGTGCGAGAGCGAAGCCTAGTCCGTTGTAATCGTGATGTTGAGGAAGGTGCAGTAAGTGCCCGCGGTCTGCGGGATCATCCCCCGGATCTTGTTCGCCGCGTACCACTTCACGTGACCATCGACGAAGGCGACGTTGGCGCCATCGCTGTGCCGCGTGAGCCCATTGCCCATCCCGTTCATGCAGTTTGTGTACGTGGGGCGTTTCGGGATCACGAAGGAGTCTTGCATATCCATGAACATCATCTGGTCCGATGGATACTGCACCGTCGCCTGGCTGCGCCCGTAGCAGCCGTCATAGTTGTAGCCGTAAGCGTTGGTAATGCGCGCTGCTTCCGAGCCGCTGGTGCAGGTCGTCGGCTGCGTGCTAGGACAGAAGAAGACCCGGGTGTTCTTGACATACGGCTGCAGGTGGTTCGCCCACCCGTAGTAGTCGTTGATTGCGTTCGGAGCCGCGTCCTGATGCGAATGGCCGAACAGGCACGTGCCCGGATATCGGCCCGAAAGGAAGCACTCGTCGTAATCCTGGACGTAGGCGAGCATCGCCGTGGCAACCTGCTTCAAATTGCTCTGGCAGTTCGCCTTGCGCGCATTCTCCCGGGCCCGAGCGAAAACCGGAAAGAGGATCGCTGCGAGGATGGCAACGATGGCGATAACGACCAGCAGCTCAATTAACGTGAACCCTCGACGGACGTTCATGGCGGACTCCTCTCTTGGGTGATTCCGTACGTGATTCCGTACGGGAGAGCACAACTCTTTATACTTTTCGCTATTATATCAGACGCGTCTGCAAGTGTCAACAGAGGTTTTCCCCCGTGTTCAAAGGCCGCCCCCCGCCCTACCCGGTGTGCCCGCACATCCCTATCCGCATCCGTTCACTTCATCCGTGGTATCGCTCGGCCTCTCCACCGGACTTCCCCAAGGCGGCGCCGGGTGGTATAATGAGTGCAGATAGATTCATACCATCTCATATCGCCGAGAGTGAGAGGATTCGGCGTTGGCAATGCCGGAGCCCGTTTTGTGGTGTACGGCCCGGCCCAAAGAAGTGAACTGGCGATTGCTAGAATGCACCTTTCTGATATTATACCCGTTTTGAGCGATTCGGTAGAGTTCCGCTCCCTGGCCGCCGCGGTCTCGGGAGGCGAGCGCGCCGTGTGGAGCGATGGCCTCGTAGCCCCGGCACGGGCATCCCTCCTCGCGGTGTTGCATGCGGCGGCGCCGGCGCGGCCCCTCCTCATCTTGACGCCCAGCACGGAGCGCGCAGATCAACTCGCGGAGGATCTCCTGGCCCTCGGCGTAGCATCCACGCGCGTCTACCCACTGGTCACCCCGCCGGCAGCCGATGGCCAGGGGGATGCCGCGGTGGCTCTCGATACCGGGGCGCTCCGCGAGCGCCTCCAGGTGCTGCAAGATCTGGCGGCCGAGGCACCCTCCGTGGTGGTCGCGCCAATCGCCGCGGCCCTGCAGCCGGTGCCCGATCCCACGAGCTTGCGCGAGAGCAGCCTCCTGCTTCGCCCGGGAGAGCGCGCGGATCTCGAAGAGCTGTCGCGCCGGCTGACGGCGATGGGCTACGAACGTGTCTCCCTGGTCGAAGAAGCCGGGCAGTTTGCCATCCGCGGTGGGATCCTGGACCTCTTCCCCCTGAACGACACGCATCCGGCGCGCGTTGACCTCTTCGGCGACGAGGTCGAATCCATCCGCTGTTTCGATCCGGCAACCCAGCGCTCGCTGCGCCCGTTGGAGCGCCTCCTCGTGCTGCCCGCGGCCACCCCTGCGGAGTCAGAGGGAGGCAACCTCTTCGATTTCGCGGGCGCGACCACGCTCCTGGTCGTCGAGGAACCGCGGCAGATGGAAGCACGCTGGGAGGAGTACGTCCGGGAACGGACTCCCTGCCCCGCGGAGGAGGCGGAGACTCTGGCCCGGCGCCAGTTGGCCGCCGCGGCCAGCCAGATTCGGCAGCACCAGACACTCTACCTCACCCTGGGAGCGCGCAATGTGCCCTGGGAACCATCCCCCAAGGCATTCCCGCTTGCCGCACACACCAGCGGCAACCTGGGAGGCCTGGCCGCCGCCGTGGAGGCAATCGAGGGGTGGCGCACCCAGGGATGGCGCGTCACCGTCGCCTCCGACCGCTCCGACCGTCTGGTGGAGCTGCTCGCCGAAAATCAGATTCCCGTGACCACGAGCCTCGCCGAGGCGAACGGCACCGCCCCGCCCGTCACCTGCCTTCAGGGGGCGCTCTCCGCGGGCTTCCTCCTCCCCTGGCTGAAGCTGGCCGTCCTCACCGACAGCGAGGTGCTTGGGGCACGCAAGATTCGCCGGCCGCGGCGCGTTGCGCGCCAGGGCCAGCGCATCACCTCGCTCTCGCAGCTGACAGAAGGCGACTACGTGGTGCACCTGCACCACGGGATCGGCCGCTATCGGGGCCTGGTCACGCAGAACGTGGATGGCGCCGCGAAGGATTACCTCCACCTGGAGTATGCTGACAACACTCGCCTCTATGTGCCGGTGGACCAGATTGACCGCGTCACCCGCTACATCGGCTCGGATGATCACCCGCCGCAGATCCACCGCATCGGGGGCACCGAATGGATGCAAACGAAGCGGCGCGCGCGCGCCAAAGTGCGCGAGATGGCCAAGGAGCTGGTGGAACTGTATGCCGCCCGGCAGGCGGCGCAGGGATACGCCTTCAGCCCAGACACTCCCTGGCAACGCGAGATGGAGGAGAGCTTCATCTACGAGGAGACGCCCGATCAGCTCACCGCCATTCGCGAGATGAAGGAGGGCATGGAGCGGCCCCAGCCGATGGACCGGCTCATCTGCGGCGATGTCGGCTATGGCAAGACTGAGGTGGCCATTCGCGGGGCTTTCAAGGCGGTGATGGATGGCAAGCAGGTCGCCGTCCTCGTGCCAACAACCGTGCTCGCACAGCAGCACTTCAACACCTTCACCGAGCGCCTGGCGGCCTTCCCCGTGCGCGTGGAGATGCTCTCGCGCTTCCGATCCCCACGCGATCAGGCGCGCGTGGTGAAGGGCCTCCGCGAGGGCACGGTCGATATTGTCATCGGCACGCACCGCCTCCTCTCGAAAGATGTGGCGTTTCGCGACCTTGGCCTCGTGATCGTCGATGAGGAGCAGCGCTTCGGAGTAGCGCACAAGGAGCGGCTGAAGCAGCTTCGCACCAGCGTGGATGTGCTTACCCTCACCGCCACGCCGATCCCGCGCACGCTGCACATGTCACTCTCGGGCATTCGCGATATGTCGACTATCAGCGACCCGCCCGAGGGGCGAACAGCGATCCGGACCTATTGTGTGGAGCGCAACGATGAGCTGATCCGCGATGCGATCCTCCGAGAGCTGGACCGCGATGGCCAGGTCTACTTCGTCCACAACCGCGTCGAGACGATTGAGGCGGTGGCTCAGCAGCTGCAGAACCTGGTTCCCCAGGCGCGCTTTGCCATTGGTCATGGGCAGATGCCGGAGGGGCGCCTTGAGAAGGTGATGCTCGATTTCTACGACCGCCGCTACGACGTGCTCGTCTGCACCACGATCATTGAAAGCGGGCTCGACATCCCCAACGTCAACACCATCTTGATCGATAACGCCCCCCATATGGGGCTCGCGCAGCTCTATCAGCTCCGCGGGCGCGTCGGCCGGTCGCCACGCCAGGCCTACTGCTACCTGCTCTTTGATCCAAAGCGTCTCCTCACCGAAACGGCGGAGAAGCGCCTGGATGCGATCCGCGAGTTCACCCAGTTGGGATCCGGCTTCCAGGTTGCACTGCGTGACCTGGAGATTCGCGGCGCCGGGAACCTCCTCGGGGCCGAGCAGCACGGCTTCATGCTCTCCGTTGGTTTCGAGCTCTACTGCCGGATGATTGAGGAGGCAGTAAAATCGTTGCGCGGCGAGGAGGTCACCGAGAGCTTTCTGCCCGCCGCGGATCTGCCCGTGGATGCACATCTGCCGGGTGGCTACGTTCCGGATGACCGGCAGCGCCTGGATATCTACAAGCGGATCGCCGCGGCGAGGACGCACGCCGATGTGCAGGCCATCGAGGAGGAGATCCAGGACCGCTTTGGCCCGCCACCGACGCCCGTGCGCAACCTGCTGGAGCTGATCCGCCTGCGCGTGGATGCCGCCGGTGTTGGCGTGGAGAGCATCGCCGCCAAGGAGGATCACCTCACCGTGATCCTGGCGCCGCGCAACCGGCTAGATGACAAGACGGTCGCCCGGCTATGGCGCCATCCCGTCGCCAACCGCCCGGGGTGGCGGTGGGTGCAGGTGCGCCCCGACCGGATCGTTGTCGAACTCCAGGGAGGATCGGCGCTGGGGGCGGCGGCTGCCGTGGTTCGAGCACTCGCGGAACCGGCCCCCGCACGCCCCTCCAGCAAGGGGAGACAGGGTTCTGCCACACGCCGGAACCCTTGACAGGCGCATGGAAACATTGTATACTCTCCGCGACATATGTGTCTGGGAAGCATCCAGATACGCCTGCCGCAAAGCTGCTTGCGTCTCTCCCTTTTTGGTCCAGAGAGGGCTCGCCGGCGGGTGAGCATGCCACAGCGCGCGGTAGTGAGCGTGCTTGCGCGCCTACCCCCGGTAGGCGCGGGGTTGTTTCACTGACGCGGTATGGTTTGTTGGCCGAAGAGTGAATCGAGTCCGTAGCGGACCTCAGGTGCGTCAGGCATTCCCTGCGGGGATGCGTCGTGCACATGGTTTCGCGATGTGCGGCGGCTCCTCCTGGCGATCCGGCGAGGTCCTTCGGATCACGTCGTGGACGGGGGTATGGTATGCCCGAAGTGGAGAGGGTGTCTGGCAAGCACCGTCCTCGCAGGGGCCGTGGCAGGGATGAAACGGCGCTCGCTTGGGTCAAGTGGGGCAGTATTCTTGTTGTTGCATCTTTGGCTTCGTTCTTTGTCAGCTTGTATTGGATTGCGCCCCGCGTATACCCGTCGCGCAGCCCGGCTGACACCAGCCCGCAAGTATCCAGGGACGAGGCGGATCTCACTGAGAACCGTGTTGCCCTGCCAACGATAGAAGATCGCGAGAGAGTCGGATCCCGAGAGCACAAGCCTCGGCCGGCTACCGAGTCGGTGCGCGAGGCGCGCCCGGAGACTCGAGCGGAAGAGAGCCGCCACGTGGCGGAGACCCCGCTTACCGGGGGGACGACAGGCACAGAGGCGCCCCAGAGCGTCACTGTCCGGCCGGCCCCAGAGCCCGCGCCGTCGGTCGATCTGCCTTCCCAGCCCGCCGCCCCTGCCAGGGATTGGCCTAAGGCGACCATCTCTCCAGC
>Ga0116167_1000627_pt1 | contig 34109 bp, 31 predicted proteins | sample AD_JPNMR3_MetaG_FD_89794 | JGI IMG/M metagenome (GOLD analysis project Ga0116167, IMG submission 89794) | Active sludge microbial communities of municipal wastewater-treating anaerobic digesters from Japan - AD_JPNMR3_MetaG | ecosystem: Engineered > Bioreactor > Anaerobic > Digestate | place...
CATTGGTGAAGGTGTCAATGTCGGTGATCTGGGAATACTGAAAGACAGCTTTGGTCACGCACAGTTCAGTGCCGCTGAGAGAAGCGCCGAACAAGTACTGGCGAATTACTTGAATGGCCTCGATAGGAAAGATGAAAAGGGAAGGGCGAAAAGTAGGCTCGTTGTCCCTGGCATTGCGAGGTATGAAAAACCGGGAACAAGACAGAGAAGAGAGATTGCGTATATCTCAGAAGTGGATTTGAAAGAAGCTTATGAAGTTGGTGCATTCGCAGCAAAACTTGCGCTCAATGGTGAAACAGGCTATATGGCAACGATTCTGAGAGTGCCCGGTCGGGAATATGCGGTTGAATACTCGAAAATACCGTTGAGTGTCGTAGCAAACTCTGCAAGGGAATTTCCAAGAGAATGGATAAGTGATAACAAAGTCGACGTTACAGATGACTTCATCAAATGGGCAATGCCTTTGATAGGCGGTCCACTGCCTGAGTTTGCCAACTTCAAGCAGATAATGGCACCAAAACTTTGTGCTTCGTACGTCCCCACAGGTTTAAGACAACAAGGAGCGTGAGTCGATGGCGTACGTCAGATTAACACAGAAAGATCTGAAAGAAAAACCAAGAGAACAACTGCTGAATTTCAAAAGAAAAAGGAAATTCTTGATAGCGATCGACACAGATGGATGTGTCACGGATAACATGAATGGAAAGCAAATTCTGATCTTCCACCCGCATTTCATGGAATTCTACAATCTATGGGAGATAGAATCATACTACAGAGAAATCGCAGAATACTACAATCTTTTTTCTGAACATCGAGGTTGCAATAGATTTATCGCCATTCAATTGATCCTGCGCGCTCTGTACAGCAGAAAAGATGTGAAAGATGTAGTTGAGCGAAAAAACATAAAATTGCCAGATCTGAGCCTCGTTGAAGATTTCATAGAATATGCAAAAGGCAAGAATCTGGGACTTGGTAATCAAGCATTGGAAAAGTACATCAACGAAGAGAGACCCAAAACCTTTGGCTTGTACAAATTACTTGGATGGAGCGAGGCAGTCAACAGAACCTTTCCACATATTTCAGCCGAAATACCCCCATTCGATGGCGTTGAAGAGGCCGTAAAGCTTATGTCCAAACACGCAGATATCATAATTGTTTCACAGACACCTTATGATGATCTTGCGGATTACTGGGAAAAATACAACCTTGCAGAGTACATAGATCTCATCGCAGGTCAAGAGATGGGAACAAAGGCTCAGCACATAGAACTTGCCAAAAAAGCAGGTGGGTATAAAGATGACGAAGTTCTCATGATAGGTGATGCGATAGGCGATCTGAAAGCCGTTAAGTCAAACAACGGTTTGTTCTATCCTATCGTACCTGGAGAAGAAGAAAAATCGTGGCGCGAATTTCCAGAAGCATTCGAAAGATTTCTACATGGGAATTATGCCGGAGAGTATGAACAAAGTCTCATGCACAATTTCAATGAAGTGCTTTCACAAAAAGAACCATGGGATCAACCAGGATATGATCACATTGAGCATTACAAGAAGTATCAAAATCTGAGAATACAGTTGTACAAGAAATTCAATCCCGCTGGAAGATTATTTGTTGTATAAGCCGCTTGTGAAGGCGGCTTAATTTCTGCCATTTTACATAGAACAAAGGTTGATGAATAGACTTGCTCTAATGATTTTTTAATAACGGGACAGTATTTTTTGTCTCAACGGTGTCCTACCGATTGAAAGGAAGGACACGATATGTGCATAAGGGGGGATAGACAGTGTTAAGGAAGCTTATCTTGGTCTCTGCCGTTGTCAGTCTATTGTTCTTGGGAAGTGCAGCTACCTTCAGAAACAAAACTTGGAGTGGCGCAGACTTTCCTTACATTGGTGCTTTGTTCTGCCATGATGGTGACTATGTGAAATTCTGGTGTACTGCGGAGATGCATAGTTTCTATTTCATGACCAAGAGTGACAGCTGGGCTTATATTGAATTCTACATCGACGGTGTGGGTCAGGGAACTGTGAATCAAATCAAAAACAAGTGGAATGGCAAGCACTTTTCCAAAGCAAATTGGCAAAAGTTTGACTTGGGGTCCAACTTCTGGGGTCATTTTGTCGAGATTCATCTCGTTGAGAACAGAACCGTCAACGGACAGTACTGTTCTGAGAACGACATCATGATAAAGCTGGAGGACAACGGCTACGCCGCCACTTGGAAGAACGTAGATTCTATGAGTTATTGTGATTTGGATTTGAACGCAAAATGAAACTGGGTTCCCTGTGAGGGAACCCAGTTTTACGTCTTCATCACTGAAAGCTTCTGAAGATTCATGGATTACTCAATCGACCCATGAACAGAATCAAATCATGGGTTTTATCATATATGAAGAACAAGAATGGTTTGTCAGCTTTAAATATAACAGGTATTGATGGTCCCATTTTTATGTTGATTATGACAGCTGTACTCGCTGTTGCTTCAGTTCCTTCCTCGTTTACGTCGACAAATGATTGATGAATAACATCTTTGATCTTCAGCATCGTTGTTCCGTCCATCTTCGAAAAATCTGCTTCATCTGTGAAGGCATCTATCATACCCATAGCCACAAGCGTCTTCTTCAAATTCAACCTACATTCCATTTTGAATTTTGGAAGGTAAACATCAACTTTTTCTGTCCGTAGGTTATTCACCCATTCCTTGAAAAGGACCAGTGAAAGCTTACCTTCTACATCTTCTAAACTCTTACCCTTCAAAGGAAGTACGATGATCATCGACAGTTCGTCACCTGCGTAAGGTAATTCGAGAACCTGAACCAGCGAATCTTCTGTATAGGCTGCCGTGAGGCTTTCAAACATCATTTCTACTTGTTTTTCTTGTTTATTACTGACATAAAAGGTTTCCTTTTTTGTTAAAGACGGATCGAAAGGTTTTGCCCAATTGCCTTTGAAGTATATTGCGTTTGTCAAAACAAGCTTTGTCAATGAATCTATATCACCCGGTTTGATGATGTCTTTTATTCTCTGGTTAGTCTTCTCTTCAACCCAATTGTTGATCCTTTGCCTTGCTTCCTCCGTTGTTTCAGCAAAATCAACATAATTGAGTCCTGAAGAGTAGTATTTTTGAACCTTGTCTATGAATTCCTTCAGAAATGGATATCCTTCTTGTGCCCACATGGAATTAGCGATGGACAGTTGATACTTTTCATTTGGCTGATTCAGAGAACTTATCAGTTCAGAGAAACCACTATGAAGTGTTTCATCATCGAGATTGAAATGAAGTACATCTTTCATTTGCTGGGCAGTATTATCAGCTGCACCAATGTAAGCCATGGCAAGGGCAGTACTGATACTGAAAGGTGAAAGGAATATGTTACCTGGTTGCTTCGACAAAGTTCTATATATATCAAACGCAAAGAGATTTGATGAATCATAAACTGTGCCAAAGCCTATGGTTGCTACAAGTGCACCCAAAAAAACCACTGAAAAGAGTCTTTTCATAGCGATCCCTCCCTTGAAGGTCCTACAATTTTAAGACTTGTCCACGCAAAATAAGTTCTACCCAAGATTGCCATATATGTGAAACGCGGAAAGTCAGACATGAATCATACTGACATGTGTGAGAAATAAATATTAGAGTATTCTTAAATTTTGGACATTTTACAACCTTGAAGGCATACACTTAAAGTGTGAAAAACAAAAATGGAGGTGACTATCTATGAAAAAAAGGTTTGCACTTGGTCTCATAGTTTTACTGTTGGCAGTTGGTACGATTTTCGCAGCATCTTCAACGTTAACAACAGGCGATGTTGAATCTCTGCAGTACATGGTCTAAGAAGAAAAGCTCGCAAGAGACGTCTATCTGGCACTCTATGAGATCCACAACATAGCCATTTTTAAGAACATTGCCCAGTCGGAACAGACACACATGGAGGCAATTGAGAATCTTCTTGTTATGTACAATATTCCAAATCCCTTGCAGAGCGATGAAATTGGAAAATACGCAGATGAGAGATTCGAAACACTTTACAAAGCACTTGTTGCTGATGGTGGAAAGTCATTTGCCGATGCACTGAGTGTTGGCGTGAAAATCGAGCAGATGGACATCAAAGACCTGCAAGAAGCGATATCAAAGACCAACAACGTTGACCTCAAAAGGGTGTTCAACAACCTAATGCAAGGATCAGAACACCATCTTAAGGCATTCTCAGCCCAGACATCGGAAAATCAATTCAAGTATGGGAAGATGAATCAAAAAGGCGGGACACAAAGACGCGCTCGAACAGGTCGTGGATAGAATAACAAAAGAAATTCATCAACAAAAAAGGGAGCGATTTCACTCCCTTTTTTCACACTTTTTCTATGATCGTTATTGAGCTTCAACCGCACTTCATCGCAGAGAGTCTATCGATCTCATTATCAATTTCCATTCTTCAGGAGAAAACCTAAGATTCCTACCCGAAACAATCGCATGTACTTGAAACTTTCCAGATCGAACCTCACGTCTGTCTTGTGGCTCAAGCATCAAAAAAGGAAAGCTACGATCATTTGAAATCTCCACTATTTCGCTATAGGGGAACCGAAGTAAATGCAGAAACTGCTAAGTTGAGCTACGTGAAAGGGTTAGACAGGAAAAGAAGATGAAATGATGTTTGCTTTATAATAATTCGGTAGATCCAAAACATTTCTTGGGCATGATAATTCCAATGGATTAGACCTATGCCATATTACAGCAACTATCCATACAAATCTGTACGGGCAAGCTTGTCCAATATATATTATACGAAAGACAAAATCTAACAATTTTCTCCAAACACTTATCCGATCAGCAAAATAATCATTTTCTGAAAGAAAACTCTCATTCAACAAGTGTTTTAGAACTTATATGAGATTAACTTCGATCAATCATCTTTGTGCTGGGACAAACACTGTTTTCGGAACCCAGCGTTTTACAAAATTGTACGGGGAGAAAGTATCCACATCCAGCCCTGCCCAGATCTGGGCTTTTATTTCGATCTGGGTGATCGGCACGTTTGCCACGGCTGTTTGTGGAATTACTATGTGCTCCGGCAAGGTGTAACTTATGCTACCAACTCGATCAAGAATCAAAGTTCTAACATCTGTGGATTTTGGTGTTGATGTGAGCACTATAGCACTGCTTGGATTGAAGTTCCCATAGGTATGGGGAATCGTTCTTGTCTGACCATTTTGATAGGTTACTGTGATCCAATAAACCATGTAATAGTCCCACGGACTTGACGACGGTTCTGAGTTCAAAATGACCGTCACCTTCAGCGACTGTCCCAATTCGAATGGCTCAGGTTCAACTAAGATATCTGAGATGTCTTTTGGCTGATAATATTGAACTGCCGTCTGCTGAGATTGTGCTTGCTGAGTCTTTTCTATAAACTGACATCTTCCAAAGGGCGATGTGACAGGTCTTGAACAAGTCCAAGCTCTTTGAGCTCCTATATGAAAACCGGATAAGGGTTGTTCATAAACAGGCTCCATATCAAGATCTGCTATTATTGAAAAATCCCTGCACACCAGAGGAGAAGAGGTTCTCCATCCCCATATCTCTTTGAAACCTGCATCCAAATCTGCTTTTGTGACAAAAAATCCAACGATTTGAAAACCACCGTACTGGTAGTTGCTTGGAAAGGCAGAACCTGGGCCGGAGTATGTCAACAAATTGGTTTCTGTCTCGCTCAACTTCAGGCCAATGAGCCTGAGCGTCATGATTTTTTGTTCGCCTTCTTTTAGATCAAAAGAATGAGCGGCACCAGCCATTACCCTTGTGAAGTTGATTCTGACTCCCACATTCAGCATATCTTGTTCGTAAAACGGTTCTGGGCTCACCAATATGTTGATTGAGTGAACTGTGAAACCACCCGGCGTTACGTGGGTCAAAGGGAGTTTTATCTGTCCGAAACATAGAACCACGGCAAGGAGAACTATTGATAGTGTTGCAATTCTTTTCACACTAAACACCCCCTTGGCTTAAGAGAATTATATCATTCAAATGGATCATGGTATCAATTACTTCACTCTATATTCCTTCCACTTTCCTTGTGAAAAAACAAATAGGGAATAAAGCAATTCTGCAACTTCTGCAACAATAAAAGAAAACCAGATGTACACACTTGGTAATTTCAGAATTACCGCCACAAGTATTACATACGGAAGTTGAACAAACCATCTTCCAATTATACTTGAAAACATCGCGGGAAGAGTGTACCCAGCTCCGAAGAAACTACTCATCAATGAAATAGAAAAAGCGGCGATCAACATTGACCATGACCCGATCCTAACTGCCGAAATTCCTTCCTGAATGACATCCTTTTCGTGAACAAAAAGATTCATAATTACTTGTGGATACAAATTGGCGAACACAACAAGAACAAGTACGAACAAAGAACCATATAAAGCTGAAAGATAAACTGTCTTCTCTGCCCTGTGGACCTTGTTCGCTCCCAGATTCTGCCCAACAATCGCACTGGATCCCATCGAGAAACCCATCAGAGGTACAAAAGCAAGTCCCATGAGTCTGCTCACGACACCGACAGTTGCCAGAGTTGCCGAACCATATAGACTGAGCACTTTGGTCAAAATCGCGTTGGAAGCACTTCTCATAAGCATCTCCACACCGCTCGGTAAACCTATCGTCAAGAGTTTCAAGTCAATCTCTCTGTTGAGCCTAAATAAACCGGCGAGTGTAATCTTGACATTGCTTCGTCCTTTCAGAAGAGTCCCAAATCCCCATATGAACGCAACAACAGTTGATATAACAGTAGCAATTGCTGCACCACTAACTCCCATATTGAAACCGCGTATTTCTAAGATGGGAACTCTATCAAACATGAAAATCGGATCGAGGACAACGTTCAAAATCGCGCTGGTTCCCATTATCACCATCGGAAGTCTCGATTCACCTGTCATTCTCTGGGCTGTGTAGGTCGAGTAGGTCGCAAAGAAAACTGGCATGAAGAAAGTTCTCCAGTAACCATAATCAAGACCTGCTTTGATTACTTCCAAATCTTTGCTGAAAAAACTCATCATTGGCTTAAGAAAAACTACCATGATACCCGATGCGATTAGTGCGACAAAAACTTTGAAGACTATCGTTTGTTCGATCACCCTGTTCATCCGTTCATAATCTCTGGCTCCGTAGTTCTGCGAAATCAAAGAAGTCGAACTCATGCCAATTATCTCATTGAGCACCTCGACCAGCCAGAAGATAGTTGAAAAAACCGTCACACCTGCGATAGCTTTGGCAGATATTCTTCCGACCCAGAACATGTCCACAATATCGTACAGACTCTGCAAAGCAAAACCGCCCATAGTGGGCAACGCCATATAAAAAAGATTTTTAGTCAAACTACCCTGTGTAAGATCTCTGCTCAACTGCATTCACCCTGAATGCACATAAGATTTTGCGCACGAAATTATAGCATTTTCAGTGACTTTTTCAAAATAACAGATCTTCATGGAATTGTAACAGAGGTGGAAGCTCAATGAGATTCACCTTGAAAAGGAGAGTAAGACAAAGAAATACTACGAATTTCACAGCTAAGTGGCATAGACCCCATTGTGTTAGCAATATCTGCCAAAGAAGATTGTCAGTGAGTCTTGACGAAAAAACAAAACAAGTGTAATGTCAAATCGCAGTTATCCCGGTAACGTTACCGGGAATATGGGAGGTGTACTCATGAAGAAGTTTCTGGTCATCTGCTTTGCCATCCTGACAGTTTTCACAGCCTTAGCCAAAGAAAAGATCGTCGTGAACAGTTATATGTCGGACCCGGCGCCAAGAAAGGCCTTTGCAGATCTGGTAAAAATCTTCGAAGAGAAATACCCAGATTACGAAGTCGTCATAAATACTTTTGCCCATGAAGATTTTAAGACCCTTCTGAGAACGTGGCTTGCGGCACCAAAGGGGACTGCAGATGTCGTGACTTGGTTTGCGGGTGAACGAATGAGATATTTCGCAGAAATGGGACTGATTGCGCCACTGGAAGAAGTATTTGAGGGATCAAGATGGGAAAATTACTTCCCCACGTCATTCAAGAGTACATGTTCTTACAATGACAAAATCTACTTTGTACCCCAGAGTTGGTATTGGTGGGGTGTTTATTACAGAAAGTCTGTTTTTGAGAAATTCGGCATAAAAGAGCCAAAAACTTGGGAAGAATTTCTGAATGTGTGTGAGACACTCAAGAAGAATGGCATCTCACCAATAGCAATCGGCACGAAGTTCCCATGGACGGCTGCCGGCTGGTTTGATATTCTTAACCTGAGAATTAATGGACTGGATTATCACATCAATCTCACGGCTGGTAAGGTACCATACAATGATCCAAAGCTTCTGAAGGTTTTTGAGTATTGGCGCCAACTAATCGATAAGGGTTACTTACTTGCAAACCACACTTCGTATGAATGGCAAGAAGGTGCGACCTTCCTGTTCCGAGGACAGGCAGGTATGTATTACATGGGACAGTTCATAAAAGATGTGGCACCCGCCGAAGTAAAAGATGATCTCGATTTCTTCAGATTCCCAGTAATTGATCCGTCAATTCCTCTGTACGAAGAAACGCCTATCGATGGTTTCATGATACCTTCTAACGCACCCAACAAGAAGGGAGCAGTTGTCTTTCTCAAATTCATAGCTTCGAAAGAGGCACAGGAGAAATTTGCCAAAGACTTGGGAAGACTCGCTGCGAATGTTGAAGTGACTCCACCGGATGAACATGCAAAGAAAGGTCTTGAAATGGTCCTTGCTTCCTCTGGTGTTGCACAGTTCTACGACAGAGACACCAATCCAGAGATGGCTGAAGTTGGCATGAATGCGTTCATAGAGTTCATGCAAAACCCAAGCAAAGTCACCTCGATACTTGACAAATTAGAGCAAGAAAGAAAGAGAATCTATTCAAAGTGATAAACTTCCCTGTGGGCGCTTGCCCACAGGATTCAACTTTATGGAGGAAAAGATACGTGAAGAGAGATAGACTGACACCTTATCTGTTTGTAGCAGCCCCACTTTGTATGTATTCAATTTGGGTTATCTTTCCGATCCTTCAAACCATTGCTGTCAGTTTCACAAAGTGGGATGGTATGACGAAAATGAAATTCGTAGGCCTGGAGAATTTCAAGAGGCTCGTGTCTGATAACTATTTTGGCTTGTCTCTGCTGAACAACATCAAATGGATGGTTGGTTTTGTGGTGTTATCCATACCTGTCGGTCTAATCTTCGCGATGTTGATGGATCAGAAATTCCCGGGCCATAAAGTATACAAGTCACTGATCTATTTGCCAATGGCTCTCTCATTTGTAGTCATAGGTCAGATCTGGTCATGGGTGCTTGAACCAACAGGAGGTGTGATTAACACATTTTTCCGATTCATAGGATTGGAACAATTCGCTAAGCCTTGGTTGAGCGACCCTAAAATAGTAACCTATTCACTCATAATGGCTGCGCTGTGGAGGCAAATCCCCTATGCAATGATTCTTTTCCTCGCAGGTCTGAAGAACGTTTCAAAGGAGTTAGTTGAGGCGGCAATAGTGGATGGTGCGACTCCGGCCCAAAGATTCTGGTATGTGATATTACCTGCACTGAAGCCAGCAATGGTGATAGCAATAACCGTTAACATTATTGACTCACTCAGGGCTTTCGACATAGTTTTTGTCATGACTCGTGGTGGACCCTATTATTCTTCAAGTGTAATGGCAAACTACATGTATGTTCAGGCATTTCACAATTACAGAATGGGATATGGTGCTTCGATAGCCGTGGTACAGTTCGGTATCACGCTTGGTTTCATAATAATGTATCTGCTGAATGTATTGAAGAGGGAGGAAAGAGAGTGAAAAGGTTCTCGAAAGCCTTTTTGTTCTATGTGCTCTCAACACTGATAGTTGTTATATGGATGATACCTTTCATCGTAGCCTTTTTCACGTCATTCAAGACGATGGATGAGATATTCATGTTGAGGAATTTCTGGTCACCTCCGAGGAACTGGACAATAGAGAATTTCAAGATCGCTTGGACAGAAGGAAGAATGCAAAGGTATTTTCTGAATACCTTCTTGGTGACTTCAATTTCAGTATTGGCAACGCTCTTTCTATCGAGTCTCAGTGCGTTTGCATTGTCTTGGTACAACTTCAAACTGAAGACGGTAATTTTGGTAATCTTTGTTGCAGGGATGCTCATACCCTTTCAAATGCTCTTGATACCTGTGTACAGATTCTCCCTTGCGACAGGTTTGTACGACTCACTAATGGGAGTGATACTCTTTCATGTTGCTTTTCAGATAGGTTTCTGCACATTCTTCCTGCGTAATTTCATGGTGACAATACCAACAAGTTTGTTTGAGGCGGCGAAAATCGATGGGGCGAATCCATTCGTTATCTACTCAAAGATAATAATGCCTCTTGTCACACCTGCTGTTGCTGCCCTATCTATACTGGAATTCACATGGATATGGAACGATTACCTGTGGTCTTTGATATTGCTCCAAAGCGACTCGAAAAAGACAGTTACAATAGGGCTGACAGCACTTCAAGGTCAATGGATCTCGAGCTGGAATGTTATCGCGGCAGGTGCGCTTTTGGCAGCGATTGTACCTGTTACAGTTTTCTTGATTTTCCAGAGATACTTCATAGAGGGTCTTACCTTAGGCAGTGTAAAGGGTTAATTCCATGTTGTAAAATATGGTTCAAAGACCAAGATATTTTCTTGCTCATGGGAGGGCGGAGTTTGAAAAAGTTCGTCACAATAAAAGACATAGCAATTAGGGCTGGAGTGTCCATAAACACGGTTTCAAGGGCTTTGAACAATAAACCGGATATAAGTGCACAAACAAAACAGAAGGTTTTGCAGGCAGCAAAAGAGCTCGGATATATAAAAGATTCAAATGCCCTTTCACTTAAAAATGGTAAAACAAGGATCATAGGTGTTGTTTTTGAGGATAGTTCAAATCCATTCTATGCAGAAGTATTTAAAGGTATAGAATTCAGTGCAAGAAAGCATGGTTACCAGATAATCCTGATGAATACCGAAAGGGATTACATCAACGAGATACAAGCTGTCAGGACTCTGATCGAAAAGAGAGTCGATGGTATGATAATTTCTCCAACTCAGTTCGATGATAAGGACATCGAGCATCTAACAAATCTTGACTACCCTTTCGTGATTCTTGGAGTTCATTTTGAAAACTCTCAGCTTGATGAAGTCTACTCTGACGATTTTACAGGCGGCTACCTTGCCACACAGCATCTTCTGCAAAGAGGACGGCGAAAGATCTTGATGATCAACGGTTATATGTACAAATCTGTTGCCAAAATGCGGTATCTCGGCTATGTCAAAGCCATGCAAGAATATGGATTGCAACCTTATCACATGGTTGAAATCGAGGAAGGTTATGAATCATCATTCAACAAGATCATTGAACTGAGAAATCTCGAGTATGATGCAATATTCTGTTTCAACGATGTTTTTGCAATCGCAGCATTGAAAGCTTTGCGAACACTGGGAAAAGATGTGCCTGAAGATGTATCAATTGTTGGCTACGATGACATATCTTACGCATCCTTTGTACATCCGACTCTCACGACTGTGAGAATCGATAAATTCCAAGAAGGTATAATCGCCTTCGAACTGCTTTATGAAAAGCTCAACGGAAAACGAGACAATCCCAAACAAGTTGTCTTAGATGTTGATCTCGTTGTTAGAGAAAGTGCTTAATACTTCAGATAATGATTTCTCATTTCTCTGTTGAAGGGCAAATCTAAGATATCTTTCAGTACACTTTCAACTTGTTCGTATGATCTTGTTCTGGGATCTCTTATGAGAATTTCCTTTAGAACATCTATGTCCCCTGTTTTAAAAGCTTCAAGGGCCCATCTCATTCTCAGAATCCTTGGCATGAGATACATCTGTTTTACTCTCTCAGTTAGTTCTGGTTCTATCTTTTCAGGATGTATACCATCCTTATCAACTGTCACAGGGACTTCTACAATCACATCATCGGGTATATCAGAAATAGCTCCTTTGTTCTCTATATTCAACACAAGACGTGTCTTCTTGTCGTTGACCATTGCATTTATGAAAGGAATGTGCTGCTCTTTGCTCTCAGGGTCCTTTGTGAAAATATCTGGCATGATCTGCGTGAGCATCAGTGAGCGATTCTGTTGTAGCTTATTTGCAAGTCCCAAAAGCATCTTCCTGGTTTTTCTGAGTTGCTCGTAGAAACGTGGTCTTTCTATCTCGTTGTCAATACCACCGAACTTACCGTACCACCTCCTCTTGATCTCAAGGTTGTAATGATACTTCCAGGTTCCACATCTCACAGTATCACCTATGGGCAACATACCATATAACCTGTACATATCTATCGCAGCCGGTGAAAGGTCTACATTCCATGGATCCTTTGGTTCCCATTTGTGTGAATTACTTTCTATCCATTTATCGAGAAATCTATAAGCATTCATTCCTTCAAATTCGAATCTATTCAGCCATATTGCGTGGTTCACACCTGCGACTTGCCATGTCAACCTTTCAGGATTCAAGCCAATTGTTTTCGCTACTTCATATACATGTGCATAGCCGTGACAAAGGCCAACGACTTTCACTCTCGTAAGATCTTTTATCATTTGTGTTATCTCAAAAACAGGATTAGCCGTCTGCAGAAACCAAGCATCAGGGCAGATTTTCTCAACCATCTTGGCTATCTCAAGAGACATCCTCAGCTGATTGTAATTGGTCAGTGTGTAATAATCGGAAACCATATTAAATTCCTGGCTGTCTATGCCTCTGTAGTAACCATGTCTTTCACCAATATCTCTGACAATCTCATATTGTACATAACCGTCTTCGTGACTTTCAGCCCGTGCAAGGGCCAGGTTAATTACAAAATCAGCTCCTTTCAGTGCTTTTTCCAAGTTAGTCGTACTCTGAACCTTAAACTCCCTTCCAAGCTCTGTTATGTATTTCTCAACGAGCAAATGTGTTGCACTCAATCTTTCCGGGTCTATGTCCATCAAGGATAACTCCACATCCTTCAAATCTTCGGTGTGTGCAAGATCACCAATCAACTTGATCGTGTATCTAACACTACCGGCTCCAACAAAGGCTATTTTCAGTGGTTCTGACATACCTGAATTACCCTCCCTGTGTCAGCAGACTCTCTGGCTAATAAAGCAATTTCAGTTGCCAATATGCTGTCGTAGGGTGTTACCATACATGATCCTGTCCCATCTATCTGGGAAAGAAATTCCGAAAATATCTGTTTTTCGGGCAAAAGTGGGATGTAATTTTCTCCCTTATCGTTCAAAAGAAGAACTCTATTCTCGAAGACCTCGATTATCCCTCGCGTACCTACAATTCTCACCCTATCATCGTCGTGGGTAGGTGCTGCATTTGGTCTTAAATAATCAATGCTAATCGATGCAAAGATTTCTTGTTCAAGAACAAAATGACACAAAGCAGTTGACTCAAGTTCTCCATGGCCGTTGTTACTAATCCTTGAATGTGTAGCGTAGACATTCAGAAAACCTTTTTGAGTGAACCAATTTATCCAGTCTATCGCATGTATACCAACCCAAAGGATTGTCCCACCATAAGTATCTCTTCTTCTGTAGAATTCTGGCCTTTTGCCCAATTTGTACGATTTCTGTGTGTTCAGCAGCCTTATCTGACCAATCTCACCACCATCCAAAAGGGCTTTCGCTGTGAGAAAATGCGGCTTGTATCTCAAGCCAAACATCGCTGCAAAGAATACTTCGTTCTTCACTGTCCCAAATAGCTTTTTGATTTTCTCCAATTCTTCAAAGGAAGTTGCTATTGGCTTTTCAACGAAGGTATGGATTCTTCTACTAAGCGATTCACACAAGATTCTGGAATTAGCGTTGAAAACAGTGTTCACAACGACTACATCTGGTTTTTCCCTGTCGAGCATTTCTTGATAACTCTTATATTCATTCGGTGTGATATTCATTTCACTCAGAGCTTTTTTCAAAGGCGTCACATCCTCACCCTTAGACCCTGGTGCAATTGCAACGATCTTCCAATTGCTTTTGAATCCTCTCAACGCGTAATGGAAATGTCCACTCGAACCTATGATGCATATTTTCATATGTTCTCACCTTTTATGCCATCATAGTTAGTGAGATCGACCAGCTCTCCTCTTTGTGCCCATGGCACACCCATTTCCGAAAACAGTTTGTCGTTCTCGAAAGCATCTGCCATTGTAGTAGATAGATTTTCCACCCAGATCATGTCTTGTTCCTTTCTAAGAACTTTTTCTGGGAAATCATTGATCCTCGAAGACTCGTGTGCACCATTTATCACCAGTGTGTGTGCAAGTGCTGATTCCAGAGGACAAATTACTTCTGTCTTGCCTCTTATTTTCTCTATCGTCACCCAAAGTTTTCTCATATTACCGTGATCGATGGTACCATATGTGTGTTCTTCTCCATTTTTGTAGAACACAACTAATTTGTTTTCACCAACCTTTGGATCATTGAAGATAACCTTTCCATTCTCAAACTCATACTCAAAGTACGGTCCAAACTTATCCTTTGAAGCATGCGTAGCATAGAACAGGATTTCGATGTTTTTTATCCATATCCTCATACAACATGTGTCAAAACTTTCTATCCTGTTTGCTCTGTACAATTCCGCTTGTACCGCTTCTGGGAATGCCGTGTTTAGGAGATCATCACCGAGTATGAAGAACATGTTGTGCAAAAAATGAGCAGCGGCATTGTTTGCAACACTGTCCAAGATCCATCTGTCGTTCATTCTGATTCGACCAGCCCATGGAGATCTTGTATAATAAGTGTTGTCCCTGGGCCAAAGGACAACAGTCTTGAGTCTCAATGGTTTGCCCAGTTTATCTGCTAATATGTCCTGCTTCAGTTTTAGAAACACAGGGTCATAAACCCACTGAAACCCTATCGCAACAGTCTTTTTGAACCGGTCTCTGTATTCAATCATCTTTCGAACCTCTTGTACAGTAGCTGCCGCAGGCTTTTCGCAAAGTACATTGCTCCCATGCTCCAAAGCAAAACAAGTTTGTTCGCAGTGGTAGTGAATGGGCGAAGATATCACAGCAAGATCAGCTGTGCAGGATTCATAGAAGCTGGCCATATCTTGATAGATTGGTATCTTCATATCTCTTATAACATCATAGAATTTACTTCTACTCGCTTGGGGATCCACCGCACCGACAATCTGAATGGCATGGTCTTCCATCTTGCTAAATAAGTGTTCGACATATTTTGCGCCATATCCACCTATGCCAACTAAAAGGAGTGACACATGCTCCTTCATTGCTGATCATCCTTTCGAAGCTAATATTTCAGACCGCCAGCCATGATACCCCTCATGAAGAAGCGCTGGAAGAGTAAGAAAATGATCAAAGTTGGAATTATCGTCAGTGTGGAGAATGCAAGTATAGTATTCCATGGCACTCCACCGTACTCGCCTTGAATTACCGCAAGCGCAAGTTGCAGGGTGTACAGACTTCTTCGGTTTACAACAAGCAGTGGCAATACAAAATCGTTCCATCTCCATGTAAACGAGAATATGGCAAGCGCTGCCACCAAAGGTTGTGAAAGCGGCATGACGATCTTCCAGAAGATCTGCCATTCATTTGCTCCGTCAATCTTAGCGCTTTCGAGCATTTCATCCGGGATATCCCTCATATATTGTATCGCAGTGAACATGCCCGTTGGTGTATAGACCGCGGGTAGAATGAGTCCCCACAGATTGTTTATGAGCTCAAGTCGCTTTATTATCACAAACAATGGAACCATAATGACTTGTGCACTGATGAACAAAGTCATAACTACAAGTCTGTTGAGAGCATACTTCCCAGGAAATGTTCCTTTCGCCAAGCCATAACCTGCCATCACACAAATTATTACGGTGATTAACGTAGCAACAATGGAAACAAATAGTGTGTTCTTGAGGTATGTGAGTAGTTCCTGGTTGCGAATTGCCTCTTGGTAACCCTGGAGCGTTGGTGATGTTGGAAAGATGGTGGGCGGGTATCTGTATACCTCTTGCAGACTTTTGAATGAAGTGGCAACTGAATAATACACAGGAAGCATATAGAAGACAAGAGCAAGAACAAGAAAGATCCATTTTATAGCCTTTGCCATCGGGTCCCCTCCCAATTACCTGTTTTCTCTCACTCTTAATGTGGTCATGGCTATCACAAACGATATCAGTAAAAACACAACTGACATCGCATATGCATATCCTATTCTGAACTGCGTAAAGGCACTATTATATATATAAAGGGGTGTAACCATCGTCGAATAACCAGGACCCCCGCCGGTTAAGACGTAGATACCCGCGAAGTCCCTGAAAACATGCGCGATAGCAGTTGTCAGAACAAGAAGATTCGTATTCCTAAGGAGTGGAAAAGTCACATACCAGAAGATCTGCCATTTGTTTGCCCCATCAATCTTTGCAGCTTCATGGTACTCTTCTGATATGTTCTGAAGCCCCGTGATAAACATCATCATCAACAATCCAGTCATTGCCCATGTTCTCAACAATGCTATAGAAAACAAAGCCGGTGCTGGCTTGAGCAACCAGCCTATGGGACTCAACCCACAAGATTTCAAAATGTGGTTCAAAAGTCCAAGATCATAAGATAGAAGCCACTTCCACATGGTGGTTCCCGCGACGGCAGGCATCATGTATGGCCAGTAAAAGAATGCTCTGAGTATCTTCGAAGATCTCGTCTCTCTGTAAAGGGCAAGTGCGAGAGCCATTGGTATAAAAAAGGTCATTGGTACGGTCAGGATAAGCAATTTTATGGAAACCCATATGGAATTCCAAAACCACTTATCTTCGAGCATCAACCTGAAATTATTCCAGCCAACGAATTTAGGTGGCCTAAGCAGGTCCCAACTGTAGAAACTCATTGTAAAAATACTGGCGATAGGAATTAGAACGAATAACGAAAGAAAAACAAGTGCAGGTACAACAAAGATGAATCTGCTCTTGACAAGGCTACTCAAATTCACCATCCTCCATTGATGAGTATGGGGTGCCTGGCAGCACCCCGTTGAACATGCTATTTCTTGGAGCCAAGCTCTGACAGTAATCGATCGTATTCTTTTCTCAAATTCTTTATCATTTCATCAACATTTATCTGCCCAGCAACAGCAGCAGAAGCTTGATTTTGGATCGCCGTTTGCATGTTGGAATAGAGTGTCGAGTTTCTAATAGTGACAACCCAAGCCGGTGTGACTTCTGCGAGTCTTCCACAAACGGCTTGGACCAAATCCATTATCGGGTTGTCATACTTAACTGTATGCTCTTTATACGCAGACATGTGATATGTTGTCCTCAGATAAATATCATATCCCAGACCTCTCCAGCCTATCCAAAGTGCGAATTTGGCAGCAGCCTCTTCTCTATCTTTTTTACCAGTTCTGAATGCTCCGAAGAATCTCCCGCCTTCCAGGCTGAGCCATTCAGCATCCTTGGGTAAATAGGCAGGTGCGAAATTCTTACCAGCTTTGAGAAGATCGAGTGTACTCCAGCTGCCAGCCCATAACACTGCTGATAACCCGCCGGTAAAAGCCATATTCGGATCCTGGTTAGATATCCATTCTGCTGGCACCATGAGGTTTTGTTTGAAAAGATCGACAAATTCTGTGAGCATCTGCTTTGCTTTTGGATCTTTGTCAAGTGTGAAATCTAAGTTCTCATCAAGAATCTTCACGCCTCTGATGCCCAGGTAATTGAACAGTCTCTCAGCAGTGCGTTGCATTGACATCGCATAAGGGATATTGTTGGCCTGTTTTACCTTCTTCAGGACGTCGATAAATTCTGCCCAAGTCCATGGGTCACTCCTGCCACCAAACGGAGGATAAGGGATCCCGGCCTTCTTGAAATAATCCACATTTACCCAGAGACACTGCATTGTAAAATGAAGTGGTACGTATCTCACAGCATCTCCGTCCGTTACACGTATTCTTACAACGTCATACATTGCGTTCTTAAACTGTTCAGGAGTGATTCCCAGATATTTCTGAACATACTGTGTCAGATCAAGCATGTACTGCATGTAGCCGGGGGCATAAGGATATGTGATTGTTACAAGGTCGGGGAGATCTCCACCCATGATACCAAGTCTTACCTTCTGCTCATATTGGGCGTAAGGTACATCGACAATCTCAAAATCGACATCGGGATTCAATTTCTTGTACTCGGCTATGGCTGCTTCTAACCCTTGCCTTTCAGTTCCACCACCCGACCAAACTACAAGTTTTACAGCCCCCATTGCTGAAACAACTAAAACAAATAGCATGACTCCAACAAAAAACCGTTTCATAGATAAAACCTCCCTTCCCAAAGTTGTAGGTAAAAGTGGACCAAAAAAATTTTATCAAAACTTATTGATTATTTCAACCAATCGCACCTATGTTTACAATCACACGCTTAATCGCACACATACCGTCCAGATAATAATTGTATTGACCAACTTGAGAAGCATCTATCACTTAGATCTACCTTTCAGAAAGCCCATCACACATCACTGAAAGAAACGGAACATAGTGGTTTCTGCATTCTAAGAATTCAAGAGAACATGATGAAAGCCCATCTGAAAAAAATTTTGCATAACAGTATATAATCAATGATGATTGTTTGACATCTACACGCAGGGAAAAAGAACTACCAACTAAGTATGGAGGGAGAACAATGGACCTTGAGGAACTCATTCTACAGGAAATATCTGAACCGTCTATACCAGACAGAGAGTTTCTTATAACTGAATTTGGCGCAATTGCTGATGGAAAAAGCGATTGTACAGATGCTTTTGAGAAAGCGATAGATACACTAACAGATATAGGTGGTGGGAAAATCGTTGTACCTGCGGGCGAGTACCTAACAGGTCCAATACACATCAAAAGTAATATCGAGCTTCATCTTGAGACTGGAGCAAGAATAAAGTTCATCCAAGATCCCCATAAGTATCTGCCTGTGGTTTTGACGAGATTCGAAGGTATGGAATTGTATAATTATTCGCCATTCATTTATGCATACGATCAACAAAACATAGCAGTGACCGGTAGTGGTGAATTAGATGGGCAATCCGATAACCAGCACTGGTGGTTCTGGAAAGGGAAAGAAGAATTTGGTTGGCAGGATGGGTTACCAGAACAATCATCTGATGTCAAAAGATTGAGTCAGATGGCAAGAGACCAAGTGCCTGTGGAGAAAAGAATCTTTGGTGCAGGGCATTATCTCAGACCGAACTTCATACAGTTTTACAGATGCAGTAATGTGCTGATAGATGGAATCAAGATAGTAGATTCACCTATGTGGTGCATACACCCTGTTATGTGCACGAACGTCATTATCAGGAATGTGAGAATCGAGAGTCAAGGACCGAATAACGACGGTATTAATCCAGAGTCGTGTACTTATGTATTGATAGAGAATTGTCATCTTGATACAGGGGATGATTCAATTGCAATCAAATCTGGCAAAAACGAGGATGGCAGGAGAATCAATATGCCTTCCCAATATATTCTGATAAGAAACAACGTGGTTCACAGCAAGCACAGTCATGGAGGAGTTGTGATAGGCAGTGAAATGTCTGGAGGTGTTAAAAACGTTCTTGCCTATCAAAACGTGTTCATCAATCTCGAAAGGGTTTTGAGAATCAAGACAAATACCGTTAGGGGAGGATTCGTGGACAACATATTCTTCAAAAACAATGTCGCGGTAAATATCTCTCATGAAGCAATCGTTGTAGACTCACTTTACGATGGCGAAACAGGCAGTAATCCTCCAATCGTGAGGAATATTTACGTGGAAGAGTTCAAATGTATCAATGCAAAGTACGGTCTGTTGATCAAAGCATCTGGCGAATGCAAAATAGGTAATATAGTGATGGAAAACTCACATATCTCGTCAGTGAATACCCCTCTGTGGGTCGAGAACGCCGAGCAAGTGTTCATCCGAAAGTGCAGTTTCAACAACTTGTGCATTGAAGAGCTTGTCATACGAGGTAGTTTAAAACTTCTTTGATTCTTGGAATCAGTATCGATTTGACACAGTTTGTGGTATCGTGGTATTATCATAGTACCACAATTGGGAGGTGAAACCATGAGGCGGCTTTCTGTGATAGTATTGCTGATTGCGGTATTGGTAACGATGAGCTTCGGAGCTATCACTCTCACCATGGTCGAAACAATCACAAGTCCTGCTCGTACAGAACTGCTGAGGCAGCTTCTGGATGAATTTGAAGCAACACATCCTGGAATCAAGGTTGAGTTGATTTCTCCCCCTTATGAGAGTTCTGATCAAAAACTCATAATGATGCTCAACACCAAGCAGAAGGTTGATGTTTTCGAAGTACGCGACAACTTCCTTGCGATTCACGTGAACAACAAGAATCTGCTGGACCTCACCGAATTTGTCAAACAATGGGACGGATGGAACGATCTTCTTGATCTGACAAAGACAGCCGCGACAAAGGTGGAAGGAAAGACTTATTACATCCCATACGGTTTCTTCATCAAGGCTCTGTTCTACAGGAAAGACATTCTTGAAAAAAACAACATACCTGTCCCACAGACAATGCAGGAACTCTATGAATATGCTAAGAAGTTGACAGTACCATCCGAAGGGAAGTATGGCTTTGCGTTCAGAGGCGGTGCAAGTGAGCATTCGTTCTCAGAGATAGTTATCATGTCGTATGTGCCCAATATCGATCCAAGAGCAGACAGAGGTTATCTGACAACAGATGGTGTACCATATCATGACACACCTGGCGCAGTAGAAGGCTTGAAAATGTGGATAAAACTCTACAACGACTGCTCTCCAAAAGATTCTCTGAACTGGGGCTGGGCAGAACAAGTAAATGGTTTTGTCTCTGGCATGACACCATTCTTGATTCAAGATCCTGATACAGTGCCAATAGTTGAAAGAAGACTCGGTGATCCAAATCTTTACGGTGTTGCACCAATGCCTGTCGGTCCCCATGGAAAGGTCTACTTGGATTATGGGAACGCTGGTTGGGGTATAGCCTCCTATTCGAAGTACAAAAACGAGGCTTGGGAACTGGTAAAATTCCTATCTTCTCCTGAGGTAAATGCTAAGTTTTCACAATTGAACGGCACTATTCCAAACTGCAGGTCTGCTTTTGCCGACCCATACTACTCCACAGGTCCATACAGAGCATGGTATGAAGAACTCACCAATCCTGACAAATACATCTTCTACGAAAGACCAGTGCACATGTCTGGATTCCCAGCTTATGCTGAAAAGCACAAGAACGATATACAGAACATAATCTTGGGAAAGAAAGACTTGAACCAAGCAGTAAAAGAATGGGCTGAATTCTGGAAGAAAGAATATGGGATAAAGTAATCTGAGTGGGGGCGATTAGCCCCCACTTATTAGGAGAGAACTATCACATGGTCAAGGACAGGAAATTCATCTTCTTCATGATTCTGCCGAGCTTTTTGTTTATAAGTATTGTCACTTTTCTACCTGCGATCAGATCGGTTTTTATGGCATTTCAGGATTACAACATGTATTTCTTGACAAAGAAATTCATCGGTTTTGAGAACTTCACAGATGCTTTCAGTGATCCTATTTTCGTTCAAGCTGTTAAGAACACGGCAGTTTGGGTCCTGCTTTCTCTTCTTCTACAATTCACACTTGGTTTTTCACTGGCATTATTGCTGAGAAAGCCTTTCAAAGGCAGAGGCGTATACACCGCTCTTGTGTTCTACCCTTGGGCTGTTTCTGGTTTTGTAATAGGTCTTCAGTGGCGATGGATGTTCCATGGTTCTGCTGGCGTTATAAATGACCTTCTTTTGAAGGCGGGACTTATAAAGGAAAGAATAGCCTTTCTTTCAGACCCGCACTATGCACTTTATTCCGCTATTGTCGCAAACATTTGGTATGGCATTCCATTTTTCGCCATCATGCTTCTCGCTGCCCTTCAATCTGTACCACAGGAACTGTATGAAGCGGCTAAGATAGATGGAGCAAATGCTTTTAGACAATTCATCAACATAACAATTCCCTATGTCAAACCAGTAATAATAAACACAACACTGATCAGATTCATCTGGATCGTTAATTTCCCAGATATCATCTTCTCAATGACAAATGGTGGGCCTGCTGGCAGTTCACATATACTTTCAACACTCCTGATAAGCAAAGTGTACAACGAATATAACTACGGAGTTGCATCAGCCATTGGGGTAATCATAATGCTGATTCTCGTAACCTATGCGTATTTCTATCTGAAATTCAGCCGTACCGAAGGTGGTTTTTGATGAAAAGACTCTTCGTTGCTCTTAGGATACTGGCTTTGGCCATCTTCCTTGTATGCGCGCTTTTCCCACTTTACTGGACACTTGTCACTTCACTGAAGGGACCAACAGAGATGTACACTTACCCGATCACTTACTGGCCAAAACACATCACCTTTGAAAATTACAGATATCTTTTGAAATCCTTGAACTTCGCAAGATACACACTTAACAGCATATTTGTTTCTCTTTTCTCTGCGCTTATTGCTTTAATTGTCGCTTCCTTTAGTGGATATGTGATGGCACGAAAACAATTCTCAGCAAACAAGATACTCTTCTTCCTGTTGTTCATAACTCAAATCATCCCCGGCTTCATGCTCATGTCCTCTATATATGTGATGTTTGGACCAATTGGCTTGGTTGACAACCTTTTTGTTCTCATTTTTCTTTATACAGGCATAATGGTGCCTTTTTCATCAATTATGATGAAGGGATTTTTCCAGAGGATACCCGAAAGTATTGAAGAAGCTGCTTTGATTGACGGTTGTAAGAAGCTGCAGATGCTTTTCAAAGTTGTCTTCCCGGTCACGGCACCTGGGCTTGCGGCAACCTTTTGCTTTGCCTTCGTAAATTGTTGGAATGAATTATTTCTCGCAATCATGCTGCTCAACAGCGAGTCAAAGAAAACAATTCCGGTTGGTTTGAACTCATTTGTTGGAAAGGCGGACATAGATTGGGGTGCGATGGCCGCTGGTGTGCTGATTGCTCTGCTCCCCGCCATGCTTATTTTTGCCTTCGCTCAGAAATACATCGTGCAAGGGCTGACGCAGGGTGCAGTGAAAGAATGAGAGGAGGAAAAATCCATGGATATCACTGAGATTCTCCACAGTCACGCAGAAGAAGGGTTTTCGTTCAATCCTGTTAGCGTTCCAATATACGAAACTTCTATTTTTTCTTTTAAGACATTTGAAGAGTTTCAAAACTCTCTTCTAAACGAATTTGAAGCGCATCTTTACAGCAGAGGTAAGAATCCAACGGCAGAGATAGTGGAGAGAAAAGTCGCAGCCCTTGAGAAAGCAGAAGATGCAAAACTCTTTGCTTCTGGAATCGCTGCAATCAGTGCGGCAACAATGGCGTTTTTGAAGAGTGGAGATCACGTGATTTGTGTGAGAGACGCCTATGGTTGGACAAACAAACTGTTTTCCAGCTACTTGAAAAGATTCGGCGTTGAAGTCACATTTGTCGATGGAATGACTCTGGAAGACTTCGCGAGAAACACAAGAACCAACACAAGACTCTTCTTTCTCGAGAGCCCCACAACCTTCACGTTCAGATTACAAGATCTGGTTTCGATTGCGAATTTCGCAAAAGAACACAACATAAAGACAGTAATAGACAACACTTGGGCGACACCTATCTTTCAGAACCCCGTGGAATTTGGAATAGATATAGTCGTTCATTCGGCAAGCAAGTACATTGGTGGCCACAGCGATGTAGTAGCCGGTGTGGTAATTGGAAGAAAAGAAGATATAAGATACATCTTCAACACCGAGTTCATGAACATTGGCGCAACAATAGGACCGTTTGAAGCTTGGTTACTGTTGCGGGGTCTCCGTACAATTCATATCAGAATGCAGAAACACATGGAGAATACCTTGAAGGTCATAGACTATCTTGAAACGGTCCCAGAGGTAGAGGAGATATTCTATCCGTTCTATCCGAAACACCCACAGTATGAGCTCGCCAAGAAACAAATGAGAGGTGGTAGTGGTCTGTTCAGTATCAAACTGAGGGTGAAGAGTCTGGAAAGCATAGTTACCTTCACCAACAGTTTGAAGATATTCAGAAGGGCTGTCAGTTGGGGTGGCTACGAGAGCCTTGTTATGCCTTATGCAGTTACGAACAAAGATGGTTTAACTGAGAAAAACAAGATGGTACGGTTTCATATTGGATTGGAAAATCCCGATCTTTTGATAAATGATCTACAGGGAGCCTTTCAGGCTATGAGGAAAGCAAAACCTTGATGTCCATCTCGATGATCATTCGGACCATTGATTTTGCTCTTGAAACATCTTTCTTAACAACGGCATCCAACAACTCCATATGGTAGGGCAGGCTTGCCCTACCAAAGGTTCTCTCAACAAATGGTGGATGCCAGATGGCGCTGAAAAGATCATAAAAAGCTTCAAAAAAGTTCATCAGCACGGTATTCTTGGACATCTCAAAGAACTTCCTGTGAAACCTCATATCTTCATCAGGATCAACAAGATCAAGGTTTTTCAGTTCATTGACCGCGTTGAGCAGTTCATCTTCAGATGAGTTTCTGATGGTCAGCTCAACGGCGAGTTCCTCCATAGTACCCCTGACCCTCAACAGATCGATTATGAACTCCCTTGATGGAGAGAATTTCACCGAGAAAGTGGCTTCAAAAGAGAGTTCGTGCAAGTCGCTCGCAACGAAAATCCCTTTGGGAGCTTCAACCTTGACAACACCTTTTTCTTCCAGTTTTTTGATCGCCTCACGCACAGTCGTTCTACTCACTTGAAAGATTTGAGCAAGCTCTCTCTCTGAAGGGAGCTTATCTGATGGTCTGAGTCCCATTCTGACTATGTACCTTACTATCTCGTTTTTCAACCATTCAGACGATGTTTTTTTCATTCGATCACCGTATGTACCCCATCACTGCTCTTTATCCTGATAAGCGTGGGTTTCTTACCGAATTTCGCATAGTAACTCTTCTCTAATTCACCAAAAACTTCTTCGATACAACCAGATTTGGCGATCACAAGAACACTTCCCCCGAATCCACCCCCGACCATTCTGGCACCAACTATCCCAATCTCTCCTTTTAGGAAGCCAACTATAAAATCGGTTTCATCACAGGAAACCTCGTAAAGATCCCTCAAACTCACATGTGACTCGTACAAGAGTGTACCGAGGAAGAAAATCTCCGAGTTCTTCAGTGCCTTAACTGCAAGCAACACACGCTTGTTCTCATCGAGTACATGTCTTGCACGTCTCTTCAGGACTGCTTCCAGTTTCGTGAGATCTTCATAATTCACATCTCTGAAAGACTTCTTGTTCAACTTCTCTAAGATTGTCTCGCACTCCTCGCGCCTTTTGTTGTACTCAGATGAAGACAACTCGTGTTTTGTATTCGAATCAATCAAAGCAACCTCAAAATTGTTCAGGTTCAACGGAACGTAATCATAGCTGAGATTCGAAGTATCGAGGAAGATTGCATGATCCTTCTTGGCAAAAACTGCTGTAAATTGATCCATCACACCACATCTAACACCTACAAATTCTCTTTCTGCCTTCACTCCAATTTCTACAAGTTCCATCTTGTCTATCTTTAGATCGAAGATCTGGCTTATTCCATAAGCTGTCGCTATCTCAAGGGCAGCTGAACTTGAAAGTCCTGCTCCAACAGGAAGAGTAGAAGTAACTGTGATCTGAACAGGCTCTGTCTTGTAGCCGTGTTCTTCAATAGCCCATATGACGCCCATTATGTAATCTGTCCACTTACCAAGCCTTTGAAATTTCTTCAATACAACTGTCTCATTCATCATCTGTGAAGTGAATTTGTACTCACTGCTCGGTGTAATTTCAACTTCAACATGCTTGTCGATTGCAAAGGGCAGAACAAATCCGTCATTGTAATCTGTGTGTTCGCCGATGATATTCACCCTTCCAGGTGCTCTGAACCTTGGCATCATATTCCCTCCACTTTGGCATTCTTCAACATCTTAGCAGCTTCTTCGGGTATCACTGGATTTATGAAAGCCCACGTACCTGTCTCAACACTCGCCATCCACTTGATTTTATCTCTATCTCTCTTAGGCGGATTGAACTCAACGTGAAAATGGAACATACTGTTTTCTTCATCACAGTTGAAAGGCCTTTGAAAGAACATCATCATGTAAGGAAATTCTTGATCAAAGAGTTTATCATATTTCGCGGTGACAACCTTTAATACATGTGCAAATTCACTTCTTTCACTGGAAGAAAACTCAAAAATAGCACTCAAATGCCTTTTTGGGTAAATGTGCACCTCAAAGGGAAACCTCGCATAAAATGGCACCAGCGCCACAAATGAATCTGTCTCGTAAACAACTCTCTCTCGCTTTTTCACTTCATTTTCCACTATCTCGCATATCAGACATTTCTTCTTCTCTTCATACCACTTGTTCATTGCCTCGATCTTTGCCCGGATCCTCTTCGGTAAGAATGGAAAGGCATAGATTTGACCGTGTGGATGGGGAAGGCTCGCTCCAACTTCCTTACCTCTGTTTTCGAATATAAAAATATACTTCACAAAACCGTGCTTTGAGAGCTCAACAGTTCTGTCGACCCACATCTCGACAAGTTTCTCTATCTGTTTTAAAGGCATTCCCGGTAAGGCTGTGTTGTGATCTTTTGTGTAGACAACGACTTCACAAACACCGAAAGACCTTGCTTTGCTGTAAAAACCGTCTTCTTCTATTTCTGGCGGATCTTTCTTCAAAGCGGGAAATCTGTTCTCAAAGGTGACAAGGTCATAGTCTTCTGGAAGCTCAAGACCACCAACACAGATCGGGCAACTCTGCTGTGATGGTTGAACTGGCCTCTTCTGAGTTTCTGCAGAAACTATTATCCATTCATCGGTCAATGGATTGTATCTGAGTTCAAGCAATGTGCTCACCCTTCACGGTAAAAATAGAAAGATCTTCCATCTTCGCGGATCTTTATATGTCTCACAAGGTGAAAAGCAGGTTTATCTTCAAAATCCAATACCCGTGAACCCAAAACCAGTTTTTTGCACGTATTGTATTTGTCAAGATAAGTCAATTCAAGCGTTTGATCCATCATCCTACTGATCTGGTAAGTCTTAGCATATTCTATTTTTATTGGCGCTTTGCAGACCACGCCCAGATTCAAAACGCTACATATTTTCAGAAGGCTTTCATCAAGATCATCTGCTTGCAGGTAAAATCGAATAACCTTCGAAAAGAGCAGTTGGTTTATGAATTCTCCTGTCCGACCTGGTGTGTCAATGATCAAGCCATCGACCAAACCAACTGCGCTCAGCACCGAAATCCCCTTTGCGATGAGGATTGAATCCCCCAAAACCTTTCTAAGAGTTTCAACGTCCTTTCTGTGGTTATTACTGAACGTCACAACAAAAGATTTGAAACCCAAGTTCTTCAATTCTCTTATTCTGTTTTGGTCACTCTGGTCGACAACAACACCAGGTAAAAGATTATGAGCCGCACACAAATTCAAGAACCGTTCAGCTTTCTCCGGTTTAGTCAGAGCCAAAATAGTGCGCTCATTGTTTTCGAGAGCATTCAGAACTTTATCCGCCTGATCGAAGTCTGTCAACAGCACAGAATAAGGCTCGGAAAGCTGATGAACCTTGTTCTCGCAAGCCATCAATCCCAGATATTGCTCTATGAGAAACTGTTCATCGTAACCATCCAGTACAACCAGCGGATCAAGTTCAGCACATTCACCTTCTGTATCAATATCGCAATAACCTATATATTTATTACCTTCATGTTCTATTCTATTCGACGCATTCTTCTGGCTCAGGAAACCTATGAGAAGATTTTTCCCTATGACACAAAAATCGGTCAAACATCTTGCTCCATCTAAACTCACATTGAAGACTTGTATTCGTCCATGAGCACCACGAACTTTGGCATTCACTCTTTTCCCAAAATCAATATCCAGGATAGAAAAGAAAAGTTCGTAAGATTCCCGCTTGCAGAATATCATTCCACTTTTGAAATCTAAACCATACAGTTGCACCCACATCGCCTCTTCAACTGCAAATCTACACCAAAGAAATATCAAAAGCTTTTAAATCATGTTTCAATCAACATCAGAAAATCTCAAATTCTCCTGACAGTTCTATCTCGTTGACATCAAACAATGTGCAAACTATTTGATAAATGCCAGGTCTAAGAGGTTCATCTATCTCGATTATCATAGCAGGATAGGTAAACGCTTGGGTGACGGGCGTTGAAGGCGACGGTGAAACCACATGCGCTTTGATTCGAAGTGTCTGCTCAATGAGTTCTACAGAATCTATCAAGAGTTCATATCCACCTGTACTCTTCATACCTGCACTTATCTTGATCAAGATTTTCTCACCGAGTCTGAATCTCATCGTTGGCTGGTTCTGATCATTCAAGATCTCCATTCCAGGGGATCCTTCCCCGCGCGATGATTTAGTGGTGTAACTAATACCTGAAAGTTGGATCTCATAACCACCAACTACAACTTTCGATGTTTGTTTTGGTAGAACGAACAAATACTGGTCCATCAGTATATAAATTCCACTTCTCCTTGCCGGTATTTTTATCTCGCTGTGCATATCTTCACCTATTATTTCGACTTCGAAGGGTTTGATCTCTGTTATCTGAACCGGTGAAAACACCCAGCCTTTGAGCAACATAACGACTTGCTCGGACTTTGAGAGGATAATGTACTGGAAATTGACAGATTTCGAACCAATCGTCTGATAACTTTGCTGGGGAAGAACATATTCAGCGGGTGTGTAGTAGATCACACCCGCCATACAAACCACTCCAACAATGAGAGATACAAAAACAGCAATTCGCATTTTGATCGCCTCACAGCTCAACCGTCTCGCCTGGCTCCATCACATGACATTTGATCTGCAATCTTTCAACCTCCTGCTTGAACCTTTCAGGATCTGCTCTTATGACCTCCCAGGTATTGTAATGGATAGGTACGACTATCTTGGGTTGAATCATTTTGACTGCCTCCACCGCATCCCACAGGTCCATCACAAAGTTCCCGCCTATTGGGAGGAATGCGATATCTACATTTTCTTTTTTCAACAGTTCCATATCCTTTGTCAAACCTGTGTCTCCTGCGTGGTATATCTTTTTACCCTCCGCTTCTATCAAGAAACCACAGGGATTTCCCGCGTAGACAGGTAGTTCCTTTTCTATCAAACTTGAACCGTGCAATGCAGGAGTCAATTTGACAGTTCCAAAATCGAAGGTGTACTTTCCTCCAATATGCATAGGATGAGTGGTAATTCCGTGTCTTGCCACATAACTACACAGTTCAAAATTCGCTATCACCGTTGCCCCATCACTCTTTGCAATCTTCACTGCATCTCCAAAGTGATCTGCATGACCGTGCGTAATAAGTATGTAGTGAATCCTGGGAAGATCTTTTAGTTTCACGGGACAGCATGGATTGTCATTGATGAATGGATCGATTATTAGATTTTTCTCTTGAAGCTGGATCAACACCGCCGCATGACCCAGATAACGAACCTTCATTTGGATACACCTCCACTTATATTCTACCCCATGGCTACTCATGAAATGACAAAAACCACTGTCTTAAATCAGAACAACGCTTCTAACCACATCTAACTGATCTGAAAAAACAAAAGCGGAGAACCAAAGACGCTCCGCCCTGACTGTGAATTTTATATACAAAGCTTGCAAATATCGCCTTGAGGATGGAGAGCTGGACAAGATCGGTGATTTTGAGTGGCGCCCCCAAGGGGATTCGAACCCCTGCTTCTGGCTTGAAAGGCCAGTGTCCTAGGCCGCTAGACGATGGGGGCCATTCGACACAAGGTTATATTACACTATGTTATTGAAATGGTCAAGAGGTTTTCCACAAAAAAGGCGGCTGATGCCGCCTGGTCGGGGCGACTGGACTTGAACCAGCGACCTCTTGCGCCCCATGCAAGCGCGCTAGCCAAACTGCGCCACGCCCCGCGTAACTAATAATACCACTTGATCAGAACTATTTCAAGACACAAGAAAGACGATATGAAATCTTTTGTGAGCTTTTACAGAAGATTCTGGTATAATCTCATCACAAACGCAATTCTCACCTTATGGGACATACTTTCACCCAGAGTGAGTGATTGGTTTCTAATAAGGCTTACTTCTGATGAATCTTTGGTTTGTATCTTGCGATGATTCAAGGTTTGAGTTACACTTTTGTGCCAACGGAGGTAGATCATGAACTTCGAAATTTCTGAGTCTGAACTCGTGAAAATTAGTACTCAGGATCTTGCTTATTTTTCGGAAAGAAGGCTGGTCAATCTTGCAAAAAAGATCGTGCTGAACTTTTTTGAAAATGATGAGCCGATCGGTTTCGTCACATTTGATGTGCGATGGATAAACAAAAACGCCTATATCACTTATTATTTGGCACCTCATAAAAGGGGCAAAGGACTTGGAAAAAAGATGATCCTGACCGCAGTGAAATTCGTTTTCGAAGAGCTAAACATGAACAGGATTACCGCTGAAGTCTACGAATACAACGTTGTGTCCATCAACATACTCAAGTCGATTGGATTTGATCTGGAAGGTGTGATCAGAAAGGCCAAATACCACAACGGTCTGTATCACAATATCCATGTTTATGGATTACTGAAAGATCATACCCCTTAGTTCCAATAGAACCGAGTGTGCAAACGTTCTTTTGTTCATCTACCAAGTTTCATATCTGGCTTCAGTTCACACATGAAGTATTCTGTGTTCCATGAATTTCCTCGAATTCATTATTTGATCTTCAACTGTCAACCACCTTGTTCTTGCCCAATTGTTTTGCTTTGTAAAGGTTATTGTCAGCCTCGCTCAGAAGTGCATCTATGGTATTGTGATCTTTCACCTCACACACACCTATACTCACGGTGATTTTCAAATTGGCTACGAAATTCCTTTCTGAAACCTTGGAACGTATCCTTTCAGCCAAAATCAAGGCTTCGTGCTTTCTCGTCTCCGGACAAAGGATCAAAAACTCCTCTCCACCCCACCTGGATGCCACATCGGAGTGACGAAGTGAGGAAATGAGAATTTCCGCAAACTCCCTTAGCACTGCATCTCCCACCTGGTGACCATATGTGTCATTGACACCTTTGAAATTGTCTATATCGACCATCAGCAAACAGAAAGGCCTATTATAGCGTTTCCACAGGTAGAATGCCTTCTCAAGCTCGTCATCCATTTTGTGACGATTGAACAAACCGGTGAGTTTGTCTGTCACAGAAATTCTTTCCAGTTCCTCGTTCAGTGTCTTTAACTGCTGATTTCTCCTGTACAGTTCCCTCTCCGTCAGGCTGTATATCTGCTTGGCTATAAATCCTATTTCATTGTTTTCATATGAAGGTGCTGTACCACTACCACTGGTTTCACCCTTAACTATTCTGTCCACATCTTCTTTCAAAGACAGCAACGGATCAATCAATCTTCTATTGAACCATTTGCCCATGAACCAACCTAAGACCAAACTGACAGATACAAAGAACAGTGAGACCATTCCCAAATTGATCAGAACTGGCTTAGTCACCTCATGTTTCTCAACCGCGGTTACCACGATCCATCTCAGTTCTGGGATATGAGAATAATAGGCGATCTTTCTGGTGTGATTGAGTTCATATTCAAAACTGCCAGAATCGTTTTCAAAATTGATTGGCCCTTTGATTATCTCAGAGATTTTCTTAGACAGATAAGATTCGTTTGGATGAATGATGACAGTCTAATCGTCCCTTAAAACGTAGGTATAGGCGGTTTTATACCTTTCGTAGGACTTTGAGACTGCACGAAGAAGTCCTTCAATCGATGTTTCTATCGCTATCACGCCAGTCACATTTCCTTGCTCGTCGAGCAAAACTTTGCTGACAGAGAAGAGCAACTCCTTGGTCTTGAACTCCCTGTATGGAATCCCACCAGTCGCATTCGGCTTTGATTCAACCGCGGCTATGTACCAGGGTCTCACAGTTGGATTGAAGCCCTCCCCAGGTTCGTAATCGTTGATCAAAAGAAAACCGTTTTCGTATCCAGAGTACAGGTAGTTTACGTCTTTGTCTGCTTGCTGTATAAGCTTGTAAAGTTGCAGCACCTTGCTTCGTTCTTCTTCGCCTAAGTATGCGGCGTATCGAACCTCGGCGATATTACTCAAAAATTCTATGGTAACGTAGAATTTCCTGAAGTAACCCTTTATCATCTCTGCTGCGGCTGCATTCGCGTTTTTGATGAAATCATGAGCTGCATTCAGCCCTGACATGTAGAGCTGAACAATCGATAGTATGCCGATTCCAATGACTACAGCAATCACAAAAATCACTATACTGAGAAAAAGTTCCCGCCTGAGTGATTTCATGATACTCCTCCGATTTGGGGTTGTGTTAATTATATCACAATTTCAGTCTTTGTGGGTACTTTTAACTCTTGATTGGTCGGTGTTCCGCGCATGTAACGTGAATATGCACCTTAATATGATTCGTTGACAAAACATTTTCTACAGTGTATACTAACAAATAGCGATAATGGAGTTTCATTGAACGATATGGTGGAGAATAGGAGAAAGCCATATCTCATTGTGAGGTATGGCTTTTTTATTTTAAAACTTTGCGGGAGGTGTATCTATGCGTAAGGCTGTGAGTTGGGTTTTACTGTCGTTGTTGGTCGTCTTTGTTGGTGCCCTGATTGCGTTCCTGGTGCAAACAGACTTCGGCAGAGTTCAAGTCAAAGAACTCAGGATTTCGAGTAGTGATGGTAAAATCCTGAGTGCGTTACTGTTCATCCCAAAAGGTGTTTCGCCTGAAAAACCAGCCCCTGCTGTTCTTACGATGCATGGTTATATTAACTCAAGAGAAACGCAAAGCGGTTTCAACATCGAGTTTGCGAGGCGTGGGTATGTCGTCATGGCAATGGATATGGCAGGGCATGGTTATTCAGAGCAGATCAAAGGTGGCGTTGGCAACCCATCACGTGGAGCTGCCGATGGCTTACTCTACCTTGCAAGTCTCCCCTTTGTCGATAAGAGCAACATTGCCGTTGAAGGTCATTCCATGGGTGGATGGTCGGTTTTGTCCGCTGCTGGTAAGTATCCAGAGCTCGTCAGAACAGTGATTTTGGAAGGTTCTTCCTCTGAAACTTATGGATCTCCAAAGGTCACAGCAGAGACACCATTTAACTTCGCAGTTGTTTTCAGCAAATATGATGAATTCAGCAGACTAATGTGGGGAGTTGAAATTCCCTCAGACATCGTCAAGACACAGAAACTGAAGATTGCCTTTGGCACAACCGAGGATGTGGTACCCAAGAAATTGTACGGTTCATTCGAAAACGAAACTGCACGAAAACTCTACATACCAAATTGCACTCACCCAGGAGATCATCTGTCAAAAGAAGCAATTGGTTATGCAATAGAATTTTTACAAGATTCAATAACACCACCGAAATTCATAGATCCAAGTGACCAGATATGGCCATGGAAGGAATTTGGGACATTACTTGCCTTGATTGGTGGTATCATGTTCATGTTGAGTTATGGTTACTGCCTATTGCAAAGCCCATATTTCTCTTCCTTAAGTGGAAAAGTTGTCGGTTTCAAAGAAGTCAAACGACCACTGAGCACTGTGATTTGGCTTGTCGGTTTTGCACTCATCACAGCCATTCCAGCCTTTACGTTCTTCAAGTTCCAGCAACCAGGCGGAAAGACGCCCACACCTACTGCATTCTGGCCTCAGAGTTTGACAATAGGTTTTGCAAGGTGGGCGACCTTCAACGCATTGATTGCAATCGCTTTGTTCATCGTTTGGCACTTTGTCTATCATAGAAGAATTGGTGGAGATCTTGTCACCTATGGATTGGCGACGAGCAGCGAAAAACCAAGATTTTCCCTGAACAAACTGTGGAAGGCGTTTGCTCTGGCTGTTTGTGTTGTCTTCAGCACGCACATAGTTCTTTCAATAGTTCAGTGGGCGTTCAAGGTGGACTTCAGATGGTGGGTTCTGGCACTAAAACCCATGGACATAGCAAG
>Ga0116167_1000632_pt1 | contig 33893 bp, 27 predicted proteins | sample AD_JPNMR3_MetaG_FD_89794 | JGI IMG/M metagenome (GOLD analysis project Ga0116167, IMG submission 89794) | Active sludge microbial communities of municipal wastewater-treating anaerobic digesters from Japan - AD_JPNMR3_MetaG | ecosystem: Engineered > Bioreactor > Anaerobic > Digestate | place...
AGTTCGATGCCTTTGCCCATGGCACCGAGACCGTCGCGCGCGCCATCGCCGCGAGCAGCGCCTTCAGCATCGCCGGCGGCGGCGACACGTTGGCGGCGATCGCCAAGTACGGCATCGAGGCCGAGGTGGGCTACATCTCCACCGGCGGCGGCGCTTTCCTCGAGGTGCTGGAGGGCAAGACGCTGCCGGCTTTCGAGATCCTGCAGCGCCGCGCCGCCGGCTGACCCCGGCCCCGGGCGGCGGCCGCATCCCTGGCGGATCCGGGCCGATTGCCGGGCGATTGCCGGGCGATTGCCGGGCGATTGCCGGCCGATTGCCGGCCGATTGCCGGCCGATTGCCGGCTGATTCCAGACCAAGCGGCGGCGATTGCCTGCATCGCAGTCGCTTCTGTTTGAGCGCGACTACCGATCCCGAAGCGGCCGTTTCGGCGTAATCTCCCGCGTCGCAGCGACCTGCAGCGACACAAGAGGAGACAAGGCCGATGAATGCCCCGCTGACCCCCGCCGAGGAAGCCCTGCGCGACGCCGCGCTCGAATACCACCGGCTGCCGCTGCCGGGCAAGATTGCCGTCACGCCGACCAAGCCGCTGTCCAACCAGCGCGACCTGTCGCTGGCCTATTCGCCGGGGGTGGCCTACGCCTGCCTGGCGATCGAGAAAGACCCGTCGCTGGCAGCGCAGTACACCTCGCGCGCCAACCTGGTGGGCGTGATCACCAACGGCACCGCGGTGCTGGGGCTGGGCGACATCGGCGCGCTGGCCGGCAAGCCGGTGATGGAAGGCAAGGGCTGCCTGTTCAAGAAGTTCGCCGGCATCGACGTCTTCGACATCGAGCTGGCCGAACACGACCCCGACAAGCTGGTCGAGATCATCGCCGCGCTCGAGCCCACGCTGGGCGGCGTGAACCTCGAGGACATCAAGGCGCCCGAGTGTTTCACCATCGAGAAGAAGCTGCGCGAGCGGCTGAGCATCCCGGTGTTCCACGACGACCAGCACGGCACCGCGATCATCAGCGCCGCGGCGCTGATCAACGGGCTGGAGCTGGTGGGCAAGGACATCGGCGCGATCAAGCTGGCGGTGTCGGGCGCCGGCGCCGCGGCCATCGCCTGCCTGGACCTGATGGTCAGCCTGGGCGTGCGGCGCGAGAACATCTTCGTGTGCGACTCCAAGGGGGTGGTGCGCGAGGGCCGCGGCGACAGGCTCGACGAATCCAAGCAGCGTTACTGCCAGAAGACCGACGCGCGCACGCTGGCCGACGTGCTCGTGGGAGCCGACGTCTTCCTCGGCTGCTCGGCACCCGGCGTGGTGACGCCCGAGATGGTCAAGACCATGGCCGACAAGCCGGTGATCCTGGCGCTGGCCAACCCCGAGCCCGAGATCCGCCCCGAGCTGGCGCAGCAGGCGCGGCCCGACTGCATCATCGCCACCGGCCGTTCGGACTACCCGAACCAGGTCAACAACGTGCTGTGCTTCCCGTACATCTTCCGCGGCGCACTCGACTGCGGCGCGACCAAGATCAACGAGGCGATGAAGCTGGCCTGCGTGCGCGAGATCGCCGCGCTGGCCAAGGCCGAGGTCAGCGTCGAGGTGGCCGCCGCCTACCCGGGGCGCGAGATGAAATTCGGCGCCGACTACCTGATCCCCACCCCCTTCGACGTGCGGCTGATCATGCGCATCGCCCCGGCGGTGGCCAAGGCGGCGGCGGAGTCCGGCGTGGCCACGCGGCCGATCGCCGACCTGGACCGCTACCGCCAGGTGCTCAGCCGCTTCGTTTACCAGACCGGCATGTTCATGCGCCCGGTGTTCGACACCGCCAAGGCGCGCCCGGCGCGCGTGGTCTATGCCGAAGGCGAGGACGAACGCGTGCTGCGTGCGGTGCAGGTGGTGCTCGAGGACGGCCTGGCCAAGCCGATCCTGGTGGGCCGCCCCGAGGTCATCCGCATGCGCATCGAGCGTGCCGGCCTGAGCCTGGTGCCGGGGCGCGACTTCGAGCTGGTCGACCCGTCGGACGACCCGCGTTTCCGCGAGTATTGGGAGACCTACGCCAAGCTGATGGGCCGCGAAGGCGTCACGCCCGAAACCGCCAAGGCGGCGGTGCGGCGCTCGAACACGCTGATCTCCGCGCTGATGGTGCGCCGCGGTGAAGCCGACGGCATGCTGTGCGGGCTGGTCGGCCGCTACGACAGCCACCTCGAGAACGTGCGCGCGGTCATCGGCTGCAAGCCCGGCAAGCGCAGCATGGCGGCGATGAACGCGCTGATGCTCGAGGAGCACACGCTGTTCATCACCGACACCTTCGTCAACGAGGAACCCAGCGCCGAGGAACTGGCCGAGATCGCCGAGATGGCCGCGGCCGAAGTGCGCCGCTTCGGCATTCCGCCGAAGGTCGCGTTCCTGTCGCACTCGATCTTCGGCTCGTCGCAGCGCGCGTCGGCCAAGCGCATGCGCGCGGCGCGCGAGCTGTTCGTGCAGCGCTGCCCCGACGTCGAATGCGACGGCGAGATGCACGGCGACGCCGCGCTGTCCGAACGCGTGCGCCGCACCTACCTGCCCGACAGCACACTGAGCGGCGCGGCCAACCTGCTGGTGCTGCCCAACATCGACGCCGCGAACATCCTGTTCAACGTGCTGAAGATGACCGGCGGCCACGGCGTCACGGTCGGCCCGATGCTGCTGGGTGCGGCGCTGCCGGCGCACATCCTGGGCCCGGCGGCGACGGTGCGGCGCATCATCAACATGACCGCGCTGACGGTGGCCGACGCCGCCGAGCTGGCGGCCGCGCGCGGCGCGCCGTCCTGATGCGGCCCGGCCCTGCCCAACCCCGCCCCCGCCTGTTCGCCAACGACCCTTCGCCTTCGCACGAAAGCCATTTCATGACCCGCGCCACCAAGATCGTCGCCACGCTCGGCCCTGCCTCGAGCGACCCCGCCGTGCTCGAAAGGCTGCTGCGTGCCGGCGTCGACGTGGTGCGGCTGAACTTCAGCCACGGCAGCGCGCAGGACCACCGCGACCGCGCCGCGCTGGTGCGCGAGACCGCGCAGCGTGTGGGCAAGCCGGTGGCGCTGATGGCCGACCTGCAGGGCCCGAAGATCCGCGTCGGCAAGTTTGCCGATGGCCAGGTGATGCTGGTCAAGGGCGCGGGCTTCGTGCTCGATGCGCAGCGCGACGCGCCGGGCGATGTCGACGCGGTGGGCCTGGACTACAAGGAGCTGCCGCGCGACGTGCGCCCCGGCGACCGGCTGCTGCTGAACGACGGGCTGATCGTGCTGACGGTGCAGGCGGTGCGCGGCGAGCAGGTGCACACCACCGTCACGCAAGGCGGCGTGCTGTCCAACAACAAGGGCATCAACAAGGAGGGCGGCGGCCTGACCGCGCCGGCGCTGACCGCCAAGGACATGGAGGACATCAAGACCGCGATGAGCTTCCAGTGCGAATACCTGGCGGTGAGCTTCCCGAAGAACGCCACCGACATGGAACTGGCGCGCCAGCTGGCCAACGTCGCCGGCGAGGCCGCCCGGCACAAGCCGGCGCTGATCGCCAAGATCGAGCGCAGCGAGGCGATCCCGCAGCTCGAGGCCATCCTGAAGTCCAGCGACGGCATCATGGTGGCGCGCGGCGACCTGGCGGTCGAGGTCGGCGCGGCCGCGGTGCCGGCGCTGCAGAAGAAGATGATCGCCATGGCCCGGGCGATGGACAAGGTGACGATCACCGCCACGCAGATGATGGAAAGCATGATCCACCAGCCGGTGCCCACGCGCGCCGAGGTCAGCGACGTGGCCAACGCGGTGCTCGACGGCACCGACGCGGTGATGCTCAGCGCCGAGACCGCCGCCGGGCAATATCCTGTGGAAACGGTCGAACACATGGCGCTGATCGCGCTGGAGGCCGAACGCGCCGAGGACGTGCGGCTGGACGCCGACTTCACCGACAAGCGCTTCGGCCGCATCGACCAGACCATCGCGATGGGGGCGCTGTTCACCGCCTTCCACCTGGGCTGCAAGGCGATCATCGCGCTGACCGAAAGCGGCTCGACCGCGCTGTGGATGAGCCGGCACGACATCCACGTGCCGATCTTCGGCGTGACCTCGTCGCACCAGTCCGAGCGGCGCATGGCGCTGTACCGCAACGTGCGCCCGATGCTGATGCCCGCGCACAGCGACCGCGACGAGGCGCTGGCCGACGCCGAGCGGCTGCTGGTCGAACGCGGCGTGCTGATGCCCGGCGACACCTACGCCATCACCTGCGGCGAGCCGATGGGCCGCCCCGGCGGCACCAACATGCTGAAGGTGTGCCGCGTGGCCTGAAGGCACACCTGTGGCGCGTGCCCTGGGCGGCACGCGCGCGGCGCGGAGCATGCACCCCCCGCTGGCTAGAATCCCCGGTCCAGCCTGTCCACCTGCCGAGGTATCGCCATGCCGCTCGTTTCCATGCGCCAGTTGCTCGACCATGCCGCCGAGAACGGCTACGGCATCCCGGCCTTCAACGTCAACAACCTCGAGCAGGTGCAGGCGGTGATGACCGCCGCGGCCGAGGTCGGCGCGCCGGTGATCCTGCAGGCCAGCGCCGGGGCGCGCAAATACGCCGGCGAGTCGTTCATCAAGCACCTGATCCTGGCGGCGGTGGAGGCCTATCCGAAGGTCCCGCTGGTGATGCACCAGGACCACGGCCAGAGCCCCGACGTGTGCCGCGGCGCGATCGAGCTGGGCTTCAGCTCGGTGATGATGGACGGCAGCCTGGAAGCCGACGGCAAGACCGTCGCCAGCTACGACTACAACGTCGAAGTCACGCGCAAGGTGGTCGACATGGCGCATGCCTCGGGTGTCACGGTCGAAGGTGAGCTCGGCTGCCTGGGCTCGCTGGAAACGATGAAGGGCGACAAGGAAGACGGCCACGGCGCCGAAGGCACGATGACGCGCGAGCAGCTGCTGACCGACCCGGAGCAGGCGGCCGACTTCGTCAAACGCACCCAGCTCGATGCCCTGGCGATTGCCATCGGCACCAGCCACGGCGCCTACAAGTTCAGCCGCAAGCCCACCGGCGACATCCTGGCGATAGCCCGCGTGAAGGAGATCCACGCGCGCATCCCGAACACGCACCTGGTGATGCACGGCTCGTCCAGCGTGCCGCAGGATCTGCTCGAGCAGATCCGCCAGTACGGTGGCCACATGAAAGAGACCTACGGCGTGCCGGTGGCCGAGATCCAGGAAGCGATCAAGTTCGGCGTGCGCAAGATCAACATCGACACCGACATCCGGCTGGCGATGACCGGCGCGGTGCGCAAGTTCATGGCCGACAACCCGGAGAAGTTCGACGCCCGCGAATGGCTGAAGCCCGCGCGCGAGGCCGCCTACCGCATCTGCAAGCAGCGTTACCTGGAATTCGGCTGCGAAGGCCAGGCGCCGAAGATCAAGCCGCAGCCGCTGGCCGAGGTGGCGGCCGCCTACCGCAGCGGCAAGCTGGCGCAAACGGTGGTCTGAAGGCCCTGCAGGACACCGCGCCTTGAACGCCGCAGCGCCGCTGGTCGGTGTGCTGATGGGTTCGTCCAGCGACTGGGACACGCTGCAGCACGCCACACGGATCCTCGCCGAGTTCGGCGTGCCGTTCGAGGCGCGCGTGGTCAGCGCGCACCGCATGCCCGACGACATGTTCGCTTATGCCGAAGCCGCCGCCAGCCGCGGCCTGCGCGCGATCATCGCCGGCGCCGGCGGTGCCGCGCACCTGCCGGGCATGCTGGCGGCCAAGACCGTGGTACCGGTGCTGGGCGTGCCGGTGGCCAGCCGCCACCTGCAGGGCGTGGATTCGCTGCATTCGATCGTGCAGATGCCCAAGGGCATCCCGGTGGCCACCTTCGCCATCGGCAGCGCGGGTGCGGCCAACGCCGCGCTGTTCGCGGTGGCCATGCTGGCCAGCAGCGACGCGGCGTTGCGCGAGCGATTGCTGGCCTGGCGCGCGCGCCAGACCGAGGCCGCACGTGCGATGAGCGGCGAGCTCGGCTGATGTCCACGCTGATGCCGGCGCTGGTGCCCGGCGCGGCCGGCCCCGACGGCGCGCCGGCCATGCTCGGCGTGCTGGGCGGCGGCCAGCTGGCGCGCATGTTCGTGCATGCGGCGCAGGCGCTGGGTTACCGCAGCGCGGTGCTCGACCCCGATCCGGCCAGCCCCGCCGGGCGGGTGTCGCACCTGCATCTGCAGGCTGCGTACGACGACGAGCCGGCGCTGGCGCAACTGGCGCGGCAATGCGTGGCGGTGACCACCGAGTTCGAAAACGTGCCGGCCGCGTCGCTGGCCTGGCTGGCGGCCAAGCTGCCGGTGGCACCGATGGCGCCGGCCGTGGCCATCTGCCAGCAGCGCGCCGCCGAGAAGGCGCACTTCCAGCGCTGCGGCGTGCCGTGCGCGCCGTATGCGGTGTTGCACGACGCGGCCTCGCTGCGCGCGGTGGACGAGACGCTGTTCCCGGCGATCTTGAAGACCGCGCAGCTCGGCTACGACGGCAAGGGCCAGATCGCCGTGGCCACGCGCGCCGGGCTGGAAGACGCATGGCGCGCGCTGCACGGCGTGCCTTGCGTGCTGGAAAAGCGCCTGGCGCTGCGCAGCGAAATCAGCGTCATCGTCGCGCGTGCCGCCGACGGCCAGTGGGTGCACCTGCCGGCGCAGCGCAATCTGCACCGCGACGGCATCCTCGCCGTGACCGAGGTGCCGGCGCCCGAGGTAGCGGCCGAGGCCGCCGCGCAGGCGGTGCAGTGGGCGGCGCGGCTGGCCGCGGCGATGGACTATGTGGGCGTGCTGTGCGTGGAGTTCTTCCAGCTTTCCGACGGCACGCTGCTGGCCAACGAGATGGCGCCGCGGCCGCACAACTCGGGCCACTACAGCATCGACGCCTGCGACCTGTCGCAGTTCGAGCTGCAGGTGCGCTGCATGGCGGGGTTGCCGCTGGCGGCGCCGCGCCAGCATTCGGCGGCCGTGATGCTGAACCTGCTGGGCGAGCTGTGGTTCGACGGCGAGGCCAGCGTCACGCCGCCGTGGCAGCGCGTGCTGGCGCTGCCCGGGACGAAGTTGCACCTGTACGGCAAGACCGCGCCGCGGCGCGGCCGCAAGATGGGACACCTGACGATCGTCGCCGCCGACGCGGCAGCCGCACGGCGCGTGGCGCTCGAGGCGGCGGCCTGCCTGGGCCTGCCGCCGTTCTGAAGGCCGCGCGCGATGCCGCTGCTGCCCGCTGCCGACCCGCGCTCGCTTGCCGTGGCCGCCGCGGCGCTGGCCGCGGGCGAGCTGCTCGCCTTTCCCACCGAAACGGTGTACGGCCTGGGTGCGCGCGCCGACGACGATGCGGCCGTGCAGCGCATCTTCGCCGCCAAGGGCCGGCCGAGCACGCACCCGCTGATCGTGCATGCGGCCGATGCCGCGCAGGCGCAGCGCTTTGCCGCCGCTTGGCCGGCCAGTGCGCAGGCGCTGGCCGAAGCTTTCTGGCCGGGGCCTTTGACGCTGATCGTGCGCCGCGCGCCGGGCATGGCGCAGGCGGCGGCGGGCGGCGCGCCGACCATCGGGCTGCGTGTGCCGGCGCATGCGCTGGCGCGCGCGCTGCTGCGCGAAGCCCTGAAGCTGGGCGTACCGGGTGTGGCTGCGCCCAGCGCCAACCGCTTCGGCCGCGTCAGTGCCACCCGTGCCGCGCACGTGGTGCAGGAGTTCGGCGCCGAACTGAAGGTGCTGGACGGCGGCGAATGCCCGGGCGGCATCGAATCGGCCATCGTCGATTGCTCCGGCCGCTCGGGCTCGGCGCCGGCGCTGCTGCGTCCCGGGCTGCTGCCGCGCGCGCAGATCGAGGCGGTGCTCGGTGCGCCGCTGCGCGAGCGCGATGACGCGTCGCCGCGTGCCAGCGGCAGCCTGCAGTCGCACTACGCCCCCGCGGCCAAGCTGCGCCTGATGAGCACCCAGCAGTTGCGCGACGCGCTGGAACTTCTGGGGCCGCAGGCCTCCAAGCTGGGGCTGGCGGTATATTCACGCGCCCGGCTGCACGCAGGCCGTGGCGTCGAACATCGATCGATGCCCGACGACCCGGCTGCCGCGGCGCACGAGCTGTTCGCCGCGCTGCGCGAGTTCGACGCTCGTGGCGCGAAGCTGATCTGGGTCGAACAGCCGCCCGACGGCGCCGACTGGGAAGGCGTGCGCGACCGCCTGCAGCGCGCCGCCGCCGAATGACGCCGCGCGGCACAAGCACACAGGACCATCAGGAGTGACGATGTCGAATTGGGGCAAGCGGGCGCGACGCGCCATGGTGGGCCTGGCCATGCCGCTGCTGCTGGCCGCCTGCGGCGGCGGTACCGAGCAGATCACGCCGTTCGCGCCGACCCGCTATTTCGCCTTCGGCGACGAGATGAGCGTGCTGACCAAGCAGGCGCCGCTGGGGCGCAAGTACACCGTCAACGGCGTCGGTGCCGACGGCGTCACGCCCGACTGTGCGGCCAACACCGCGGCGCAGCCGTCGCTGCTGTGGACCCAGCTGCTGGGCAGCACCTACGGCTTCATCTTCGCCGAGTGCAACCCGGCGCATGTCGCGGCCACCGCCTTCGGTTATGCCGCACCGGGCGCCAAGGCCGACGACTTCGTCGCGCAGCTGGCAGCGGCCGGCGCGGTGCACGGGCGCTTCGGCTGCCACGATCTGGTGTCGGTGCTGATCGGCGCCAACGACGTGATCGACCTGTACGAGAACGTCTACCTGGCCAACCCGAGCGCGGCCACCGCGAACGCAGTCAGCAACGAGCTGAGCGCGCGCGCCGCACGGCTGGCGCAGGCGATCGCCGACCTGACCGCCAACAACGGCGCCAACGCCATCGTGTCGACCATCCCGATGATGAATCTGACGCCCTACGCACGCCTGCAGGCGGTGGTGCATCCGAACGTGAACGCGCCCGGCGTGCTGAGCCAGTTCAGCACCGCGTTCAATACCTCGCTGCGCACGCACATCCCGAACGACGGCTCGCGCTGGGGCCTGGTGGAACTGGATGCGATGACCAATGCCGCGATCAACAACCCGGCGGGCTACGGCTTGACCAACGTCGTCAACGCGATCTGCACCGTCGGCACACCCGACTGCGACAACGTGGCTGCCGATCTGGTGCCCGGCAGCAACCCGACCACCTGGCTGTGGGCCACCGACCGCTGGATCGGCTGGCAGGGGCATTCCCGGCTGGGCAGCTTCGCACGCGCGCGCGCCACCGGCAACCCCTTCGGCTGCAGCTGAGGGCGCGGCGCGGATACGAGCGCCGCGCTCAGCGCGGCGTGCCGTCGCGCAAGGCCCACTGCACCAGCGCATCCAGCGCCGCTCGCGCGGCGTTGGCATTCGGGTGGTTGATCAGCGCCACCAGCACGTAGCGCCGGCCGCTGTCGGACAGCACATAACCGGCGATGCCGGCCACATCGCGCAGCGAGCCGGTCTTCAGGTGCGCGCGCCCGGGCGTCGCGCGCGAGCGGCGCAGCGTGCCGTCCACGCCGTTGACCGGCAGCGAGCTGATCAGCTCGGGCATCACCGCGCTGCTCCAGCCCAGTTGCAGCGCCCGCGCCAGCAGCGCCGCGCTGACGCGCGTGTCGCGCGACAGGCCCGAGCCGTTGTCCAGCTGCAAGCCCGCCGCAAGCTCGCCGACGCGCGCGGCCAGCCACTCGTGCAGTGCGGCGCGTGCGGCGTCGGGCGTGGCCGGCTGCAGCGGCTGGCGCTGCAGCGCCAGCGTCAGGAACAGCTGCTGCGCCATCACGTTGTTGCTGTACTTGTTGATGTCGCGCACCACGTCGGCCAGCGGCGGCGACTTCAGTTCGAAGCTGGGTTTGACGCCGGCCGGTGCGTTGCCGTCGACCACGCGCCCGGCCAGCTTGCCGCCCATGTCGCGCCACAGCGCCTCGATCAGCCTTGCGTTGTAGCTGGCCGGCTCGGCGTCGGCCACCGGCCAGACCATCTCGCCGCAGGCCGCCGGGTAGACACCGTTGAAGCGCACGCGCCGCGCGTCGCTGAAGTCGGCCTTCAGCGCGCTGCGCCAGTCCTCGCACGGCCCGCTGCCCAGGCGCACGGTGCTTTGTACCTGCGTCGCGGCCAATGGCGGGTCGGCCAGCACGCGCGCCACGCCGCGCTCGGGCTCGGGCACGAAGCCGTAGCTCACCGCCTTGAAGTTCAGCAGCAGCGCGTCGGGCTGCACGTTGTACGGGCGGGTGGCGTCGCCGTCGAAGTCGGCGGCCGCGCCGGGCGGCGCGGCGAAGGCGCTGCGGTCGAGCACGATGTCGCCGCGGATCTCGCGCACCCCCAGCAGCTGCACGCGGCGCAGCAGCAGCCACACGCGCTCGAGCACCAGCTTCGGATCGCCGCTGCCCTTGATCACCAGCGGGCCGTCGAGCACGCCCTGATCGACGCTGCCCAGCAGCCACACCGGGGTGTTCCAGGTCCAGCCCGGGCCCAGCAGCTCGAGCGCGGCCTGCGTAGTCAGCAGCTTGGCCAGCGACGCCGGATTGAGCAGCGTCTTGTCCTGCTGCGCCAGCAGGCTGCGCGTGCTGCCCGCCTCCTGCACCACTACCGCCAGCGCGTCGGACGGCACGCGCGCGCGCTGCAGCGCCGCTTCCACCTCGGCGGGCAGCGCCGCGTGCGCGCCCAACGCCCACAGGCCCAGCCCGAGCAGCGCGGCGCAGCCGCGCACCCGGTGGTGCCGTCGCAGCGGGTTGCAGCTCATGCGCACGATGATCGCACGGCGCTGCGGCGCGGCCGGCCGATGCCGGGCCGCCGGCACGCTGCACCGTGCCGGCGACCTTGCTCGGGCTGGGCCTAAACTGCCGTGGTGAACGCGTGTGTGCTGGCCTTCGACACGTCCACCGACGCGCTGTCGGTGGCGCTGCAGTGCGGCGCCGGGCTGTTCGTGTGCAATACGCAGGGCGGGGCGGCGGCGTCGGCGCAACTGCTGCCGCAGGTCCGCACGCTGCTGCAGCGTGGCGGCATTGCCCTGGCGCAGTTGCAGGCCATCGCCTTCGGCGCCGGCCCGGGGGCCTTCACCGGTTTGCGCACCGCCTGCGCGGTGGCGCAGGGGCTGGGCTTCGGTGCCGGCTTGCCGCTGGTGCCGCTGGACAGCCTGATGATCGTCGCCGAGGGCGCGCGCAACGGCGCCCTCGACGAGTCCGCGCGCAACGGCACGATCGACGAGTCCGCGCCGGTCGACGTGGTGATGGACGCGCGCATGGGCGAGGTCTATGCCGGGCGCTACCGCTGGACGCCGCCGCGCTGGCAGGTGCTGCAACCGCCGGCGTTGCTGACGCTGCCCGCGCTGCACGCGCGCTGGGCGCAGCAGCCGCCGCTTTGCGTGGCCGGCACGGCGCTGCCGGCCTTCGGCGACGCGTTGCGCTGCGGCGCCGCGCTTCGCGCCGACGGCCGCTTCGACCGCGCCGCGGCGCTGGCGCGCGTCGCGCAGCAGCGCTGGCGCGACGCCGGCGGTGTCGACGCAGCCGCGGCGCTGCCGCTGTACCTGCGCGACAAGGTTGCGCTGACCACGGCCGAGCGCGACGCGCTGCGCGCCGCCGCGCGATGAGCGCCTTGCCGCAGGGTGCACCGCGGCTGCGTGCGATGCAGCTCGCCGACCTGCCGCGCGTGCTGGCGATCGAGCAGGCGGTCTATGGTTTCCCGTGGACGCACGGCAACTTCGTCGATTCGCTGGCCGCCGGCCACCTGTGCGAGCTGCTGGCCGATGCCGACGACACGCTGATCGGCTACTGCGTGGCGATGCCCGGTGTGGACGAGATGCATCTGCTGAATCTCACCGTGGCAACGGCTTGGCAGCGGCGCGGCCATGCGCTGCACCTGCTCGATGCGCTGCGCCAGCGTTGCCTGCAGCGGCAGCTGCCGAAGCTGTGGCTGGAGGTGCGCGCCAGCAACGCGCACGCACGGCATGTCTACTTGCGCCAGGGTTTTGCCGAAGTGGGCGTGCGCCGCGGCTACTACCCGGCGGCCAGGGCGCAGCGCGAGGACGCGATCGTGATGAGCCTGGACCTGCGAGGCCCGGCCCGATGAACCTGAGCGAGCGCCAGCGGCTGATGCTGCGCGAGATGGGCATCCGGCTGTGGAGCGCGCCCAGCCGTGCGGTGGCCCCGCCCGCGGCCGAGGGCGGCGCCGGCAGCGCTGCCGCGGGCGGGGTGGCAGCCGAGCCCGCGCCGCGCCGATCGAACCTGCGCGGCGCGGCAGCGGCCATGCCGAGCCCGGCGTCTTCGCCGCAGGCGCCAATAGCGCTTGCGCTTGCGCTTGCGCCTGCGCCCGTGCCCGTGCCCGTGCCCGGCATCACCGACGACGCGCGTGCCGCGCAGATCGCCGCCGCCGACTGGCCCGCGCTGCGCGAGATGGTGGCCAGGTGCGAGGCCTGTGCGTTGTGCCGCACGCGGCGGCAGACAGTGTTCGGCGTCGGCCACCCGCAAGCGCACTGGATGATCGTCGGCGAGGCGCCGGGCGAACAGGAGGATGCGCAGGGCGAGCCCTTCGTCGGCGCGGCCGGGCAGCTGCTGGACAACATGCTGCGCGCGCTGCAGCTGACGCGCGAGGCGGCGCCGCCGCAGCGGCAGGTCTATATCGCCAACACGCTGAAATGCCGCCCGCCGCGCAACCGCAACCCCGAACCCGAGGAACTGGCGCGCTGCGAGCCCTTCTTGCTGCGGCAGATCGAGCTGATCCGCCCGCGCATCATCCTGGCGATGGGGCGCTTCGCGGTGCAGTCGCTGCTGCGCAGCGCCGAGCCCATCGGCAAGCTGCGCGGCCGCGTGCACCGCTGCCAGGGTGTGCCGCTGGTGGTGACCTACCACCCGGCGTACCTGCTGCGCAACCCGGCCGACAAGGCGCGCGCCTGGGACGACCTGTGCCTGGCGGCGCAGATCGCCGAGGCGGCTGCAAGCCCCGCGGCGCCGGCCTAGACGCTCTGGCCGTTCTTCACCGGCCGCTGCCAGCCGTCGACCACCACCTGCGGCGCACGCACGATGGCCAGCTTGCCGGCCGGCACGTCGCGCGCGATGGTCGAGCCGCCGCCGACGGTGGCGCCGTCGCCAATGTGGACCGGCGCCACCAGCACGCAGTTGGAGCCGATGTGCGCGTCGGCGCCGATCACGGTGCGGTGCTTGTTGGCGCCGTCGTAGTTGGCGGTGATGCTGCCGGCGCCGTAGTTGACGCGTTCGCCCACCGTGGCGTCGCCCAGGTAGGCCAGGTGGTTGGCCTTGGCGCCGGCGGCCAGCGTGCTGTTCTTCACCTCGACGAAGTTGCCGATGTGCACGTCGGCGCCCAGCTGCGCGCCGGGGCGCAGCCGCGCGAAGGGGCCGATCTGCGCCTTGGGCCCGACCGTCGCGCCTTCGATGTGGCACATCGGCTGCACCACGCTGCCGGCGCCGATGGTGGCATCGCGCAGCACGCAGTGGGCACCGATGCGCACGCCGTCGCCCAGCCGCACCGTGCCTTCGAACACGCAGTTGACGTCGATCTCGACGTCTTCGCCGCAGTGCAGCTGCCCGCGCAGGTCCAGCCGCGCCGGGTCGGCCAGGCGCACGCCGGCTTCCAGCAGCGCTTCGGCCCGTGCGCGCTGCAGCCGGCGCTCCAGATCGGCCAGTTGCGCGGGGCTGTTCACGCCCAGCACCTCGGTGTCGCTGGCGGCTTGCGTGGCCACCACCGGCACGCCGTCGGCCACGGCCATGGCGACGATGTCGGTCAGGTAGTACTCGGCTTGCGCGTTGTCGTTGCCGATGGCGCGCACCCAGCGCTGCAGCGCCGCGGTGGGCGCGGCCATCATGCCGGTGTAGACCTCGCGGATCTGGCGCTGTACGGCGCTGGCGTCCTTGTGTTCGACGATGCCGGTGACGCGGCCCGCGGCGTCGCGCACGATGCGGCCATAACCGCTGGCGTCCGGCAGTTCGATGGTCAGCAGCGCCAGCTTCTCGCCGCCGCAGGCCGTGGCCAGCGCGGCGGCGGTGGCTTCGCGGATCAGCGGCACGTCGCCGTTGAGGATCAGCGTGGTCGGTGCGCGCTCGTCCAGCGCCGGCAGCGCCTGCAGGATCGCATGCCCGGTGCCCAGCTGCGGCTGCTGGCGCACGAAGGCGAGCTGGTTGCCGCGCGCCTCGGCCTCGACCGCGTCGGCGCCGTGCCCGGTGATGACCACGCAGCGCGCCGCCGGCAGCGCCGCGCAGGTATCCAGCACGTGCTGCAATAGGCTCGTGCCGCCCAGCCGGTGCAGCACCTTCGGCCGCGCCGACTTCATGCGCGTGCCCTTGCCGGCGGCCATGATGACGATGTTCAAAGCCATGCGAGCTTCCAGAATCAAAGCCGGAATTATCGGCGGCTGGCTGCTGGCGCTGCTGCTGCTGGGCGGCTGCAGCGCGGTACGAATCGGCTACAACCAGGCGCCGACGCTGGTGTGGTGGTGGCTGGACGGCTACCTGGACTTCGACGCCGCGCAGGCACCGCAGGTCAAGGCCGCGCTGCAGCAGTGGTTCGACTGGCACCGCCGCACCCAGCTGCCCGACTACGCCGACTTGCTGGCCGCGGCGCAAGTGCAGGTGCTGCAGCCGGCCACGCCGCAGCAGGTGTGCCGCTGGGCCGACGAGTTGCGCGCGCGGCTGGGCACGGCGCTGGCTTACGGCGTGCCGCTCGCGGCCGAGCTGCTGCCGACGCTGCAGGCCGACAACCTGGCGCAATGGCAGCGCCGTGTGGCCAAGTCCAACCTGGACTTCGAGCACGACTTCCTGCAGCCGCCCGACGAGCGGCTGCAGGCATCGGTCGCGCGCACGCTCGACCGCGCGCAGATGTTGTACGGCCGGCTCGATGCACGCCAGCGCGAGCTGGTCGCCGCCGCTGTCGCGGCCTCGCCCTTCGACCCGGTGGCCTGGTACGCCGAGCGCCGCGCGCTGCAGGTGCAGACGCTGCAGCTGCTGCAGCGCGCCACGGCCGAGCAGCCGGCGCGCTCCGACCGCGATGCCAACCAGGCCGGGCTGCAGGCGCTGGCCGAACGTTGGCTGCGCGCGCCGCCGGGCGCCTACCGCGACTACCAGCGGCGGCTGGCCGACTACAACTGCGCCTTCATCGCGCAGCTGCACAACAGCACCACAGCGGCGCAGCGGCAGGCGGCGCGCGAACGGCTTGCGAGCTGGCAGGAGGATCTGCGCGTGCTGGCCGCGCAGCGGCCGCAGGCCGTGGCGGAGCCGGCGCACTGACGGCGCGCACTGACGGCACACTGAGGCGAGGGGTGGGACAGGCGCTGCACGCCTGGGCTTCAGACCGGTTCGAGGCGGATCGGCACCGCCACCGGCGGGGCGGCGCAGTCGTCATCGTCGTCGAAGGCCTTGTCGCCGGCCGGATCGGGCACGCCGGTCGCGCGCAACGTGGCGAAGGGGTGCAGCTTCGGGTCCATCAGGTGCGACGGCACCACGTGGCCCATCGCGCGCAGCATGTTGTCGGTGCGCCCGGGGTACTGGCGCTCCCAGTCGCGGATCATCGCCTTGGTCTGCACGCGCTGCAGGTTGTCCTGGTTGCCGCACAGGCTGCACGGGATGATCGGGAACTGCCGGTGCGCAGCCCAGCGCTCGAGGTCGGTCTCGGCCACATAGGCCAGCGGGCGGATGACCACGTGCTTGCCATCGTCGCTGGCCAGCTTGGGCGGCATGCCCTTCAGGCGCCCGCCGAAGAACATGTTCATCAAGAGTGTGACCACCATGTCGTCGCGGTGGTGGCCCAGCGCGATCTTGGTCGCGCCCAGCTCGCTGGCCACGCGGTACAGGATGCCGCGGCGCAGCCGCGAGCACAGGCTGCACATGGTCTGGCCTTCGGGCACCAGCTTCTTGACGATGCTGTAGGTGTCCTGGTTCTCGATGTGGAAGGGCACGCCGCGCGCGCGCAGGTACTCGGGCAGCACGTGTTCGGGAAAACCGGGCTGCTTCTGGTCCAGGTTGACCGCCACCAGCTCGAAGGCCACCGGTGCGCGCTCGCGCAGGCTCAGCAGGATGTCCAGCAGCGCGTAGCTGTCCTTGCCGCCCGACAGGCACACCATCACCTTGTCGCCGGCTTCGATCATGCGGTAGTCGGCAATCGCCTGGCCGACCTGGCGGTGCAGCTTCTTGGCGAGCTTGTTGGTCTCGAAGGCCTGACGGCGCGTGTCGCGTTGGCCGCTGGCGGCGGGTTCGCTGACGGTATTCATGCGGGGTTCATGCGGGGTTCATGCCGAAGACTTCGACGCCCACGGCGTCGCAGTCGGGGTAGACGTCGGGTTTTTCGGTGGCCACGCGGGCGGCGCGCACCCGCGGGTGCGCCAGCATCGTGCGCAGCAGCTCGTCGACCAGCGTTTCCTGCAGGTGGATGTGGCCGCGCGCGATGCGCTCGGCGACGCTGCGGCGGATGAAGTCGTAGTCGAGCACCTCGTGCAGCTTGTCGTCGTTCGGCGTGGACAGCGCCAGCGGCACGTACAGGTCGACGTTGATCAGTACGCGCTGCTCGCCGGTTTTCTCGAAGTCGTGCACGCCGATGTTGATCCACACCTCGTAGTCGCGCAGGAACAGGCGCCGGCAGCCGGCCAGTTGCGGGTGCAGCAGGTGCGTCATCTCAAGGCGGGCCATGCGGGCCGAGGAACATCACGTCGCGCGGCTGGTGCGACAGGTGCTGGCCGCCGTCGACCAGCAAGGTGGTGCCGGTGACGGCCGGCGCTTCGAGCAGGAAGCGCACCGCGCGGGCCACGTCCTCGGCGCTGGACGAGCGCTGCAGCGGCGTCATGCGCCGCGCACGCTCGAAGGCCGCCTGGTCCATCGGGCCGGACGGCAAGGTCACGCCGGGTGCGACGCCGCACACGCGCACACGCGGCGCCAGCGCCTGTGCCAGCAGCGTCGTGGCCGCTTCCAGCGCCGCCTTGGACAAGGTGTAGGACAGGTCGTCGGGGTTCGGATTCCACAGCTTCTGGTCCAGCAGGTTGACCACACAAGCGCGGGCGTCCACCGCTTCGCAGTGCGCGTGCAGCGCGTGGGCCAGCAGCACCGGTGCGGCGACATTGGTGCGCCAGTGGCGCTGCATCGGCGCATGGCCGAAGCTCGCCACGTCGTCGAGGGAGAACAGCGCGGGGTTGTTCACCACCGCGTGCAGCCGGCCGAAGTGGCCGCACACCGCAGGCACCAGCGCACGGCACGCGGCCTCGTCGGCCAGGTCGGCGGCAAAAGCCTGCGCGTGGGCGCCGCGCGCGCGCAACTCGGCCAGCGTGGCTTCGGCGTCGGCGCCCGACGCGCGGTAGTGCAGCGCCACGTCCCAGCCGTGCGCGGCCAGCTCGAGCGCGATCGTGCGCCCGACGCGGCGCGCGCCGCCGCTGACCAGGGCCACCGGACGCTCGGACATGGCTTCCTACAATCGCTGCATGGGGGACGGGGAAGGCGCGAGTTTATCGGCGCGGCTGCAGCGGCGAATCGCCGAGGAAATCCAGCGCCACGGCGGCTGGCTGGGCTTCGACCGCTTCATGGCGCTGGCGCTGTACGAGCCCGGGCTGGGTTACTACGCCAACGATCTGCGCAAGTTCGGCGCGATGCCGGCGTCGGGCAGCGACTTCGTCACCGCGCCCGAGATGTCGGCGCTGTTCGGTCGTGCCTTGGCCGTGCAACTGGCGCAGGCGCTGGACGCCAGCGGCAGCGCCGAACTGTGGGAGTTCGGCGCCGGCTCGGGTGCGCTGGCCGCGCAGTTGCTGGACGCCCTGGGCGAGCGCATCGGCACCTATCACGTGATCGAGCTGTCGGCCACGCTGCGCCAGCGCCAGGCGCAGCGGCTGCAACCCTGGGCGCACAAGCTGCGTTGGCACGAGCGGCTGCCCGCGCGCATCGACGGCGTGATCGTCGCCAACGAAGTGCTGGATGCGATGCCGGTGCAACTGCTGCACTGGGACGGCCAGCAGTGGCATGAGCGCGGTGTCGCCTGCGACGGCGAGCGATTCGGCTGGCAGGACCGGCCGACCCCGCTGGCGCCGCCGCCGGGTGAGTTCGTGCCCGGCACGGTCACCGAGCGGCACACACACGCGCTGGCCTTCGTGCGCACCCTGGCCGAGCGCATGGGCCGCGCCGCCGCCTTCTTCATCGACTACGGCTTTCCCGAAGCCGAGTACTACCACCCGCAGCGTGTGGGCGGCACGCTGATGTGCCACCGCGCGCACCGCGCCGACGCCGACCCGCTGGTGGATGTGGGGCTGAAGGACATCACCGCGCATGTGGACTTCAGCGCCGTGGCGCTGGCGGCGCAGGATGCCGGCCTGGAAGTGCTGGGCTACACCTCGCAGGCGCATTTCCTGATCAACTGCGGCTTGCCCGCGCTGATGGCCGCGGCGCCGCTGGCGCAGGCGGCGCATGCGCAGCGGCTGATCAGCGAGCACGAGATGGGCGAGCTGTTCAAGGTGCTCGCTGTCGCCCGCGGCCTGGGTTTCGACGCACTGGGCTTTGCCCGCGGCGACCGCAGCCACCGGTTGTAGACCGCGGCGGCCGGCGCGGTGCGCGGTGTGCGCTGAGGCGGTCAGCTGCGCGCCTTGCGGTAAGGCTCTTCGAAGTCGAGGAAGTCCTGCTCGGCCAGCGCCGCGTCGATCCAGGCTTTCACGCCGGGCACTTGCCGCACCCGCTGCACATAGGCCGCGGCCGGTGCGCCCAGCGGCAGCGCGTAGGTGTGCAAACGCATGCACACCGGTGCATAGAAGGCATCGGCCGCGCCGAAGGCGCCGAACAGCATCGGCCCGCCGCTCGTTGCCAGCTGTTCGGTCCACATCTGCTCGATGCGTGCCACGTCGGCGCGCACTTCGGGCTGCTCGGCCCACAGCCTGCGGCCGACCTCGGGCAGCGAGGCCTCGATGTTCATGCCGCAGTTCTGCCGCAGCGCACCGAAGCCCGAGTGCATCTCGGCGCTCAGGCAGCGCGCGCGCGCGCGCTCGCGGGCATCCTTGGGCCACACGCCGGCGCCGGGAAACTTCTCGTGCAGGTATTCGGCGATGGCCAGCGTGTCCCACACCGAAAAACCGTCGTCGACCAGCACCGGCACGCGCCGCGCCGGGCTGACGCGCGCCACCGCCTGGCGGAAGGCCGAGCCTTCGCCGAAGTCGAAGCGCAGCGCCACCTCGTCGAAGGCGATGCCGAGTTCGCGCATCAGCACCCACGGGCGCATCGACCACGACGAGTAGTTCTTGTTGCCGATATGAAGCTGCAATGCCATGGGGAGGCTTTCGTTGCCCGCGCCGGCGATGCGCCGGCGGGTCAGTAGCGGTAGGTCAGCGCGCGCCAGCGGTTCATGCGCGCGATGCCGTGGCCGGGGCTCAGGTAGCCGGGGGCGACCGCCTGCACCGCCGCCGGCGTGATGTCCAGCGCGCTCAGGCCCGGGTACTGGCCGCCGGCGACGTTGGGCACGCTCAGCGAGCGCAGGTTGTCGCGCGAGATCAGCGGCGTGCCCGGCAGCAGCTCCATGAACCACGCCTGCAGGCCGCCCAGCGCTTCGCCCAGCCGCAGCTGAGCGCGCTCATGCCCGCTGCAGCGGCCGGCCAGCCGCACCAGTTCGGACAGCGTGAACACTTGCGGCCCGGCGCATTCGTAGGTCTGGCCGACGGTGTCCAGCCGTTGCAGGCAGCGCAGCAGCGCCTCGGCCACGTCTTCCACCCACACCGGCTGCAATTGCGCTTCGGCCGCGGCCAGCGGCACGATCGGCAGCGCCCATTGCAGCGTCGCGAACAGGTTGAGCAAGCGGTCCTGCGCGCCGAACATCACCGACGGGCGCAGCACCGTCAGGTCCAGCGCGGCGCCGCGCAGCACGCCTTCGGCTTCGGCCTTGCTGCGCAGGTAGTGCGAAGCCTTGTCGCCGTCGACGCCCAGCGCGCTGACCTGCAGCACGCGCTTCACGCCGGTGCGCGCGCAGGCCGCGGCCAGGCGCCGTGCGAGCTGCACGTGCGTGCGGTCGAAATCGGCCGCGCTGCCATGCAGGATGCCGATCAGGTTGACCACCGCATCGTGTCCGGCCACCAGCCGCTCGAGCTGCGCGTCGTCGTGCACGTCGCATTCGATGGGCACCGTGGTCGGCAGGAACTGCAGCTCGCGTGCATGCACCAGCCGCCGCGTCGCCACCGTGATGCGCTTGTCGGCCTCCCAGCCGACCAGGTGCTCGCACAGCGCACGGCCGAGGAAACCGGTGCCGCCGAGCAGCAGGAAGCGTTTCATGGCAACTCCTTGTCCACGGCCGCCGCTTGGGCGTCGCGCGGGCCGATCTGGGTTCCGAGGCGGGCCTTCAGCGACACCGGCTTCTGGCCCAGCAGCGCGCCGTAATAGGTGGCGTTGGACAGCACCTTCTTCACGTAGTCGCGCGTCTCGGCGAAGGGGATGTTCTCGGCCCAGGCGGCCGGCTCCATCAGCGGGCCGTCGCGCCAGCGGCGCGGCCGCCCCGGCCCGGCGTTGTAGGCCGCCGCGGCCAGCGCCTGCGAGCCGCCGAAGTCGTCGAGCACCAGCTTCAGGTACGCGGTGCCCAGCCGCAGGTTGACCGCGCGGTCGGCGATCATGTCGGGCCGGTAGTCCAGCCCGATCTTCTTGGCGGTCCAGCGCGCGGTGGCCGGCATGATCTGCATCAGCCCCGACGCGCCGACGCTCGAGCGCGCGTCCATGACGAAGCGCGACTCCTGCCGGATCAGCCCGTAGACGTAGGCCGGGTCCAGCCCGATCTCGCGCGCCTGCGCGACGACCTCCTTCTGGTAGGGCATCGGGAAGCGCTGCGCCATGTCCACTTCCTGCCGCGTGCGGTCGCTGGTGTTGATGCAGCGGTCCCACACTTCCTTGTCGCAGGCCAGCTGCGCGGCGGCCAGCAGCTCGCGTTCACCCAGGCCGCGCAAGCTGAAGTTCCATTCGCGCACGCCTTCGCTGCGCAAGCCGATGTCGATCAGCAGCAGCGCGCGTTCGAAGCCCGGGGTGCGCCGGGCGGCGTCGCGCTCGGCGGCGCTCAGCGCCGCCGGCTTCGGCGGCAGCGTCACCGCGCCGCCCAGTTCCTCGTGCGCCAGCTTGCCGTAGAAGTTCATCTGCGGCGCGACAGTCTCCAGCAGTTGCCGCGCCGCCAGCCGCTCGGCGTCGCCTTCGGTGCCGGGCCTGGCGCTGCCTTGCAGCGCACGCGCCTGCCAGTAGATCCAGGCCGGGTCCTTGCGCTCGTCGGCGCTCATCGCCTGGATTGCGCTGGAGATCAGTTGCCAGCGCTGGGCATCGGCGCCGTCGAAGCGCAGCGCCGCGCGCACCTGCCAGGCCAATGTGTCGTCGGACCACGGCGCCGCATCGCGCTGCGCGGCCGGCAGCGCGTCGCGCAACTGCCACGCGCGCTGGTAGTACGCACCCGCCTGCGGCATCAGCTTGTACGCGGCCTGCCGGCCGGCCCCCGCCCAGGCCAGTGCCGCCAGCGGCGGGCGCAGACGCGGCTGCCAGTGCGCGTCGAGCAGCTCGGCCGCGGTCTGCGGCTCGCTGGCGGCCAGCCGCAGCAGCGCCAGCGTGGCGAGTTCGCCGCGTTCGGCGGCGTCGGTGACGCCAGCGGACTTGCGCGCCAGCCAGCGTTCGGGGCTGTCCCAGAGTTCGGCGGCGGCCTTGGCCGCCGCCGGGCTGGCGAAGCCGGCGGCGGCGCGCAGCGCGCGCGGCCGGTTCTGTTCGGTGGCCAGCCGCGCTTTTTGCCAGGCGTCGCGCGCGCTGAACTTGCCGGCGTCGAACAGCGTGCTGGCCAGCAGGTTGCAGCCGTCGTCCAGCTCGCGCTGCGCAAACCAGGCGCTGCGCGCGGCATCGACCACGTCCTGCCCGTCCAGATGCCGCGTCAGCAGCGCATAACAGCTGACCTCGCGGTCGTCGTTCATGCGAAAGCGCGGGTAGTCGCGGGCGAAGTTGGCCAAGTCGCGCCGCCTGCCCAGCTCGAGCAGCCAGTCGTTGCGCAGCCGGTCCTCGACATAGCTGCCGGCCCAGCGCGCATAGAAGGCCTCGACCTCGTCGGCCTGTGCATCGCCGAGGCGGTTGCTCAGCTCCCAGTATTCGACCCAGGGCGCCAACGGATGCCGCTGCGCCGCCGCGCTGGCCTTGGCCAACTGGTTGCGGTCCTTCTTGCGCAGGGCCTCGCGTGCATCGAGCACCACCTGGTGATCGGCCTGTGCCCGCGCCGGCGCGACCGGCAGCACGCCGAGCAGCGCGCCCAAGGCGGCGGCCACGGCGACCCGGATCGAAAAGGAGCGAAGCGTCATGGTTCGGGTGCCGGCAACGCGCGCAACGCCCGGCGCGCCAACGGCATCTTTGGTACGGCGGCATTCTCGCATCGGCGCGCTGCGTTCAGAATGCATGACCCCCCTCGCGGCCGCTGGTATGAGTGCAGACGACAGCTTCAAGATGTCCTTCGAGCCCACGCGCGACAAGCTCACGCTGCGCCGGCAGCTGCAGGCCGAGCGGCTGGCGATGGTCGACCGCCACCAGCGCTGCGTGCAACTGCAGGAGGTGCTGCGCGTGTGGCTGGTGACGCGCGGCGAACGCAGCATCGGCGCGTACTGGCCGATCAAGGGCGAATTCGACGCGTTGCCGGCGCTGTTCCGCTGGAGCGAGGTCGACGCGCGGCGGCGCATCGGGCTGCCGGTGATCGACCGCGGCACGCGGCAGCTGCGCTTTCACGTCTGGTACCCGGGCTGCCCGATGGAAGACGACGCCTACGGCATCCCCAAGCCCAAGGGCACCGCGGCCTTCGAGCCCGAACTGCTGCTGGTGCCTTGCCTGGGTTACGGCCCGCGTGGGCTGCGGCTGGGCTACGGCGGCGGCTTCTACGACCGCACGCTGGCCGGCCTGCGCCCGCGGCCCTTCACCGTGGGCATCGCCTTCGCGCACGGCCTCGTGCCGTGGCTGCAGCCCGAGCCGCACGACGTGCCGCTGGATGCGATGCTGGTCGAAGACGGCGTGGTCTGGCAGCGTGGCTGAGGCGCAGCAGGCGCAGCAGGCGCAGCAGGCGCAGCGGGCGCAGCGGGCGCAGCGGCCGGCCGCTCAGGCCCCCAGCCGCCGGCACAGCTCGAGCGTCAGCGCCGACTGGTTCATTGTGTAGAAGTGCAGGCCCGGTGCGCCGCCGGCGATCAGCCGTTGGCACAGCGCGGTCACCACGTCCAGCCCGAAGGCGCGGATCGACGCGGCGTCGTCCATGAAGCCTTCCATCTTCAGCGCTGCCCAGCGCGGGATCTCGATGCCGTCGCGCTGGGCGAACTGCGCGATCTTGGCGTAGTTGTGGAACGGCATGATGCCCGGCACCACCGGCACCGCGGCGCCCAGACGCCGCGTTTGCTCGACGAAGTGGAAGTACGCGTCGGGGTTGAAGAAGAACTGGGTGATGGCCGCATCGGCGCCGGCGTGCACCTTGTCCACGTAGTGCTGCAGGTCGCGCGCGCTGTAGCGTTCGGCCGGGTGGTATTCGGGGTAGGCCGCCACCTCGATGCGCCAGTCCGCACCCTGCGTCTCGCGGATGAAGCGCACCAGCTCGGCGGCGTAGCGGAAGTCGCTGGCGCCGACCACCCCGCTGGGCAGGTCGCCGCGCAGCGCGACGATGCGGCGGATGCGCTGCGCGCGGTAGGCGGCCAGCGTGGCGGCGATGTGCTCGCGCGTGGAGCCCACGCACGACAGGTGCGGCGCGGCCTCGAAGCCGGCCGCGGCGATGGCCTGCACGGTGTGCAGCGTCTTGTCGCGCGTGGCGCCGCCGGCGCCGTAGGTGACGCTGAAGAACTCGGGGCGCAGCGCGCCCAGCTCGCGCACCACGGCCTCGAGCTTTTGGTCGCCCACCGGCGTGTTGGGCGGGAAGAATTCGAAGCTGATCGGTACGGGCAGGGTCATGGTGCGGGGGGGGCCGGCAAGGCGGCATACAGGTGGTTCATCAGCCGGTCCAGGTGGGCCGGGTCGGATTGCAGCAGCACGCGCTGCTGCCACAGTGCATCGGCGTCATGGCGCTGCTGCGGCGGCAGCGCGATGTGCTCGGGCAGCGTCACCGACAGCAGCGCGGCGCGCACCGGCAGCGACAGCGCGGCTTGTTCGAGTTCGGCGATCAGCGCCAGCTTGTCCAGCGGCCACTGCCGCGCCAGCCCCTTCGGGTCGACCAGCGCCAGCACCTGGCCGGCGCCGTGCGCCAGCCACAGCATGAAGTCGGGTGCGAAGCCGCTGTCGCGCCACAGCCTCAACCCGCCCGCGGCCGGGTTGCGCAGCAGGTACAGGCTGACGCCGGCCCACGGCGGCGTTTCGTGGTGGCGCTGCCACCAGGCGCGCAGGTTCCACACGAAGGCGGCTTCGCCGGCATTGAGCGCCGGCGGGCTGATGCGCACCGCGGCGTTCGCCGTCCAGGCCGCGGCGTCGATCAGGCCGAGCTGCTCGCCGCGGGCGGGCTGCACCGCGCCTTGCGGCAGCGCGCGTTCCAGCAGCAGCGGCGCGAACAGGTGCGGCAGGCCGTGCAGACGCGGCAGCGGCAGGAACAGGTCGTCTTGCGCCAGCTTGGCGGGGTCGTTCAGCAGCGCCTCGATGCGCGGCATCAGGTCCAGCAGCTGGCCGCCGTAGCGCGCCAGCACCGCTTCCACCTCGTGCAGCAGCGCCGCCGGTGCCAGCCCTTGGCCGCCCACCTCGCGCACCGCGCCCAGCACCGCGCTGTGCACGCCTTGGGCCACGTCGATCTCGAGGCGCCAGGCCAGCGCCGCCGTGCCCGGCAGGCCCGCGCGCGGCAGCCCGGCGTTGGCCGGCGTCAGCGGCGCCACCGCCAGGCGCTGCATGCGCCAGCGGCGCTCGGCCTGCCGCCAGGCGCGCAGCAGGCCCTTTTCCAGCGTGTCCAGCCCGCACGCGAGGCGCCGCGCCGCACCCAGCGCCGGGTGCTCGAACCAGCCCGCAGGCGCCAGCACCGTGCAGCGCGCCAGCCAGCGCTGCAGCTGCGCCGCACAGAACACCAGCCCCGGCAGCGCGTGCCTTCGTTTCAGCGCCAGCGCATGCTGGTAGGCGGCCTCCGGGCCGACGAAGCCGGCCATGCCCACGCGCAGCGGCGCCGCGCCCAGCGCCTGCGCGCCGCCCAGGCCCACCGACACCTGCACGCCGGGGTCGACCAGCGCGCTTTCGCTGGCCACTGCGTCGGCGTCGAAAGCCACGCACGCGGCAAAGCGCTCGTCGCTGGGCAACAAGGTGCGCAGTTGCAGATCGGCCAGCGCCGGGGTCTGCGTCACCGGCACGTGCAGCACCTGCGGGCGCACGCCCTCGCGCGCCAAGGTGTCCAGAAACTGCTGCAGGTAGTCGGCCTTGACGCCGAACACCTGCAGGCTTTGCAGCGCCTGCACCGCCAGCGGCGCGCCGTCGTCGCGCTTCAGGCTGAAGCCGCGGCCGCGCAGCCGCACGCCGCGGCCGAACAGCTGCACGATCTCGGCACCCGGGCTGCGGCCCACGTTCATCAGCCCGAGCGCGCTCACGCGCCAGCTCGACCAGCCTTCGACGAACATCTTGGCGCCCACCAGCACCGCCAGCCGCGCATCGCCGTCCAGCCGCGCGAACAGGCTGCCGGCGACGCGGTCGGGCTCGCCCGCCCGAGCGATGCCGCAGCGCGCCAGCGTGGCCGCGAGCTTGCGCGCCTCGCCCACCCGCACCACGCCGAAGTAGGCATCGTCGGCCGCCCCGGCGCTCTTCAGGCCGATCTCGTGCGGGCTCACCAGGTGCAGCGTCAGCGCACCGGCGCCGCCGAAGACCCGCCGCGCCAGGTCGGCGGCGACCTCGGCCGCCGCCCAGCCGCGCGCCGCCATGGTCTGGCGCAGCCAGCGCAGGTCCAGCGGCGGCAGGCCGATGTCCGCCTGCGCCGGCTCGGCGCCGGCCAGCACCTCGGCCACACGCTCGGCCAGCCACGCCGGCTCGGCGCAGGCGCGGGCCACGAAGCGCAGCAGCAGCGCCACGTCGGACGCGGCATCGCCGGCCGTCACGTCCTTGCCGACGCAGGCCAGCAGCGGCGGTGCGATCAGGTATTCGGCCGCCAGCGCCGCGTGCTCGGCGTAGGCCAGCCGCTGTTGATAAAAGCTCAGCAGCCCGGCCGCCAACGCGAACTCGGCGCCGGCCGCCGAGCCGGCGTTGATCTGCCGCGGCTGCTTGCCGTAGCCGTCGCGCCAGAAGCGCGCGTAGCCGAAGTCCACCGCCACGCAGCGCGCGTACTCGTCGTACAGCGCATCGTCCTTGTCGGCGATCTGCGCGAAGGTGGCCGAATACTCGAAGACGAAGCCGGCGTGGGCCTCGGTGGCGCCCGCGGCCAGCGCCTCGCGCACCTCGCGCCAGTCGCGCTCGCCGCCGCTGCCGCCGCCACCGCCCCCCTTGTGGCCCTCGTCGACCAGCAGCAGGTTCGCTCCCTCGTAGCGCGACGTCGGCTCGCTCACCCCCTTCTTCGGCCGCCGCGCGCCGGGGGCGTCGACATAGAACTTGGTGATCTCGCCGACGCGCACCCCCATGCCCGCCAGGCCCGAAACCCGCAGCTCGTGCGCATGCTGGCGCGACAGCGCCTCGCTGGGCGTCAGCAGCAGCACCTGCTGCGGCGCGAACAGGCCGTGCGCCAGGAACTGGCGCAGGTTGAGGTGCAGCAGCAGCGTCTTGCCGGCGCCGGTGGCCATGAAGCAGGCCAGCTTGCGCGCGTCGGCCGCCGTGTAGCGCGGCAGCTGCGGCAGTTCGGCTTGGCGCACGGCCTCGATGCGCGCCACGTGCGCCGCGGCGCCGGCGCACAGCGCTTCCAGATGCCATTCGACCACGGCGCAGGCCAGCCACTGGAAGTAGGTCAGCGTGAATGCCGCTTCGGGCTCGCCGTTGTGCGCGGCGTGTGCGGCGCGCGCGGCGCCGACCGCGGCTTCGTGCGCGCCGATCGCCAGATCCCAGCGGCGCAAGGTCTGCGGCGCAACCGCGGCCGGCGGCAGCGCGCCCAGCGCGCGCGCGCAGCCGCTCATGCCCGCCGCGTCGCGGCCCGGGTCGGCGTCGCGCAGCCGGCGCAGCAGTTCGGCCTCGCGCTGGCCGAACGCCGCGGCAAAGGCGCGCGGCAGCAGCAGGCTGGCGGTGAACGGCGGCCGTGCGCGCCGGCCTGCGGCGGTGGTGCTGCGCCGGGTTGCCACGTCAGTCCGCGGCCGACGGGCTCGCCGGCGCCACCGGCGCCGAGAAGGCCGGGTCGCGCGCCCACATCGCACGCGCCAGCGGCGCATCGATCGATGCGCCGCGCTCGCCTTCGCCGCACAGCAGCAGGTCGCGGTTGTGGTGCACGCCGCCGTAGGCCGCAAGCGCCCGGCCGAAATGCTGCTGCACGGCACCGGCCAGCCAGTCGTATTCGGCCTGTGCCTGCGCCGCCTGTTGGGCCGGCGTCAGCGCGTCGGTGTCGTGCTCGCGCAGCAGCAGCAGATCGGGCGCGGCGCCGGCGGCTTGGCCCGGGCGGTGCGGCCGCACTTCGGCCAGCAGCGCCACGCCGCCGCCGGCCGCGGCCGGGCGCTCGAGCCGGCGCAGCCGCAGTGCGTGCAGCCCCAGCAGTGCCAGCGTGGTGTGCAGCAGGTCCACCGGGCGTTCGACGGCGCGGCCTTCCCACACCGTGGGCAGCCGGTAGTGCAGCGGGCGCGCCAGCGCGGCGGTGGACAGGCGCACCGGGTTGGCCGGGTCTTGCGCGTCGGTCACGTAGCGCAGCAAGGCGTCGAAGCCGGCGAGTTCGCCCTGCCCAGCCTGCGCCGCCTGCGCTGCCGGGTCGGGCAGCGCCAGCGCGTCCAGGCTGTCTTCGTAGCGCTCGATGCGCAGCACCTGCACCACGGGCAGCGTGCGGCGCGACCAGTGCGCGTCGGGGTCGTCGCCGGCGGCCGGGTCGTGGGCCACGCCGTCCTTGGGCCGGCCGTCCTTCCACTCGGGGCTGGTCATCACCTTGGCCACGCGCGGCAGCGTCACGGTGTCGAAGTACTCGCCCTGTTCGACCAGGATGAAGCGCCGCGTGCCACCGTCGCCGCGGTTCAGGTTGATGACGGCGTGCGCGGTGGTGCCGGAGCCGGCGAAGTAGTCGAGGACGGTTGCATCGTCGTCCGGCCACATCATCGAGTCGACGAAGTCGGCCACGGTCCACACTGATTTCGGGTACGTGAACAGCGAGGCATCGCCGAAGATGTCCCCAATCACGTTGGTGCCGAAGGTGCCCGCGTTGTAGCGCTTCGCGGTCCAGTTGCTCGCGATCGCTCCGCGCTTGCCTTCGTTATCGACGGTCGCATAGATCGTGAAGCCATCGGAAGCGCTCAGAGATCCCTCGGCGCGAAGTCGCTTCGCTGTCTCGTAGGAGTTGCGCCAGACGCGTTCGCTGCCGTCGGCTCCAATCGGGTAGACGCGACGAAGACCTGCCTCGGTATCGGTGATGGGATACGCGTCACCGAGCGGCGGCGGCTGTTCGACGCCAACGATTTGCTTGTTTACCGGATCGACCAGGAACGCAAAGAAGCTGTTCTCGCGCCACCGCCTGAAGTTGTTCTGGCCGGTGCCGCTGCGCATGTAGGGACGCTTCTCGCCGGTCTCGCTCTTCAGCTTGCCGTGAAAGGCACGCTCCGCACCCGAGAGCAAGACCGCGTACTCATGGCTGCGCGAAACATTGTTGCCACCAGCACCCTGCGGATGGTGGTTGACGATGACCACGTTGCGCTCGGTTGTGGCGCTTATCTCCTGGTCGATGGCGGCGCACAGGTTAACCAGTTCGAAATCGTCAATGGCAATGACGATCGGCGAACCGGCTGGGACGAGCCTGCTTCCCGCCCGCAGGCGTTCGGTCATCAGCGCCAGCCAGGACGATTGCTCGAAGTCGTTCTTGTAGGCAATCTTGGACGCGGGTGTGTTGTACGGCGGATCGATATAGATGCACTTCACCGCCGCGCGCCACTGTGCCTCGAGCGTGCGCAGCGCGGCGTAGTTGTCGCCGTGCACCAGCACGCCGCCGAGCGCAGCCTGCAGGTCGGGCACCAGCGCCAGCAGCTCCCACTGGAAAGCGTCGTCGAACAGCGCGGTGTCCAGCGGCAGGTGCGGGCAGCGCGCCAGCAGTTCGGCGCCGCTGGCCGCACTGCCTTCGGCCTCGCCCAGCCACTGGCGCCAGCGCGCCACCTGCGGCGCATGTTCGGCTGCGCGCTGCACCAGCGCCGCGCCTGCCGCGCCGAGCGCGGCCAGCCACGAGCACATCACCAGGTAGTGCGCCTGCAGCACGAACTTGCGCTTTTCGAACAGCGCGGCCTGCAGGTCTTCGAGCGCGGCCAGCACGTCGACGATGGCACGGCCGATGTCGCGGCAGATGGCCAGCTTGCCGCGTTCGCGTGCCAGCGCGGCGTCAGGCAAATCCCACAGGTTGATGAATTCGGTTTGCAGGTAGTGGTCGAGTTCGTCGCGCAGGAAGGCCCCGAGCTGCGGGTGCACGAAGAAGTCGGTGCTGCGGCCCCTGGCATAACGCAGCGCGTGGCGCTGCAGCAACGCCTTGTCCAGCGGCGCGGGTGCGGCGAGCCGGGCAAACCAGGCGTTGACGAGGCGCTCTTGCGTGCTGGCGCCGGCGGCTTCGCCGGTGTCGGTGTCGGCGTCGGCGTCGTCGTCCGCGGCGTCGCTGCCGCGCGTCTTGCGCGCGGCACCGAAGCTGCGCGCCTCGTCGTCGGCCAAGGCGCGGTGCTCGAAGGCCAGCCGCCATTCGCCGGGGTGCGCCGGCTGTGGGGCCTGCAGTTGCGCCGGCACGTAGTAGCGCTGCGCGCCCTTGGCGTTGTCGCGTTCGACGCTGGCTTGGGCGACGACCAGGCGCAAGCGCGTGCCGTCGGGTTGCCGGTAGGCGTAGGCGGCGAAGCGCTCGCCGCTCTTCACGTAATGGCTGCCCTTGGTGGCCCAGTGGAAGTGGGTGTCGCTGCCGTCGTAGGGCACGCTGTAGCGCGCGGCTTTGCCGCGGCGCTGGCGCGGCAGGAAGTCGCCGCTGTCGTAGTAGCGCGCGAAGAAGGCGTACAGCGCGTTGTAGATGCGCGCTTGTTCGTCGTCGCCGGCGCTGCCCGGCAGCCGCGCCAGCGCGGCTTCGATGCGCGCCGGCAGCTCTTCGCCGAGAATGCGCTGCACCGCGCTGCGGCGGTAGTTGAGCACGCGGTAGATGCCGAAGTCCAGGTCCGCGGCGTCGAGCTCGAGGATGTCGCGCTGCAGCAGTTCGATGAAGCGATCGCGGGCGTGGCTCATGCTGGTCTCAACCCGCGCCCAGTTCGCGCATCGCGGCGTCGGCGAGCCGCCGGTCGAAGGTGATCAGCGGCGCCTTGAGTGCCGCAGCCAGCGCGAGGTAGGCCGCGTCGTAGGCGCTCAGGCCGTGGCGCGCGGCCGTGTCGAACACCAGCGCGGGCTCGGGCTCGTGCAAGGTGATGCGCCGGCTGTCGAATGCCACCAGGCCTTCGCGGGCGACCGCGGGCGGCACGCCGGCGCGGCACTTGTTGCGCGCGACGTTGGCCAGCTCGTAAGGCAGCAGGCTCGGCGCGTGCAGGCTGCGCAGGCCCATGCGCGCATGGGCCTCGGCGGCGGCGGTCTCGGCCCACAGCAGCGCGGCGACGACGCTGCAGTCCACCACTGCCGGCGGCTGCGGCGCCCAGGCCGGTACGGGCTCGGCGACGTAGAGCACGCGCGGTCGCGGCGGCGCTGCCGCGACGGCCGGCCGGGGCTTGACCCGCGTCACCGCGAATCCCGGTCGGCGCGGATGATGTCCACGGCCAGCGGCGCATCGGCCAGCGACGGGTGCGGCGTCCACCCGGCGGCTTCGCGCTCGGCCGGCAGCTGATCGAAGGACTTGTGGCCCTGCGTCCAGCTGCGGCGGATGCCGGGCGCAGCGCCGCGTTCGGTCGGCGGCTGCGCTGACGGCTCGGCAGCCGCCTGTTCGATGATGGCCATCAATTCGCCCTGCAGCGAGCGGTGGTTGCGCGCCGCGCGCTGGCGCAGGCGCTCGGCGATGGTGTCGGGCACGTCCTTGATCGACAGGTTCAGGCTCATGGTTTGCCTCCAGAATGGATCCGTTCGATCCAATGGAGCCATTCTGGAGCCGGTGGTGGCCGCGGTCAACGGACCCGTCCGGGCGCGGCGGGCGGGCGGCCGGCCGCCGCGAGGCGGCTCAGTAGCGGTAGCTGTCCGGCTTGTACGGCCCTTGCACCGGCACGCCGATGTAGGCGGCCTGCTCGTCGCTGAGCGTGCTCAGCTGCGCGTTCAGCGTGGCCAGTTGCAGCCGCGCCACCTTCTCGTCCAGGTGCTTGGGCAGCACGTAGACCTTGCCCTGCTCGTAGAAGTCGCTGTGCGTGTACAGCTCGATCTGGGCGATGGTCTGGTTGGCGAACGACGAACTCATGACGTAGCTGGGGTGGCCGGTGCCGCAGCCCAGGTTCACCAGCCGGCCCTTGGCCAGCAGGATGATGCGCTTGCCGGGCTGGCCGTCTGCGGCCGGGAAGATGACGTGGTCGACCTGCGGCTTGATCTCCTCCCACTGGCACTTGGCCTCGATCGATGCGACGTCGATCTCGTTGTCGAAGTGGCCGATGTTGCACACGATGGCGTTGTGCTTCATCGCCGCCATGTGCTCGAAGGTGATGACGTTCTTGTTGCCGGTGGCGGTGACGAAGATGTCGGCCTTGTCCGCCGCCCAGTCCATGGTGACGACGCGGAAGCCCTCCATCGCCGCCTGCAATGCGTTGATCGGGTCGATCTCGGTCACCCAGACCTGCGCACTCAGCGCGCGCAGCGCCTGCGCCGAGCCCTTGCCGACATCGCCGTAGCCGGCGACGAGTGCGATCTTGCCGGCCACCATCACGTCGGTGGCGCGCTTGATGCCGTCGACCAGGCTCTCGCGGCAGCCGTACAGGTTGTCGAACTTGCTCTTGGTCACCGAGTCGTTGACGTTGATGGCGCGGAACAGCAGCGTGCCCTTGGCGCTCATCTCCTTCAGCCGGTGCACGCCGGTGGTGGTCTCTTCGGTGACGCCGATGATCTGCGCGGCCTTGCGCGTGTACCAGCTGGCATCGGCGGCGAGCTTGGCCTTGATCGCGGCGAACAGTTCGCGCTCTTCCTCGCTGCCGGGGTTGGCGATCACCGAGGCGTCCTTCTCGGCACGCTTGCCCAGGTGCATCAGCAGCGTGGCGTCGCCGCCGTCGTCCAGGATCATGTTCGGGCCTTCGCCGCCGGCGCCCTGGGCGCCGAACTCGAAGATGCGGTGCGTGTAGTCCCAGTAGTCCTTCAGCGTTTCGCCCTTGTAGGCGAACACCGGCGTGCCGTTGGCCACCAGCGCCGCGGCGGCGTGGTCCTGCGTGCTGAAGATGTTGCAGCTGGCCCAGCGCACCTGCGCGCCCAGCGCCTGCAGCGTTTCCACCAGCACCGCGGTCTGGATCGTCATGTGCAGGCTGCCGGCGATGCGCGCGCCGCGCAGCGGCTGCTTGGCGGCGTATTCGGCGCGGATGGCCATCAGCGCCGGCATCTCGCTTTCGGCGATGGCGATTTCCTTGCGGCCCCAGGCGGCCAGGCCCAGGTCGGCAACGTGGAAGTCGGTGAAGTTCTGCGTTTCGAGCACGGCGTTCAAGGCATTTCTCCGTAACGGGGGTGAACCCTCTGCGGATGGGCCTGCACGCATGCGGCGCCGAAGGCGCCGACGCTCACCACACCGTCGTCGAGGGGGTGAGCGCGGTTGAATCTGTGCCGAGCCTGGAACGACGAAGATTCATCCGATCTTCGTCGTCTCGCAGCGCTCCTCGGCAGGGGCGCGATTATACCGGCGGCACCTTGGCGCGAACCAGGCTGTCCAGCGAGGGGCTGACGCGTTCGCCCCTCTCGTGCACCAGGCCGGCGCGGCCGACGATCAACGGGTCCAGCGGGCCGATCGCGTCCAGGTTCTTGTTGGCGTAATCGAGCTGGTGCAGCACGTAGCGCATCGCGTTCAGCCGCGCGCGCTTCTTGCAGTCCGACTTGATCACGGTCCACGGCGCATCGTTGCTGTCGGTGTGGAAGAACATGCTTTCCTTGGCGCGCGTGTACTCGTCCCATTTGTCCAGCGAGGCCAGATCGATCGGGCTCAGCTTCCACTGCTTCAGCGGGTGGCTGCGCCTTTCCTTGAAGCGGCGGCGCTGCTCTTCGCGGCTGACCGAGAACCAGAACTTGAACACGTGCACGCCGCTGTACACCAGGTGGCGCTCGAACTCCGGCGCCTGGCGCATGAACTCGATGTACTCGTCGTTGCTGCAAAAGCCCATCACGCGCTCGACGCCGGCGCGGTTGTACCAGCTGCGGTCGAACATGACGATCTCGCCGCGCGTGGGCAGGTGCTGCGCATAGCGCTGGAAATACCACTGGCCGCGTTCGATCTCGCTGGGCTTTTCCAGCGCCACCACGCGCGCGCCGCGCGGGTTCAGGTGTTCCATGAAGCGCTTGATGGTGCCGCCCTTGCCGGCGGCGTCGCGGCCCTCGAACAGGATCAGGATGCGCTGGCCGCTGTCCTTGACCCAGGCCTGCAGCTTCAGCAGTTCGACCTGCAGCTTGTACTTCTGCGCCTCGTAGCTCTTGCGCGACATCAGGTTGAGGTACGGGTAGGCGCCATCGCGCCACTGCGCCGACAGTTCGAGGTCGGTGTCGGTGTCGGTGTCGGCCTTGCGCCCGGGCTGGTCCAGCAAAATGCGCTTGAGCGCTTGCAGGTCGTCGGCCGATGCACCGGCGAACATCGCGTTCAACGCCTCGACCGTATCGGCGGGGGCCGACTTCGCTGCGCGGCGCAGCAGGTCGCGCAGCGCTTCGCCCTGAGCCTCCTGCCGGGCCAGCGTGGCCTGTCGCACCACATGGCGCTCGATCGCGCGTGCGCCCAGGCGCGGCGCGATGTCGCCGGCCTGAGCCGCGCGCACACCGCGAGCGGTGCGCGCGCCGGCGCCGG
>Ga0116167_1000638_pt1 | contig 33772 bp, 31 predicted proteins | sample AD_JPNMR3_MetaG_FD_89794 | JGI IMG/M metagenome (GOLD analysis project Ga0116167, IMG submission 89794) | Active sludge microbial communities of municipal wastewater-treating anaerobic digesters from Japan - AD_JPNMR3_MetaG | ecosystem: Engineered > Bioreactor > Anaerobic > Digestate | place...
CGGCATGTCACCGCTGACCGGCGAACCTGGCGGCATGACATTGTACGATCTGCTCTACGCGGGCGGATGGGTCATGATCGTGCTGGGGTGCCTGTCGGTGCTGGCGGTGGCCCTGATCATCTATTACTCCATCGCCTTGCGGGAAAAGCGGTTGATGCCCAAGGATACCCTGACGCAGATCCACCTCTACATGCGCGACCGGCGTTACGAAGACGTGGCCCGGCTCTGCCGGCGGTCTAAGGGGATGTTCTGCAAGATCATCTTGGCCGCCGCCACCCGCGCGGCAGAGAATCCCGATAGCGTCGCGGCCACCATGGAAGCGGTGGGCCGCCGGGAAGCCGAGTCGATGATGCGGCGGGTGCGCTACTTATCGGAAATCGCCACCTTGGCCCCGTTATTGGGATTGTTGGGCACAGTGTTGGGAATGATCAACGCCTTCAATTTCATCGCCTTTGACATCAGTGCGGTCAAACCCGTGGCCTTGGCCAGCGCCATCGCCCAGGCGCTGATCACTACCGCGGCGGGCTTGATCCTGGCTATTCCCTGCATGGGATTCTTCTTCTATTTCCGGGGTAAATTGCAGTCGCGCATAGGCCAAATGGAAGAATTGGCCGTGGAGATTTCCGAACAAATGACGTCGCCAGAATCCGCCGTCACGCCCGGCCGCCGGAGCCGCCGCAAGCCGCCAGTGCATGAACCGGCCGATTGACGCCGGGTTCCCAAGGGAGCCGACCGCCATGAATTTTTTAACCCGTATGAAAGAAGAAGACCCGATTATCCCGATGGCTCCGATGATTGACTGTGTTTTTTTGCTGTTGATCTTCTTCATCACCACGTCGGTGTACGCCCGGCTGGAGAATGAAATGTCGATCACCGTGCCCAGCGCCGAGTCGGGGGTGACCCCCAAGCGGGGTTTAGGGGAATTGGTCATCAATCTGCATGCCGACGGAAGGTTGGTCGTGAACCAACGGCAGGTCACCTCCGATCAACTCCACCTGTTGCTCTCCCGTATCGCGAAACAATATCCCGACCAATCCGTTATTATCCGGGGGGACCGGCAGGCGAATCTGGAAAGCGCCATCCACGTTTTGGATGTCTGCGCCAAGTCGGGAGTATGGAACGTCTCGTTTGCCGCCCTGCCCCCGGAGGAGCAGGCGGGGAATCCATAACAGTTACAAAATCAATGGATAACGCCATGATGGATATCGGGAGTGCTACTATGGGGGAGAAAAGCGGGATTTTGGGCCCCCCGGTCCGGCGCCCAGTCATACCTTGGCGTTTCGTATTTGGTTTCTGTCTCCTGGCCGGATTGGTGATTCTCAAACTGGACGGAGTGGCGGGCGAGGCCCCAGTTCCCTCCGCCGAACAAAAAGATCTTGATTTCGCCAATGGCTTGTATCAGCGGGGGATGTACGCCAACGCGGCCAAGCAATACGGGGATTTTTTGACTAAATACCCCAAAAGCCCATTCCGGGAAATCGCTTTGTTCCGGCAGGGCGAGTCGTTCTATCAACAAGCGGTCCAGGAACAGAAAGAAAATCCGGTCCAAGCCCAGGTAACCTATCTCAAAGCACGGAGCGCTTTCACCGACTTCATCCGCGCGTTCCCCCAAAGTGAACGGATTCACGAAGCCCTGTTGCGCCAGGGGGAAATTGCTTACAAGGCGGAGGATTACCAAGCGGGAGTCACTGCGCTGCAGCGGGTCATCAAGGAAAGCAAGAATCCTACCTTGCTTGAAGCCGCGTTGTTCTATTCCGCCCGCTGCCTGGAAAACCTGGGGAAGGCAGGGGAAGCGGAAACCCGGTACCGGCAAATCCGGTCAACCTATCCCCAGAGTGAATACGCCGCTTATTCCACCTATTTGCTTGCCGATCTGTTGGCCAAACGGGGCGCGGGGAATGACGCCCTCCCCTTGTTGAACGAGTTAACCCAAAAACCGGCCCGGTATCCCATCCCGGAAGGTTCCAACCTGGCTGCCGATGCCCAATTGCTGTCCGCGCAGGTGTTGTATCAGCTGAACCGCTATGCCGAAGCTGCCGACGCGTACATGGCCTACGTGAAAGATCATCCGGCCAGCCCCGAAGCCGCCAAGGCCCGTTATGGAGCCGCCTGGGCCGAATATCAGCAGAAGAACTACGCCCGGGTGCTCGAAATCGCCGGATCGTTGCAGCGGCAATCCCTTCCGCCGGAACTGGTGGCGGGCATTCTGTTTCTGCAGGGGACTTGTTCGTATCAGCAGAAACAATACCACGACGCGATTCTCCATTTCCGCGAAGTCATCGCCCACCCCCACGCGGGAGAATACCGGGAACGCGCGTGGTTCCAACTCGCCTGGGCTTATTATCTGTCCGGCCGGCTCGACGCGGCCCGGACGGAATGCGAGAATTTGCTGCGGCAGGAGTTGCCGTCCGCCATGGGCGCCAATATCCATTTTCTCCTAGGCCAGATTGACGCGCAGCAGAATGAATTCGCTTCCGCCATTCAGGAAATGAATTTCGTCCTGAAACTGGATCCCGGCGGGGAGTATGGAGAGGAAGCCCTGTATCTGTTGGCTGATCTGCATTACCGCATGGCCCGTTACCAGGAAGCCGGGGATCTGTTCGAACAATTCCAGGAAAAATACCCCAAATCCCTCCGCCGCCGGGACGCCATGGTCTGGGCGGCCCATTCCCGCTTCGCCGCCAAGGATTACGAAAAAGCCGCCGCCGCCGCCCAGCGCGCCCTGGAGGCCTATCCAGACCTGGAAGCCAAAGCCGATATGCTTTACCGGAAGGCGTTGTCTGACTACCAGTTAAAGCGCTACGACGCGGCCCTGCAATCGCTGGAGGAGATTCTCAAACTCTCCCGGGGGGACGCCAAGAAAACCGACGCGCTGTACTGGAAGGCCTACATTTACGAAATCACCGGCCGGAAGAAGGAGGCGTCCGCGGCTTACGGCCAACTGATCGCAAACGATCCCCCGTTGCCCAATCTGGAGGATATCCGGTTGCGCAAGGCGCTTTGCGACTACGCGGAAAAGGATCTCGGCCCGGCCTATGAGGGCTTCCATCAGGTGTTGTTCAGTGAAAAAGGAAATCAACTGCCCGCCGAAGTGTTATTTTGGATGATTCTCCAGGCGGAGGAAAAAAAAGACTACGAAGAGGCTTTGAAGATCGCCGAACGCGCCCTGGAGATCTTTCATCAACCCGCCATCCGCGAACGGGCTTTGATCGCCATCGGCAACCAGCGGGTGGCGTTGCAACAATGGAACGAGGCTGTCGCCAACGCGGAAGCGTTTATCCAATCCTTCCCGGACAGCCTCTTCAAACCGGAGGTGTACTGGACTCTGGCCAAAGGCTGCGAGGGAATCGGCGATCGGCCCAAGGCGCTGGAATGGTACGAAAAAAGTTTGGCGGAACTCCAAAAACTGGGCAATCCCGATCCCGCCTTTGAGGCCACTCTCTACGTGGACCGTGGGCGTTTGTTGGAAAACCTGGACCGGCCGGCTGACGCCCTGGAATCGTTTCTGCGGGTGGCAATCATCTACGACCATCCTGAACTGACACCCGAAGCCATGTACCGCAGCATCCGGTGTCACCGGAAAGTGGGAGAAAACACGGAAGCCCGGAATTTCTTTAACGAACTGCTGAAGCGGTATCCTTCCTCGGAATGGGCCAAGAAAGCCCGGGACGAGTTCGATTTCTCAGCCTCGAGCCCGGAATCCGCCGTGGAAATCAAATCCGCGACTCCGGCAAATTGACACCCGGATGCAACGATGAACCGGACACGGAATCATCCCGGACCGCCAGCGGCAATTTCCCTCTTCCCCTCCCGGAAGCGGTGGGACCTGTTGTTGTTGTTTTGCTTTACGGTTTCCCTGGCGCTGCATGGGATATTTTTGTACTACTCGACCATCTGGGAAGTCGGGGATATCCGCCAGGCCGAAAAGCAGGTCGAAACCTTGTTCAAGGTTACCATCCAGCAACTCGAGTCGCGGGATTTCGTTTCCCGGCCGACGACCGCCCAGTTGCGGGAAGAACGGCGGCAAGCCCTTGAAGAGCAAATCATTGCGTTGTCGCAAATCAATCCTGATGCGGCGCAGCGGGAGATCGAATCGCTGGCACCCGAACCTCCCGCGGCCGTTCCCTCTCCCAGGATCAGCGAAATGCCGGCCTGGGGACAAGCATTGGATTCCCACCTCTTTGTGGATGACCAGGCCGCCCGGCAGCTGGTCACCGCCGAGACCAGCCGGCGGATGGTCGAGGAATGGGAAGCCGGGATCGGCCGTGAGGCTCTTCCGGATGTGGCTGAACTGAATCCGATCCCTCTCACTGGCCGTGGTATGGGAAGCCCACAGCGCTTGTTGGCCGGCCTGCCGGAACCGCTCCTGCGCGAAGAACCCGCGGTGATTCAATCCATCGGATCCGTGCTGCTAAAGAATCTGCCCCCCGCGGCGCCGGCTTTGGACATTTCCGAACCGCCGATCCAGTTGCCGCCGGTGACGGAGTTGCTTCCTTCACCCGAGTTGATCCATCCCAATCCCGCGCCTGCGACATTTCAGGTGGAAGAAGCCGCCAAGGAAGAATTAAAAGACCGTTTCGTCGCCTTGGATGATTTGCTCCAGGTGGATCTTTACACCTACCGCCATGTGGGCGGTGACGGGTATTTCATGATCGTCATCCGGCCGGTCACCACGGATGAACGGTTGCGCGTGCTTCCCAAGGATGTCGTTTTCGTCCTGGACGCGTCCGGAAGCATGGGCAGCCGGCGGTTGGACACCATCAAACAAGAAGTCCGGAAACTACTGGACCGCCTGCGTCCGGACGACCGGTTCAACGTGATCGGATTCAAGCAAACAGTTAAGCAGTTCACCGCCACGCTGGCCCCGGTGACCGAAGAGACGCGGGCCGCGGCCTGGCAGTTCACCCGGTCATTGCAATCCTCCGGCCGCACCGATATTTACGCGTCACTCGAACCGCTTATGAAACTGGGGACCGAGCGCGCCCGGCCGCTGATCCTCTTGCTCTACAGCGACGGCCGCCCCACCGTGGGCGTGATCAACAGCCGCAAGATCATCAACAACTTGACCCGGTACCAAGGGCCCAGCACGTCAATCTTTTGCGTCGGGACCGGCGATTACCTCAACCAATACTTGCTCGACATGTTGGCCTTCCGTAACCGGGGGCTCGTGGCCTTCGAAAAAAACCGGGAAGCCTTGCCGGACGTGATCCAATCGGTTTTCAGTTATATCGAAGATCCCCTGTTGCTGCAAATCCAAGCATCATTGCAGGGCGTGGACGAAAACGAGGTCTATCCCAAGCGGCTGCCGCAATTGTTCCTAAAGGGGGATTTGCGCATCTGGGGGCGCTTGCAGAATCAGAAGAGCATCACCCTGCGCCTGGTGGGCGAAGCCTACGACGAGCATAAGGAAATCGTGATCGAACTGCCGGTGCCCGCGCGGGACAATGGGACCTACGAAATCGCCCGGCAATGGGCGTTTCACAAGATTTATCACATCGTGGGCGAGATGGTGCGGGAAGGCGAACGCCCCGAGTTCCTCGAGCAGATCCGCTTTTTGAGTCAGACCTACCGGATTACCACGCCCTACTCGGAGCAATTCGAAAAATAAACGCCGGGCCGGCCTTACCGCTTGAAACGGGTCAACACGTCCGTCACCGCCTCGATGACATCGGCCACGTCGGCCTCCGTCAGTCCGGCTGAGAGAGGGAGCGACACGGTCCGGTCCGAATGCCACAGGGCGTGGGGATAATCCTGAGGCCGCAGACCGAATTGCTCCCGGTAATAGCGGTGGAGGTGCAGAGACAGGTAATGCACGCCGCCGCCAATGTTGCGTTGGTGCAACTCATCCAGGAACCGGTCGCGGGAGATCGTCAGGGCGTCCAGATCCAAAAGCAATGTGTATAAATGACGGGCGTGCCGGGTTCCTGGTTCGGGTGGCGGGGGAATCAAACAAGGCAGGTTCGCGAAAGCCGCGTCGTAGCGCCGCCAAATGGCCTCCCGCCGCTGCAGATTCGTTTCCAGGCGCTTGAATTGCGACAACGCCAAGGCGGCGTGCACATCAGGAAAGTTGTACTTATACCCCAGACTCACCATCTCGTAATGCTTGAAGCCCGCGTCGCTGAAGCGTTTCCAGGCATCCGCGGTGAGTCCGTGCAGCGCCCGGGTTTGGATTTGCTCCGCGATGTCCTGGTCGTTGGTAATGACCATCCCTCCCTCGATGGCAGTGAGGTTCTTGGTCACATAAAAACTGAAGCATCCCGCCCGGCCGAAGGTTCCCGCGTGTTGCCCCTCATAGAGCGTTTCGATGGCATGGGCGCAATCCTCGATCAGCGCCAGACCCCACGCCTCGCAGAGCGCGAGAATCTCCCGCATGGAGCAGGCCCGCCCAGCCAAATGCACCGGCAGGATCACCCGGGTGCGCGGCGTGATTCGTCTTTCGATCTCGGCCGGCTGGATCAACCCGGTCCGCGGATCGACATCCGCGAACACCGGCCGGGCACCCGCGTGCAGGATGGCGTTGGCCGTGGCGCAGAAGGTCATCGGCGTGGTGATCACCTCGTCCCCGGGCTGAATGCCCAGCGAGAGCATGGCCAGATGCAGCGCGGCGGTGCACGAGCTCAGGCTGACCGCGTGTTTCGCCCCCGTGTAGCGGGCAAAGGTCTGCTCCCATTCCGCCGCTTTGGGGCCGGTTCCGATCCAGCCTGAGCGGAACGTGGCCAGAACCGCTTCGAGGTCTTCCTCGGTGAGAACCGGCGCGCCGAAAACCAGAAAGTGGTCTCGCATGATGGATCGTGCATTCTAGGTAAACAGAATGGTCAGGCCGAATTCCCTTCTTCCGGTCTACAACCTCCGGGAGAAGGAAAGGAGCCGTCAGGCTTCCACCGGCGCGTATTCCCCCGGCCGCAGGGTCCGGGCAAGAGGGTCCAGGATACCGTTCATGAAGCGGGGCGAATTTTCATCACCATAGCATTTAGCCAATTCCACCGCCTCGTTCAAGATGACATTGGCGGGCGTGTCGGAATTTTCCATCAGTTCCCACAGGCTCAGGCGCAAGATGTTGCGGTCGACGGGCGACATGCGTTCCAACCGCCAGTGGAGGGCTTGTTCCTGGATCAGGCGGTCGATTTCTTCCCGCTTTTTCATTACCCCGCGGGTAAGGAGCCAGGCGAATTGTTCGGCCTCGGGAGTCACGGACAACGAGTCTTCTTCCGCCCACCAATTGGGGAAAACATGAACGGGCTTTTCTCCCGTCACATCCATTTGGATGTTATAGGCATAGAGGATGCGCAGGGCGTATTCGCGCCCCACATGCCGCGGTCCCGCGTGTTTCATAATTGTTCACAGACGTTGGCCATCTCGATGGCGGTGACGGCGGCGTCCCAGCCTTTGTTGCCCGCTTTGGTGCCGGCCCGCTCGACGGCCTGCTCGATGGTATTGGTGGTGAGCACCCCGAAAGCGATGGGGCAACCGGTCTCCAGGGTGGTTTGAGCCACGCCCTTGGAGACTTCGGCGGCAATGTAATCGAAGTGGGGGGTATCGCCGCGGATGACGGCGGCGAGGGCGATTAGGGCGTGATAGTTCCCTGTGGCGGCCATCTTCTTGACCACGAGGGGAATTTCAAAGGATCCCGGGACGCGGACAATGGTAATCCCCTCTTCCTCCGCGCCATGGCGGCGCAAGGCGTCCAGCGCGCCCTCCAGCAGCCGCTCGGTGATGAAACTGTTGAAGCGGGAGACCACGATGCCGAATCGTTTCCCGCCGGCGTTGAGATTGCCTTCCAGGTATTGTGCCATGGTTGTCTATCCTTCAAGGCAGATGCCCCATGCGTTCGCCCTTGGTCCGCAGATAATGCACGTTGAATTGGTTTTCTCCCACGTGAATGGGAATCCGTTCCACGATTTCCAGCCCGAAGGCATGCAAGCCATGGATTTTGCGGGGATTGTTGGTCATGAGCCGCATCTGGCGGATCCCCAGGCTGGCCAGAATCTGCGCGCCGATGCCGTATTCCCGCTCGTCGGGTTTGTGGCCCAATTTCAGATTCGCGTCCACGGTATCGTACCCTTGATCCTGCAGGACGTACGACCGCAACTTGTCCACCAGCCCGATGCCCCGCCCCTCCTGAGCCATGTACAACACCACCCCCCGGCCCTCTTCCTCGATTTTCTGCATCGCGAACTGCAGTTGCACGCCGCAGTCGCAGCGCAGGGAGCCGAACGCGTCCCCGGTCAGGCATTGATCATGCACGCGCACCAGCACCGGCTCGGGCGTGGTCAGATCGCCCTTCACCAAGGCCACATGCTCTTTGTTGTCCACCTTGCTGACGAACAGGTGCAATTCGAACTGCCCGTATTTGGTGGGCATGCGGGTGATCAAGACCTTGTCCACCAGGTGCTCGGTCGCGTGGCGGTAACGGATCAGATCTTCAATGGTGACGATGTTGATGGCGTACTTTTCGGACAACGCTTCCAACGAAGGCATCCGCGCCATGCTGCCGTCTTCATCCAAAATCTCGCAAAGAACACCCACCGGTTCCAGGCCGGCCAGTTTCATGAGATCGACCGTGGCTTCCGTGTGGCCGGCCCGCCGCAACACGCCGCCGTCTTTGGCGATAATCGGGGAGATATGACCGGGCCGGGCGAAGTCCTCCGGCTGGGCGTGAGGATCGGCCAGCCGCCGGATGGTCAAGGCGCGGTCGTGGGCCGAAATGCCCGTGGTGGCGCCATTGCGGGCATCCACCGTGATGGTGAAATTGGTGTGGTGCAACGCGGTGTTGTCGGCAGTCATGGGGGTAAGAAACAGCCGTTCCGCCCGCTCGCGTTCCAAGGCCACACAAAGCAGGCCGCGCGCTTTGCTGACGATGAAGTTCACCTGTTCCGGTGTGATGTTCGCGGCCGCCATGACCAAGTCGCCTTCATTCTCGCGGTTCTGGTCGTCCACCACGATCAGCATTTTGCCGGCCTTCAAATCGGCGGCGGCCTCTTCGACTGAGACGATCATGATGCTCGGTTCCTACTCCTGAATATATCCATATTTTCGCAGTTTCCCCTCGGATAAACCAGACCCACGGTCTCCCGGCCCATTGGATAGAAGCCTTTCGACATACCGGGCCAGCAGGTCCACCTCCAGGTTGACAGGATCACCGGTCCGCTTGCAGCACAGATTGGTGTTCTGCAAGGTAAAGGGGATCACGGCAAATTCGGCAGTCACGCCCCGCACGGCGGCCACCGTCAAACTGACACCCTCCACCGCCAGCGAGCCTTTCTCGGCGATGTAGGGAGCCAGCCGTTCGGGAAAACGCACTCCCAACCGCCAGAATTCGCCTTCTTCCCGGATTTCTTCAATGTGCCCGATGCCGTCCACATGTCCCGACACGATATGCCCGCCCAGACGGTCCATAAGCCGCAGAGCCGGCTCCAGGTTGACCCGGTCCCCGGCCCGCGCGAAGGCGAAGGTCGTACGGCTCAATGTCTCACTGGATAAATCCGCCGTGAACCGCTCCCCTTCCCGGCGGGATACAGTCAGGCAAGCCCCATTCACGCTAATGCTATCCCCCGGGACCGCCCCGGGGCTAATCCGCGGAGCGGTGATAACCACCTGGGCCGACGTTCCATGCCGGATCAGGTGTGACAGGATCCCGACTTCTTGAATGATACCTGTAAACATCTCTGGATTCACAATTGCCAGCGCAGAATGCCCTGGATCAGCGTGTCCTCGCCAAGATGAATCCGGCGCAACCGCTCCAGCCTCATGGATTGTTGAATTGTATCCACCCCCCGCCCCATGTAAAACGTGGGGGCTTCTTTCCCCCCGATCAGCGACGGGGCGACATACACCATTACCTCGTTAACCAGGTTGGCTTCCAAAAACGCGGTATGAATCCGCGCTCCCCCTTCCACTAAGACCCCCGACACTCCCGACCGGGCCAGGGAACCCAGCACTTCCGTGAGGTTCAAGCGGTGAGCCGTTCCCCCCGTGCGTTCGACCTCCGCTCCCCGGCCGCGCAATGCTTGCGCCAGGGTTTCGGGAACTTCCCGGGAACAATAAATCCGGACCGGCGCTCGTTTCACGGTTTTCAGTAGCTGGGCATCGTACGGAATCCGCAATTCCGGATCCAGAACCACACGCAGCGGGGGATGCCAGCCGGCCTCCGGGAGAGACGCCGGCCGGGGCGTCAACCGGGGATCGTCGGCCAAAACCGTCTGAATTCCGGCCAGAATGGCTTGCACTTCGGCGCGGATTTCATGGGCATGCGCGCGGGCTTCCTCGCCGGTGATCCATTGGGAATGGCCGGTACGCGTGGCCAACTTGCCATCCAGCGAAACCGCCGCCTTGAGGATCACCCAGGGAAGTCCCCGGGTGTGAAAATGAAAAAAAAACCGGTTGAGATACCGGGCGTCTTCTTCCAATAGCCCCACGTCCACCTGGACGCCGTGTTGCCGTAACAATTCAATGCCCTTTCCCCGGACTTGGGGAAAAGGATCGGCCACGGCCACTACCACCCGGGCGATTCCGGCCTGCAAAAGTGCTTCGGTGCACGGAGGAGTGGCCCCGTGATGGCAACAGGGTTCAAGGGTTACATACGCGGTGGCGCCTTGGGGCGGTTCCACGCAGGCCGCTAGCGCTTCCCGCTCGGCATGCGGCATCCCCTGCCGCCGGTGGTACCCTTCGCCCAGAATCCGGGAAGGCTCTCCCTTCCCGGCCGGCCGGACCACCACACAGCCCACCCGGGGATTGGGATGAACCGTCAACCGGCCTTGCTGCGCCAGATCCAACGCCCGGCGCATGAAGGCACAATCCTCTTCGGTGAATGGGGACAGCCAGGAATGGTTCAATGAGACAATTGTCCAACCCCGCTTAATCCCATTTTATCCGCGAATCCGATGATATCATGCAGGATCAGCTCGAACCTCCGGCCATCGCGCACTTCCACCACGAAAGGACCACGGAATTCCAGCTGGCGCAGGCCGGTGATTATCTCTTCCCAAGGAACCACCCCCTGGCCGGGAGTCATGTGTTCGTCCACGCGGCCCCGGTTGTCACTGGCATGCACCGAGAAGATTTTCTCCCCGAATTCCGCAAGCACGGCGGGCAGATGGCCGCCGACGAAAGCATGTCCGATATCCAGGCACATGCCCACATTGGGAAGGTTCAGCGAACTGATCTGATGGTAGAGTTCCCTCGGATCACACCCGAAAAGAGGCTTCGGGAAATTTTCAATCGCCACGTTCAAATCCCGGTCTTCCCCATAGCCGCTCAGGTCCCGCAACGATTCCTGCAGGGAAATCCAGCGTTCCTTGGACTGCGTCATCTCACCCTCGATGCTGGAGGGATGAAACGTAACCAGGGACGCGCCGACCAACATGGCGGCGTCCAACGTCCGTTGGCATGCCAGAATGGTTTCCTCCCGCAACGATTCATCGGGACTGGATAGATCCCCCACGCTGCTGGGCGCGTGCATGGTGACATACCGGAACCCCAGATCCCGGATCATAATCCCAGCCTGCTGGATTTCTTCCGGGTTGTTGATGTCCAAGTGGCGGGGTGTCGCAAAAATTTCCACCCCCTCGATCCCCTGCTCATGCACCAAACGAAGCTTTCCCAGGAACGAGGATGGCAACCACGAATAGGATGAGATGGAAAGATACATAAAATAACCCCTTTGTCCCACAAACCCAAACCGGCCGTGATACGTTCCCACCGTATCATAAGGTTTATACGCCGAAGTCTATCCGCCGCTTTCATCGAGTGTCAACCCCATGCAATCCTCGACACGCAACGGCGACCTTCTCAATTTAATTATACCACCGATTTTCTCTCTCTTCCCTTTTAACATAGCCGCCGGTAGAATTTTCCAATATTATGGACGCGATACAGGTTTACGTAACCTTGAAAATCCCCGATAACATCGCCCGGACCGCTCTCCAGGCCGCCCGCACCCGCTTGGGATTTGATAACCTGGCCTCCCTGCGCCGCTCGGAGTTTTGGGAACTCGGGTTTTCCGGGCGGGATTCCCGGTTTGCGCTGCAAACCGCCACCCGCCTTGTGGAAAAAACCTGGTTCTTCGCTAATCCCAACAAACACACGTGGCGCATCGTTCCGTCAGAGAAAACCTTGGCTGAAGGCGCTGTTCTGCCCGTGCCGGATTCCTCCACCGCGCTCATCCTGGTCCAGGACCGCATGGACGGGACCGCCGAAGCGGTTTTGGACGCGCTGCGCGCCCTGGGACCCGGCGAAGAGCGGCCGGATAGCCTCATCCGGGGAACCTTATGGCAGGCAACCTTTGCGAATCTCGATCCCGGGGCGGTGCGGGAAGCAGCCGAACGGCTGGCCGTTACCGTCAGCCGGACGCAAGGCCTGCTCGCCAATCCGCATTATCAGATCTATAAAATCTTCGGCCCGGAATGTTCCACCTTAACCACCTGAGTAGAATCTGGTGAGACCCCATTCATTCTTCCGGCAGGGAAAACAGGCATCCGGATCGGTCGCCGATTGCGAATCCATACGGGAGAAGTCAAAATAGTCTCATAAAGGAACAAGACCCAACACGGCTATGCCTGAGTCCCGGAATCCCGTTACCCAATATCCCGCGCCGAGTTTATGGCGCGCGCTGCTGGCGTATCTGCGCCCCGTGATGGGGCACGATATTGCGGGAATCATCTGCCTGTTGCTGTACAGCTATTTCGCCATTTGGGTGCCTGCCTACGTAAAGACCGTGATCAATCAGATCGAACGCGGCACCACTCCCTCCGAATTGGTGATGTCGTGCTTGATCATCCTGGGACTGGCGGCCACGGCCGGCGTCATGCTGTTTCTGGCGCGATGGACGATCATCGGCGCGTCGCGGCATTTCGACCAGGCGCTGCGCAACGACTTTTTCGCTCATATCCAGCGGCTCAGCCCGGGATTTTATCACCGCATCCGCACCGGGGACCTGATGACCCGTTTCACCAGCGATATCGAGCAGGTCCGCCTGTTGGTCGGCCCGGGGATCATGTATCCCGTGCAGACCATTTTTTTAACCACCCTGGCGCTCTATGCCATGTTCCGTTTGGACGTGGTGTTGACCTTCACGCTCCTCGCGCCCATCACCTTCATGCTGTTGTACGTGAATTTCAACACCCGGAAATTGCACCAGATTTACCGCCAAGCCCAGGAAATTTATTCCGAATTGACCGCCAAGGCGCAAGAAAATTTCTCCGGCATCCGGGTTATCAAGGCGTATTGTCAGGAGGAAGCCGAGATCGGCCGGTTCCGCGCGATCAACGAGCGGTACGTGCAAAAAAACATGGAGCAGGTGAAACTGCGCGGCCTGTTGTTCCCCTTTATGCGCTTCATCGGGGGACTGGGTGTGGTGTTGATTTTGTGGCGGGGCGGATTGAAAGTCATCCAGGGGGAGTTGCAGTTGGGCGACCTGGTGCAATTCGCCTTGTACTACCAAATGCTCATGTGGCCGATCATCGCCATGGGCTGGATCATCAATGTCATCCACCGCGGCGTGGCGTCCTGGCGGCGTCTGCAAGGCATCCTGGCCACACAGCCCGACGTGGCGGACATTCCCGGTTCGGGGGATATTCCCCAGTTGCGGGGGACGATCGAAGCCCGGAATCTCACGTTCGCGTACGATCCAAATTCTCCGCCGGTTCTCCAGGGGATTTCGTTCAAAGTCGGCGCCGGCCAGACGCTGGCGGTCGTAGGCCCCACCGGTTGCGGAAAAACCACGCTTGTCAATTTGCTGTTGCACCTCTATCCCGTGCCGGACGGCATGATCTTCTATGACGGCCGCGACATCAACGAAATCCCCTTGGATGTCCTGCACCGTTCCATCGCGTATGTGTCCCAAGAGGTGTTTCTCTTCTCCGACACGCTGCGCAACAACATCCTTTTCGGCGTGACCGGACCCGAAGAAGTGCCGGAGGAAGCGATAACCGCCGCCGCCGAACGCGCCCAGATCAGCCGGGATCTGGCCATGTTTCCCCATGGCTACGAAACGGAAGTAGGCGAGCGGGGCATCACCCTGTCCGGCGGTCAAAAACAACGGACCGGCATCGCCCGCGCCCTGCTGCTTCAACGCCCCATCCTTATCCTCGACGACAGCCTCTCCAGCGTGGACACGGACACGGAGGAAGCCATCCTGCGCGGCATCGCCGGCGACCTCCACCGCGGCACTGCCATTCTGATCAGCCACCGCATTTCCACCGTGAAAAACGCCGATCATATTCTCGTGCTGGATGAAGGCCGGATCGTGGAAGAAGGGACCCACGAAGAGTTGACCGCCCGCGGTGGACTCTACGCGCGGATTTACCGCCGCCAGTTGTTGGAGGAGAGTCTGGGCATCCGGGCGTGATTCTAGCCGGAAAACTCCTCTCCCGGCCCGACCAAGAGACCCGCCGGATGGCGGGAACAAGCGGAAGCAAGTGTTATCTGGCGGGGTACGCGTTCCGGGGAGAGAGCAGCACCTCGACCGGCAATTCCTCGTAGCGGTCGATAATCAAATCCGCCGCGTCCAATTGTTCCCGCGGGAAACTGGTGGTGATGGCGATGGTATACATCCCGGCGGCTTTCGCGGCCCGCACGCCGTTAATGGAATCCTCGACCACCGCGCAATCCTCCGGAGGAATCCCTAAGCGGTCCGCCGCCAACAGAAATATTTCCGGATCGGGTTTGCTGCGGGTAATGTCATTGGCGCAGAGCTTCACATCGAACACGCCGTCCAGATTGAATTTCTCCATGATGAACGCGAGCACGGGGCGTTGAGAACTGGTGGCCACGGCCAGGCGCATCCCGTTGGCCTGCAGTTCCTGCAACAAGGGCAATACCCCGGGGACCGGTTTCACGTCTTTCATTCTTTCGAACAACACACGGTCTTTCTCGGCGAAGAAGGCATCCCAGTCCAAATGATGGCCGAACCGTTGCGACAATCCCTCCCGGAACAAGGTCCGGCTGGCTCCCGCGAACGGCTTCAAATCGGCCGGCGTCACTTGCACTCCCAAACGGCCTAGGGAATGGATCTCCGCTTGCTGATGGATTTTCTCACTATCGATCAACACACCATCCATATCGAAAATGACAGCTTTCATCATGCCTCCGGCATCGGGGATTGAATATTTGCGGCGGCCCTGCTGAACCAACCTCGGATTTTCGGGATATATGGAGTACGCATGGATCCACACATCCTGGAAGGGAAAAGCTTAACTTAATATCGGGTAAAAGCAATTCGGGCGGGGATTTTGAGAGAATGCTCCCTAGAAAGAAAAATGGGAAGGAGAACGGTTTAATCCCCTTCCGGGGCACCGCTGAGATCTTTGAATTGGAACGCCAGGGTGGTCAGCGCGATACAAGCCGCCACGACCAGCAGCAGCGTAATCACCGAAACCGTCATTGAGGACGGCGTATTCTGGCTCAGCAGGGCGTCGATTATGCCTTGCACGCCACGGCTCTCCCGTTGATGGGGAAAAATGGATTGCAGGTAATGCTTGATCGTGAATTTATGGGCTGATCCGGGAATATAGGCCGCCCACGCGTCCCACACAAAGAGCAAGAAGATGCCCATCAGGATGGAGCGTTTGAAATAAGTGCCCACCAACATCATCACCGCCCCGTACGCCGCCAGACCCAGGCAAAGAATCCAGGTATCCTTAAGCAGAATCTTCAAATCGCCCCAGAACATGTCCGAGCCAGGAATACTGCTCAGGATCGCGTACGAACTCCACAAAGAAATGATCAACAGCAGCGATACGGTGACCACATAGGCCAGGAATTTCCCGGTGATGATCAGCACCCGCGGCACCGGACGCAACCGCAAAAACATCAAGGTTCCTTCCTCGATCTCTTCGTAAAACGTCGTCATGCCCTTGAGCAAGGCGGCCAAGGGAACCACGAACTGCAAATACAGCGAGACGCACAGGACCGAATACATGGTATACGGGTCCTGGTCGGCCGGATCGTTGCTCGGCGGTCCCCAGATGGCAAAGATCAGCCGGAAGATTAACACCAGAAGCAACGGGAATGAAACGATCACCGCGGGAAACAATACTTTACGGCTCATCAGGGACATGCGGGTGTTGACGGTCACCAGGGCGGTCAGGGGATACACAACGCGGGCTCGCAGATCCATCATGGTTTCACCAGGTATTCGAACACGGATTCCAGGTTGTCATCCAGCGTGGCGATTTGCGTGATCGGGATGTGTTGCTCCAGCACCAGCGCGGGCAGGCGTTGGAAGAAGGCGTCCGGAGACAGGGTTTGCACCGTCAGCTCCTCCGGGTCTTCTTCAAAGCTGATGGTTTGCACCTCGGGGAACGCGACCAGGATGTTTGAGAGTTCTCTCCGTTTGGGTGTCTGAATGCGCACGTGGCGCGGTTGTTCTTCGATCAATTCGCGGATTTCGTGGACATCGCCCTCGGCCAGGAGTTGCCCGTGGTTGAGCACCAGAATCCGGTGTGTCATTTCTTCGACTTCGTGCAAAATATGACTCGAGACCAGCACGGTTTTGCCCCGCCGGCCGAATTCGCGGATCATCTCGACGCACTGCATCCGCCCCAGGGGATCCATCCCCTGCAACGGTTCATCCAACAACAGAACCGGGGGATCGTGCAGAATCGCCTGGGCAAATTTTAACCGTTGCCGCATACCCTTGCTGTAGGCCCCGATGCGTTTGTCCACGGCGTCTTCCAGTCCCAACCGGCACATGCCTTCGAAGGCGGTTTCCCGCGCTGCCTTCTTGGGGAGGCCATGCAAACGGGCCATGTAAGTCAAAAATTCGTGGCCGGTGAGGCGTTCGTAGAATTTCTCCATGTCCGGGCAAAATCCCACGATCTCGTACAGCGCGATCCGGTTCCAGACCGGAATCCCCCCGATGGCGGCGTGGCCTGTATCCGCTTTCATTTGCCCGGTTAACAGTTTCATCAGCGTGCTTTTGCCCGCCCCGTTGGGCCCCAAAAGGCCGGTAACACCCGGTTCGATCCGCGCGGTGATGTCACTCACGCCCAGCACCATGTCATACCACTTGGATAAATTCTGGATTTCAATCACCGCCATGGCCCTATTTCACCACCTCCACCGCCTGGATCTGGCGGTGCAAAACCCATCCGCACAGGATCCATACCACCGCCATCCCCGCCGCGTACCACATCCAATGCATTTCATACGGTAGATCCTGATGGAAAACCGTGTTGCCCAGCTGGGCCCAAATATTTTGTATACAGAATAACGACCAGAAATCCCGCGGGATAAACCGCGTGATGATCGGATCGTCCAGGGTTTCCCGTAAAATGTTGCACAACGCAAGGGGAATCAAATAGATCACGCAGAACATGACCACGGAATTCACCTTGCTCTTGGAGAGGGAAGACACCGCCAGAATCATCAAGACCATCGGCAACACCAGAACATGCGCATAAACCACGATCCGCAGGAACAGCGTACGCTGACTCCAAAAATATCCCCAATCTTCGTGGAAAAAGGCGTACAGGAACATCAACAACAAGGCCGGGATAAGCGTCACCCCATACAGGTAGGTCAGCGCCACCGCTCCCTTGCCGAACAGGTAATCCAACCGCGTGATGGGTTTGGAAAGATATAAAGTCAGTGCCTTGGTGCGGCGGTCGGAGGCGATCAGGTCGGCTCCGGCGATCAGGGTGATCAAAAAGCAGGCGAACATCTGCGATTGAAGGAAATTGAGGTAGAACAGATCATCGATGGCCAGGAGTTCTTCCACCTGCTGCGCCGGAAACCCCATCCACTGCAAGAGTTCCAGGTTCACCGACAGGTAGATCTGGATGGCCCGGATGAGAAAAGGAGCCAAACAGAAGAACAACACCATCTTGAACCACTTCGTCTGCCACACCCGGCGGATGCCCCGGCTCGCGATAATGGTCCAAATCAGCGTCCGTGGACGGTAAACGCCTTCGTAATGACGGTACGTTTGCTCATAAACAGGCACGGCTGGAATGCTCCTTCTCTCTTCCCTCAGGTCTCCGCGTGGCCGGGGGCCGGCTCTCCATTGGTCGATTGAATCGCCGCGGCGAAGACTTCTTTCAACGTCATCTCTTCCCGCGTGATGTGCCGGATTTGCGTTCCACTGTCCCGCGCGGCCTCGAAAAGGGTGTCCGTCTCCATGTTTTCAGTAAGCAAAATCCGCAGAAATCCGTCCCGTTTCGGACTGATGGCGATTCCCCGCTCGCGCATAACGTTCACGAACGGCTCCGCGTCGCCTTTGATACGGACTTCGTAAGACTTTTGCGCCAACTGTTTGAGATCCTGAATGCGCCCCGAGGTGGCCAGTTTCCCCTGGAAGAGCACCATCACGTGATCGCAGACCATTTCCACGTCCGGCAGCAGGTGGCTCGACAGGATGACGGATATCCCCTTGTTGTGGGCCACATCGGAAATCAACTCCAGCATGGCCTTGCGTCCCAGGGGATCCAGGCCGTTCGTCGGCTCATCCAGGAACAACAGGTCGGGATCATGCACCAGCGCTTGGGCCAGTTTGATCCGCTGGCGCATGCCGGTGGAATATGTCTCCACCTTGCGGTAACGCGCTTCGCCCAGGCCGCAATAATGCAAAACCTGATGCGCCCGGAGCATCGCCTCCTTGGGGGGCAAGCCGCACAGCAGCCCGCAGTACGAGACAAACTCCACCGCCGACATCCCGGGGATATAGGTATCTTCCTCGGGCATATAGCCGATCATTTGCCTAACCTCGGCCCCTTGCTTGGCGCAATTGTATCCAAACACCAGGGCGGTCCCTTTCACGGGGGGGATGAATCCCATCACTGTCTTGAGTAACGTGCTTTTCCCGGCTCCATTGGGGCCGAGCAGGCCGATGGCTCCCCGGGGCATGGTGACGCTGATCTCCTGGAGAACGGTTTTGGAGGCCAGTTGAACGGTCAAGTTTTCAATCTGTAACGCGGACGTGGATTCCATGGTTCTTTCCGCCATCGGGGTTGATCGTCTGGATTCACTCGGCCCAAACACACCTGGCACTTAGCCAGACACATCCCGGATTCTCTCCTTGCCGGTTGAATGAAAGATGCCCGGATCCCCACTTCCCTGGGGAGAAATGAGTCGTTGGGTACACCCTCTGCACGAATCCTAAGTTCATGGAATATCTAAGTCTCCTCAGGCCGCCGGACGAATCCGGATTTCGTGAAATAGATCCGGCGGTTCTTTCTTATAAGAATTATACGAACCAGGATTGACATTCTTTCAACGCGGCCGGGAAAAATCAATCTAAAATGGCACTGAAATTGTAATAAAAAAAATTGGCTCCGGCTACGTATAATCTCATGAGCGAGAAACACTCATCCGCAAGTGAACGGCTGGAAAGGACAGACCCGGAAACGTCCCCGATGAACGCGATGCCGGCGGCTGCGTCCTACATGATCGATCCCGCTCCCGTGGAGGTGGAATCCTCTGCGGATGCGTTATCGTTGCGCCGTTGGCAACATGGAGATGTGCGCGGGTACAATGAACTGGTGAAACGCTATGAAAAACCGCTTTTCGCCTTTATCTTACGGATCATCCGGGACACGCATGATTCCCAGGACCTCTTGCAAGAATCATTCATCCGGCTCTACCAGAACCAGGACAAACTGCGGGAGGATAAAAATATTAAATCGTGGTTATTCATGACCGCCCATAACATTTGTATAGATTTTTTACGGAAAAACAAACCGGGACGAGTCACCGCGATGGATCATCAGGACCCATTGTTTCAAGTTCTGATCGAAACCGAAACGTCCGAAGGGCCGCCCCAGCCCGATGAACAGTTGCATAAAAAACGGATGTATCACCGGATATTGGAGGCCATCGAAAATTTGCCGAGCCAACAACGCCTGGCCATGACCTTGCGCAGTTTGAAAGGCCTGTCGATCAAGGAAATCGCGGAAATTATGGACTGTTCCGAAAAAACCGTTGGGACTACGCTGTTCGCGGCCCGGAAAAAATTGGTCGCCGCGTTGCGTCCGGTTTTAGTGGAAATGTATGGTGAAAATGGCTTGTAAACGATCACCGAGGAGCCGGCCATGACCGAAAATCGCAAACCTACTCTTGAAGAACTCTCTTTATTCTATGATGGGTTGTTGGATGAAGAGGAAGCCCGGCGGGTCGCCGCGTCACTGGAGGAAAACGAACCGTCCCGGTGCCTATTGGCGGCCTTCGGCGATTTCGACGCCGCCCTGCGCCACAATCTTCCCGAAGACCAGTTCGACTCGCTGCTGCGCGACAACCTGAAACACATCCAGGAACGTCTCGCCGGCCAGGAACGCCGGGCGCGGCCCCGCACGGCTTCGGTCTGGGGGTGGTTCTTGAATCCCTGGAATCTGGCAGCCGGTTTCGCGGGGATTCTGATCCTTTTCTGTGTTTTTTCTCTGTTCGAACAACAATCCGGTGTGGCTCCTCAAATCGCGGTTCAAATCCCCTCTGGAATGGACGGTATGATCCCCGAGGCGGATACCGGCCCGGTTACCAACCACGTATCCCTGGCCGAAATGAAAGATGCGGCTCTCACGGAAGCCCAGAAGGGGGCCATCCTGGCCTTGGCCAGCCTGGCCCGGTCGGCCTTGTCCACTGGTTTTGAATACGCCAAGGAAACCGCATCTCCCCTGGGGAAAACCCTGGAATCGTTACCGGAAACCAGCGAGTTGGGCCTGGCGGTGAGCGCGATCCGTTCCTCGGTTCCTCAACCGGCCGAATCTGTCCCGGAATCTCCCGAATCGACCCTAAATCCTGCTTCAGCCACCATCGCCCGCACGGGAACGCGGCAATTGGCTCTCGGCTTGGGGACTACCTTATTATCGATGATTTGTGTTTTTTAATCTGGTTCTATGGATCACGAACGGTTATTTGGCATTTCAATATAGGACGCAGGAGTCCGATCATGCGTGTTTTCTTGCTGATTATCGCTCTGTTGAGCTGGATGCTCCCGGTGAGCGCCGGGGCCGCGTCCCTCAATCCCTACGATGACGTCATCCCCGCGGACGCCATCTTTTACCTGAGTTATGACAACGCTCAACCATCTGCCGTTTCCTTCCCCAATTATGAGCAGGCGTGGCGGATCTGGCTGGACACCCTCGATGACATCCTGGAATGGCGGGTGATCCAAAGCGAATGGCAAGCCATGATGCAAAAAGCCGGGATGGATCATCTCGGATCCCTCTTTACCGGGAATTCTTGGTGCCTGGCAGGGTATCCGCTGGCCGAGAGCATCAATATTCCGGTATCCTTTCTCTTTGTGGCCCCCGTAAAAGATCCGGCTCAGGCGGACCAGGCGCTGGCCTCCTTGTTTCAACAATGCCGGGAACTGATCCCTTATCTCCAGAACACGAAAGACGAGTACCGCGGATACGTCATTAACACGCTGCATGGGCCGATGGTGATTCCAGGAATCAGCCTCTGTTACACGTTTCAAGATTCCCTGATCTTCCTCACCAATAACAAAACCTTGCTGCTCAAGACACTGGACCAGATGGACTATGATGAAGATCACCTGGCCGATTCACCGGATTACCAGCAAGCCATGGCTCCCTTGCCGAAAAACCGTGCCCGGACTTTTTACATCAACACCCAAATGATTGCCCAATCCAGCGACCTGTTGCTAAAAAACCTGCAAGCCGTGAAGCAGTTAAGCGGATCGGAAGAATTGGACAATGTATTACCCGTCCTCCAACAACTCTTCACCATTCTGGGTACTTTTAAGTCCTACGCCTCCGCCCGGATCATCCAACCGGACGGCAAGGAGATTACCACGGCCCAGTTGAACCTGAATGTAAGCATAGAAAATCCAGCGCTTCAGTCCATCTTCACCCGTCCGCCGGCCCCCTTTGCTTTCGAAGAATTTCTCCCGCGAAATACGGGTTCTGTCACCTCCTGCAATATCCTAGGACCCAACGATATCTGGGTGCTCGCGCAAACCCTCCTTTCTCAATTTCCCGATGGTTACAAACAACTCGCGAAGATCCGGAAATGGGAAGACCAATTGGGCATTTCCATCGAGAACGACTATCTGTCCTGGATGGGCAACGAATGGTGTTTTGTCAAAATGGTCATGGATCTAGACGCCCTGGTTCCTATGAATCAAATAGCGCTATTGATCCAGGTCAAAGACATCGAAAAAGCCACCCAGGCGATGCAGAAAATCTTCCGAATTCTACAAGACTTGAAGGTCCCCGTCATTTTCGAGACCGAAACCTACCGCGGCAGCGAGATCGCCTCCCTGGCCGTCCCCATGTTGATCACTCCCGGATGGTGCATCCATGGGAATACTTTGATTCTTTCTTCTCACGCCTCCCTCATCCGGCGGATGCTGGACGTCAAGGCCGGCGAACAACGCGGGGTGACCCGCAACCGGTATTACCAACAATTGCAGGAATACACGCGGCAGGAAGCCAACAAGTACACCTTCCAAGACAACGAATCGGAATTTTATATTTATCGGGAAGCCATCCGCCGGCTCGGATCCATCCCCGAATTCGGCATGATCCTCACGGGCGATTCCTCCAACATTCCCACTTTCATTATGGACCGCGCGGCCTATCTGATGTCGTGCTTCCAGGTCCTGAAAGCCACGGTCAAACAATCCACCATAACCAAGGATCGGGTGGTATCCCGTCGCGTCCGGTTGCTTCAGGACCTGCGCATGGTGCCTCCGGCGGACACCATCCTGCGCGTTAAACTTTCCTTCGGCGCGGAGCCCCTGATCGCCGATTGGGCCGCCACGTGTAAAAATCAAGGGGATACAGAGCGGGCGGTACGCCTCTATTCGCTATTGGCGGAGTTTTTCCCCCGCGAGGGCGGCTACCTATCCAGCCTGGCGGGACTGTATAAAGACACGGGCCGGCTTGATGAAGCCTTAGCGGTGTACGACCGCGCCCTGGCTGAAATGCCCGAGACCGCGTACATCATCGGCCGCGAGGCCCTGCTCAACGAACGGGATGTCAACGCCATTCTGCAACGCTTGAATACGTACGCCTCCCAATCCGGACGGATCCGCAAAGACGTGGCGCTCTTCGGCATTGCCTTGGCTAAGCGCAACGCCCAGGATCACCAAACTGCCGTGGCCTTATGGGACGCGTTAAACACCCTGGCTGGACCTTCCAGCCCCTTTGCCCAAGCCGCTCAGGCTGAACGGGACTTGACGCACGGTCAGACCTCCAGCCGGTTGCTCGAAATCCCCGTCCTGGAAACCGCGCCGGTGATTGATGGAAACCGCGACGCTCTCTGGGACTCCACCGAAGAAATCACTCTGAAATCGTCCACCGATACCGTCTCCACGTCCCCCACTGTCCGCATCCGGCGCGACGCCTCGTCACTCTATCTCTTGTGGAAAGAGGATTTTCCGGCGGAAAACGCGGCTCCCCGCCTGCGGATTCTGCTCGGCCCCACTCGCGATTATGTTCACTTTTACGAAATGGACCTGCGTCCCGGAGAAGACGGCACACTGAACGTGGCCACAAGGAAAAAGGTGCTGAATCCCTATGGCCTGATGCTTACACAAGAATCCCCGAAACCGTTCCACTCGAACTTTGACCCGAACGCGCCGGAATGGCTGAGCGCGATTCGGCATGCGTTGATGAGCCGGATGGATCAACCCGCGGAAACGTCTGTCGCGCTTCACGGAACTCAAGCCCAACGCACCCCCACGGATAGCGAAACAGAGGAACGTTATTGGGAAATAAAGGTGCCGCTGACGGAATTGAAAGTGGAAGCGGATTCGGTCCGCTCCGTGGGACTCTGGAACCTGATACTTTCCTGTACCCGGGACGGGCAGGAAATGCAATGGTCCTTGACGGAAAAGGGAAAAAGCGAAGATCCCCTCTATTTCCCTTGGATTCGGATGAATTGATGCATCAGAAAGAAATCCCCTGCCCTAGGTCATTTCCACCAATGATTCCTGGGGATTCACTTGAACGGATAGGTCTCAGGTTTCGGTCTCGTCTTTTATTTCATCTTGTTCGGGCGTCTCGTCTTTCGGTGCGATTTTATAGACGCACGCGCTCTCTCCCTTTACCATGTGCTGTATCCGCTCCACCTTCACATTCAACACATCCATAAGCAATTGCAACTCGTGCTGGCACAGTTCATTGTACTCCTTGGCGATTGAGTGAATGGGACAATTGTGTTCGATCAGCAGAAGGGCGGAGCCGTTTTCTTCCATCTCGGCCATGTATCCTTCCGCGTCCCGGATTTCCGCCAGTTTCCGCACACATTCCTTGAGATCCGATTGTTCGAGAGCCGATTTGTACTGGTGCAGCAGTTTTTCTTTCCGGAGTTGGAAGACTTCAACGATCTTCTCGCGGCCCTCCAGCTTTTCCATGCCTTTCAGAAACTCCAACGCCATCGGTTCGTAATTTTGGGGGAAATAGCAATTGGCTTGGGCAGTCAAACGGAAATACAGAGCGGGACGTCCGGCTTTTTGTCTGACAAATTCTGATTGGACCAAGCCGTCTTTTTCCATGGCGGTGAGGTGTTGACGCGCCCCCATCGGAGTCACCCCGAGAATTTCCCCAACCTGCTTGGACGTCATTCGGGTGTTTTTTTTGAGCAGCGCGAGAATTTGTAAACGCGTCGGACGGTCGTTCCGAATCATTCAACTAACTCCATACTCGTCAATCCAAGTCCTATACAGCCTGTGCTTATCTGTTTCCAATCCAGAAAATCCTTCCTGAATTCATTAAAAATATGATCACTCCAATCCATTCCTATGGATCCATTTCAGCGTGATTTTTTATGGAATAAATTATATCTACTTTATTAAATCCGGCGGAGTGAATCTACGCGTGAGAAAACGCGAACAAGAGTGATGGCCGTCCGGCGGAGCAAACAGCTCGCCGAACCCCGCAGGGAAGGCCGCCTCAGGACTCCCCCAAACCGTTGTCAATCTGGATGATCTCTTCCCCAGGGATGAAAGAGGAAGGGAGGCTTTCTGGCTTTCCAGAAAAGTAAGGCATCGTACCATTCATAAAAAGCAAGACCTTCATGATCCGGGGCTGGAGTCAGTGGGGCGATCGGCTTCCAGAGGGGCTTCCATGGGGATCTCCAGGATGGGTATCGGGGTGGGTGCCGGCGGCCGGGAACCCACAACCACCGAAATATCTTCATTCTCCAATACCTTCGTGCCGGGAGGGGGATTTTGATCCAGAATCCGATTCCATTGGGATTCATTGAGGACCGGCTGGTATTTGATATTTTCGGAACTGAGAGAGAGAGCGGTTTCTTGCACCCGCTTCCGGGCGGTGGTGAGATCCATGCCGGTAAGCGCCGGCATGACGTAACTGACCGGCCAAGGGCCCAGGCTGACGAGAATGTGAATCTTTTTGCCATGGACGATCCGGTTACCCGGCAAGGGATCCTGCGCAATGATTGTTCCCTTGGCGTAGGCCGGATGATACACCGAGGCCCGTTGCCCGATTTCCAGGCCGGCGCTCCGCAGTTCGGGGTAAATATCCGCTTCGCTGCGGCCGGTCAATTCTGGAATATAGAGTTGTTCCGGCCCGACGCTTACCACCAGACTGATGCTGCGGTGTTTTTTTACCCGCGCGCCGGGATTGGGACGCTGTTCGATGACGACCCCCGAGGGGGTATCCGGGCTGGGATATTCTTCCACCGGGAGAGCAAGCAACAATTCGTGCTGGGCCAGGATTTCCAGGCATTCCGTTTTGGTTTTCCCATACAGATTAGGCACTTCCACCTCCGTACCGGACACCAGATAATCCAACAAATAGAATCCCCCCACGGCCATCCCGGTGAAGAGCAGGCTCATAAATAAAATTGAGAGGGCGAAAAACCGGATCACGTGCAGTAAAGCTTTGAACAGTTTTTTCACTCTCAATACCTCCTCGGCCTACAATTCTTTCTTATCACCTTGTCTTGCGCAGACGGGCGGCAAACGCGCCGTCTAGATTCCAGTCGCTGGGAAACACTTCCAGGCATCCCTCTTCATTCATGGCGCCCCGCATCAAAGGGGGCAGCCAGGCATCCACCGGTTCCAGCGTGAATGCCGGATGGTTGTCCAAGAAGACGCGAACCACGTCCTGGTTCTCTTCCGGTGACAACGTGCAAGTCGAATAAACCATCACGCCGCCGGGCTTGAGATACCGTTCGACCCGGTCCAACAATCGCGCCGCCTGCGCTCCAAAGCGCGGCATGTCTTCGGGCCGTAACCGCCACCGCAGATCCGGATGCCGCCGGAACGTGCCCCATCCAGAACAGGGGGCATCCACGAGAATGGCGTCAAACATCCCCCCACCCGGCGGGATCTCCCCTTGAATCCCGTCCCACACGCGCGCGGTAATGCCTGTGTGTCCCTGTTTTTTCACCTGTTCGATTAAACGATTCAGCCGGTTGGAATTCACGTCGGTGGCCACAATCTCCACCCGGTGGTTCGCCCAATCCGCTAAATGACAGGCTTTCCCCCCCGGCGCGGCGCAGACATCCCAAATCCGCCAACCCGGCTGTGGATCGACCAGGGGAGCAATCAGCTGCGCCGCCCCATCTTGTGCCGCCCAAAGGTCCGAATCAAACCACCCGGTAGGCAAGGAGAGGGACGGATCCATGATCATACAAGCCGGAATGCGTGAATCCAACGTCACGGCTAATTTCATTTTCTTTAGCGCCGCTATGGCCGTTTCCACCTCTCCCCGCGCCCGGAGGGAAAGGGGTGCCCGGGTATTGTTGAATCGGCACAGGGCGTCGACTTGTTCTTCCGGCCAAATTTCCCGCCAGCGTTTCACCAACCACGCGGGATGGGAATATTCCGCTTCCCAATATTGTTCCCGGTCCAGCCGGGAGGAAAGCGGCGGGAGGACATTTTCTTTTTCCCGGATCACTTTCCGCAAAACGGCATTAACCGCTCCGGCGAGTCCGGGGAATTTTCGTCCGCGGGTCAATTCGGCCGCTTCGGATAGGACCGCGTAAGGCGGTACCCGGTCCAAAAAAAGCAACTGATACGCCGAGAGTTCTAAAATCCGCTGGACCGGGGGGGGAAACTGCTCCCAACGCGCCGCGAATTGCCGCAAGACATACCGGATCCGCCCCAGCCACCGGCAGGTCCCCGACACGATTTCCCGCGCGAGAGCCAGGTCCCGCGAATCGGGACAGGCCTTTTCCAACCGGGGAAGGCAATCAAGGAGGGTTTTCCCATGAGTCAACACCTCTTCGAGTACATTCAAGGCGGCGGAACGCGCTGGAGATATTTTGGATTTGGCGGTTACCATGATTCGCATCCCGGGAATCCGAAGAAGGCTTCGCTTTCATTGTAGCCGGACGGATGAAAACCGGGATACAACCAGCACAACGATCCAAAGTAACTAACCGATGTTATTAAAAAAAGAAGAGCGGTCTCTGACCGCCCTGCTCCATTTTCCGCACGCCGGAAAACCATTTTCTACTCCCGGTTGTTGTACAAAACCATTAACCAATAAATGAGCGTCATGATCGCGCCCAGCGCCGCGGCGACATACGTCAAGGCGGCCGCGTTCAGTACTTTCTTGGTGCCAGTGTATTCCTCAGTGGAGATGATTCCATAATTCGTCAATTGAGCCAGCGCGCGGCTGCTCGCGTTAAATTCCACCGGCAAGGTGATCACTGCCGCCAATACCCCCAGCGAGTACAGGATAAAACCGATCCACCCGAACAGCGGGGCGATCATCATGCCGAACACCATCACATACAGGCCGATTTGTGATCCGAAATTGGCCAGGGGGATCAATCCCTGCCGCAGTTTCAACGGACCGTATCCATCTTTGTCCTGAATGGCGTGTCCGGCTTCGTGCGCGGCCACGCCCACGGCGGAAATGGAATAACTGTCGTACACCGGTTCGGAGAGCCGCAGCACTTTACTCCGGGGATCGTAGTGATCGGTCAGGTTGCCATGCACCCGCTCGACCGCCACATGGTGCAGCCCATTGGAGTCCAAGATATACCGGGCCGCCTGCGCGCCGGAAATCCGCTTGCGGATGGGCACCTGGCTAAACCGCTTGAACGTCATCTGGACGTTCTGACTAGCCAGGCCCATCATCAACATCACAACCAGGATCAAAACGAAGTAGCTCATGGACCTATCCTCTTTTCACTGGCTGAATGAGCCGTTTTTTCTTAGCCCTTTGCCTTCTCGACCGGGTAAATCGCAGGGAAAAAACCGCTCCCTGGCAGGTTCTACGGTTTCAACATCATTTTACCCGTTTTTCACCCAGTATCCAAAACGCCACCGTAGGAACCACCGGGACGATCCAGATATCGCTTGCGAAATAATTTTCTTCTTCCGCGGACCCCGACGGATTCCCCCCTGACCCGGTGTACCCCATGTTTCAACCGTAATCTCATATTTTACCATGACTTGGTCTGGTGCATACACCCATTGATTACTTTTTCTCTTTCACCCATTCCTCTTCCGGGGGCAAAGCCTTCGCCGGTGGGGAAAGCCATGATTCAGGCTCGCGTTCGAAGGCCGGCGCGGAACGCAAGGGCCGAAGGATCACCAGCACCGCCAGAACCAGAATAACGCTGGAAAAAAAAGGATACCGTGGGCCGGCCCACTGATAAATCGTCGTGCCCGCCAGCGGCCCGAGGATTCTCCCCAGGCTAGCCATGGATTGATTCATCCCCAGAATTCCTCCTTGCACCTCCGGCGTGCTGAGTTGCGAAATCAAACTGGTCAGTGAGGGGATCACCAAGCCGGAGGCGGCGGCCATGATCAGGGCGGAGGCGGCAAAAAACCAGAAAGCGGGCGCGACAGTCATCAAGAGCAGCCCAGCCATGACTCCAGCGGCGCCGGACAGGATCAGGTTGTGATCCCCATAACGCATGGCCGCTTTTCCCACCACCTTGCCCTGGACAATGACCAACACGATCCCCACGCCAAACAATATGTATCCGTTTTGCTTGGCCGTCATGGCGAAGAGGTCACTGCCATAAAACGCAATGGTGGATTCCATCAACGAAAAAGCCGTAAAATACAACAGCGAAGCGCCCAGCAGCCGGGGAATATGAGGGACTTCCAGCGACTCGATCAGGCGGTTCAACGAGAAACGGCGCTCTTCCAGGTGCTGATCATCCCGCAAATTCACCGTTTCGGGCAGCAGGAACCAAGCCATAACCAAGTCGATTCCAGAAAGTGCGGCGGCCACCACGAAGGGCAGCATGTACTGATGATCACTCACCAGGATGCCCGCGAGCGCTGGACCCAGGACGAATCCCAAGCCGATGGCCGCCCCCACCATCCCCATGCCGTGGGTCCGCTTTTCAGGAGGGAGGCAATCGGCCACGATGGCCTGGGCGGTCGAAATATTGGCCGCGGCGATGCCGGAAACAATGCGGGATACAAAGAGGTGCGTCAACGATTGCGCGAAAGCGAAAATCAGATATCCCATGGCCGAACCGGCCAGGCTGAGCAGGATGATCGGCTTGCGGCCCACCCGGTCGGACAAACGGCCCCAGAGAGGCGCGAACAAAAACTGCATAATGGAATACGTGGCCATCAGCAGCCCGGCCTGGATCTCGGTCGCGTGAAATTCACGGGTGACATAGGGGAGAAGAGGAATCAGAATGCCGAAACCCAGCAGATCCAAAAATACGGTAAAAAACACTATCACTAGGATCGATCGGTTTTTCATGCAATCCCTTTCCGGCCGTAATATGAGAAAGATAAAAAAAATCCGTGGAATGACTTATCAGTGTAGTCGCGGATGAAACAACCGGTAAGTGCGTACATGATGAGGAAAAGGTATTCCATCACCTTGATGATACACTAAAAAAGTAGGCTGGCTTTGCGCACCGGCAAGTTACCCATCAAACCGGCAACCTCCCTTTTCCCTCTCCCTCTGAAAGAGGGCCGGGGTGAGGGAGTCCTCGTATCCTTCGGCTGATAGAACAATCCCGGCCGAGAATGGGAGCGCGAAGCATCCGCCCTGCCGCTTGGGATGTCCAAACCGATGAATTTTTATCGAGGCTCACCCGGAGGTTCGTCCTCATAGGGCTTTTTCCATCGCTTGTCCGGGGCGGGCATTGATCGCATAATCATTGCATGCCGCTGCATCCGGGAGGAAAAACATGAACATTCTGGTGGTGGGTGGAGGCGGGCGCGAGCACGCTCTGGTCTGGAAACTGAAACAATCCCCCCTGTGTCATTCCATCGCGTGCGCTCCAGGCAACGCCGGCATCGGCCGCTTAGCGGAGCTCGTGCCGATCAGGGCGGAAGCCGTCGAGGAACAAGTCCAATTCGCGGCGGAAAAACGGTTCGACCTGGTCGTGATCGGACCGGAAGCGCCCCTGGCCGCCGGGCTCGCCGACGCGTTGCGGGCCAAAGACATCCGGGTGTTCGGACCGTCCCAGAAAGCGGCGCGGATTGAGAGTTCCAAGATCTTCGCCCGGCGGCTGATGGAGAAATACGGCATCCCGTCCCCCGCCTACCAGGCGTTCGAAAATCCCGAAGCGGCCAAGTCGTTCGTCCGCGAGCTGGCCTTTCAGGGGAAGCATTGCGTCGTCAAGGCGGACGGGTTGGCGGCAGGCAAGGGCGCGATCGTGACCTCGAGCACGGAGGAAGCCGACGCCGCCATTGAACAGTGCCTGATCCGGCAGGCATTCGGCGAGGCGGGAAGGCGGATCGTGGTCGAGGAACGCCTGACCGGCCCCGAAGTCTCCATCCTCGCCATCACCGATGGCCGGCGCCTGGTGATCCTCCCCCCTGCGCAAGACCATAAGCCCATCGGCGAGGGCGATACCGGTCCCAACACGGGCGGCATGGGCGCGTACAGCCCTGTCCCCCTGGTGACCGAGGACCTGTTGGAGACCATCCGCCGGACGGTCCTCGAACCGGCCGTCCGCGGGATGGAGGCGGAAGGAGCGCCCTACACCGGGGTACTTTATGCCGGCCTGATGATCTGCGGCGGAAGACCTTATGTGATCGAATTTAATAGCCGCTTCGGTGATCCCGAGACCCAGGCCGTGCTGCCCGCGTTGGACGAGGATCTGCTTCCGTATCTCCTGAACGCAGCGGAGGGGACCCTGCATCAGGACCAAATCCTGGATCCCCGGCAAAGCAGCGTGTGTGTGATCATGGCGTCCGGCGGATACCCGGGCGCGTATGAGAAAGGCAAAGTCATTTCCGGCCTCGAGGCGGCTGAAGCGGAAACGGAAGGGGTGCTGGTATTTCATTCCGGGACGCAATGGAAGGACGGCCGGCTGCTCACAGCCGGGGGGCGGGTGTTGGGCATCACCGGCCAGGGGCGGGATTTCCAGCAAGCCTGCCAGCGCGCCTACGCGGCGGTGGAGAAGATCCACTTCGAGAAAGCCTACTACCGGAGAGACATCGGCTTCCGCGTGTGCAAGCGGTGAGGCGAGGGCCATCGTTGATCGATCGGCGGCATCGCAAAAGAAGCCAACCAGGACCACGATCAAGGAACCGCGATTAAACGGGAATCAATCACGGCGAAGCAGGAACGCCGATTTTCTCCACCCGATGGTAAAATATCAATGATTGCAGGCTATTCGCAAGGGAGAACCGTCATGAATCAGATCAATGTCGATGGTTTGCCGGATCAAGTCATCCACGCGCTCGAAACGATGATTCAAACACTGCGTGAGGAATATAAAAATCAGCAACACGAAAAATACGCACCCAAAGAATCCCAACCACTTCCCACCGTCCGGGGGAAGGTAATTGGATCACTTTCTCGGAGGGATATATACGCAGATGGCCGGTGAAAGAGCTTTCGTGGACACGAATATATTTATTTATGCTGTCTATGCAGACAATGAACATCATGTTGCCTCGCGTAAACTCCTCGAACGGGCAGAAAAAGGAGAAATGGAGTTTTGCATCGCCGTTCAATCATTGACCGAGTATTATTCCGTTGTGACTAACCTTCGCCGCGTCTCCAATCCGCGCTCGCCGCAAGAAGCGCTTTCCGATATCCAGATCATCCTGAATTTGCCTGGTATAACGGTAATTCCTCAACCAACCGATTTATTATCCCGGATCATTACTCTGATCGAAAAAAATCCCGTGTTGGGGGCTGACATTTTCGACGTTCAACTCGTGGCTACTTTACTCGGCAATAACATAAAGAAGATCTATACCTACAATATAATTGATTTTCAAAGATTTAGTGAACTTGAAGTATTACTTCCTTAATCACCCCTCACGGATAAACCTCCCACCCCGCCGCGTGGGAGGGGAGATGGCTGTCGAAGACGTAGATTTTGCTGTTGGCTCCCGCGATGTAGAGGCGCTGGTTGTCCGGCGAGAAGGCGGCGGAGATCATGGGCGATTCCATGGCGTACCGGAGGATGTTGGTATCCGTCCGGGCGTGCACCAGCGTGGGGACGCCGTCCCGCTCGGTGACGAAATACTCATCGTCGGATGTGAAGGCGACGTCCTTGCTGGATGCTATTTTTTCGTGGGTTGTAGTATTGACTAAGATGGATCTAGGGCCTCGGATCCATCTTGGAATTTGCTCCTTTCCATTATCGATGTCATCACAATATCTCCCTGCCAAAAATGAACCTTGTGGTGAGAAATAGAATTCGGAATAGCCACGGCCTAAAAATTGTGAGAAAAGCTCCTTCCCATCCCGGGATGACCAGAGCTGCAAGTAATTATCCAATCCACTGACATGGTATCCATGGTATAAAATCCGGCAAACTCCCCCAATGAATAGCCGGTTGGGTGATAAACTAACAGAGAATATGGTTTTCTCTGTAATCAATGGATCAGCACCTCCCATATCTTCCTGATTATGGAAATACGAGTTCTCCAATAGCATTGTTTCTCCATCAAGGATCACTGAGGAGGCATCATGAATCAGTGGAATATTTACATGCCAATCAGTTTCAAGTCTCTTAAAATCCGAAAAAGATTTGTTCGCTAAATCATATTGCGTTTGGGCCGACCAATCAATATTGAATTCGGTCCCAATATAATAGGCATCAGCATAAACATAAAATGTCATAAAATTGATATCCAGAGAATTAGATTCTGCTCGTAAATGATATATTACTGGTATTTCAACGCCTTCAATGGTTTCGTAATCCGGGATCGGCGGTGCGCTGATGTCAACAGGATTTACTTGAGCAACAGCGATTTGGGAAGATGATAGAAACAAAAAGATCATTATATATAGTGATTTATGACCATGCATAATTTCAAACCCCCTTATAATCATCTTGCTCTATTTACATTTGGAATACTATTTGATGCCCAGTCACTCTCATGCCTATTTCAAAGTCATGTTCACTTATGGGACCTGAAATCGCACAGTCATGCGATACAAATCCATGTCCAACGCGCCTTGTTGGCCAGGTCTCCGAATATCCCGTTGGTAATATAACTTATTGTATTCACATGTTTGCCCGCTATAACCGCCGAAATCGGGTGGATTTGAATCTGTATCCCACCCAACCAAAGTGGGGTATTCATAGGTAGAATAGTCATGAACGCCATCGCCGATTTGTTCAGCTTTATTTTTCCTCACGGATACACCTCCCACCCCGCCGCGTGTGACGGCAGATGGCTGTCGAAGACGTAGATTTTCCGATCGATGCCCGCGATGTACAGTTGCCGGTCATCCGGTGAAAAACAGGCGGCCGTCATGATGTTCTTTTCGCCGATATCATACCGCTGCAGATCGGCCCCCGTATCGGCGTCCACCAGGGTGGGCACCCCGTCCCGCTCGGTCACCAGCCAGCGCTCGTCGGAGGTGAAGGCCACGTCGCCATGCGCCGGCCAGAGCTCAAGGGTATTTGTGTTGAGAAGATAGCAGAGATGTTCGTAATGCCA
>Ga0116167_1000664_pt1 | contig 33089 bp, 25 predicted proteins | sample AD_JPNMR3_MetaG_FD_89794 | JGI IMG/M metagenome (GOLD analysis project Ga0116167, IMG submission 89794) | Active sludge microbial communities of municipal wastewater-treating anaerobic digesters from Japan - AD_JPNMR3_MetaG | ecosystem: Engineered > Bioreactor > Anaerobic > Digestate | place...
ATAGGTACGATAAAAAACATGCGGAGTGTGCATGTATCTGCAATCATTGACGATTGTTTCAATTCCTCATAGGTACGATAAAAAACTGGAACGCTGTTCTTTATGGTTCAATACCATCTTTGGTGTTTCAATTCCTCATAGGTACGATAAAAAACTCAAGTCGTACAGCAACTAGTACCATGAGCAGCATCAGTTTCAATTCCTCATAGGTACGATAAAAAACCTTTTAAATTTTTCATTTCTCAACAACTCCTTTTATGTTTCAATTCCTCATAGGTACGATAAAAAACTTGCCTATTGCCCTTTGATATGCATTTACGGATTTTAGTTTCAATTCCTCATAGGTACGATAAAAAACCCATTAAGCCCGCTAAACTCCTGCTTTATATTTTACCCCTATAGAAAGCAAAAATCAATAATTAAAACAAAAAAATACCTCTAAATGCCTATAAATCACCATTTAGAGCGCACTAATAAATTTTGTCGATCCCCCGGATTTTTTGCACTACTCCACATCGACGAACTTATTCTAACATTAAGCTTCCACAATGTTATCTAAAAGCACAAGTAAGCAATTATTTAATTGCTATAGAAGATGCAATATATGATACAATAAATATGTACATATATAATAATCTAAAAGCAAAAAAATATAAATATGGGGGGAGTATTGTGTTGATAAAAATCACTAAACATATTATTATCTTCATCCTTACCTTGTCTGTTACTCTATCTGCAATCCCAAAAACTTATACCCATGCTGCTGCAAATTTTGCAAAGGGGGCCGATGTAAGCTGGCTGCCGGAGATGGAGGCCAATGGCTACAAATTCTATAATGACAATGGGATTGAGCAGGATTGCCTTCAAATTTTAAAGGACCACGGAATAGACTCAATCAGACTCAGGGTATGGGTTAATCCTTCCAACGGATACTGCAGCAAAGATGAGACAATCAAGATGGCAGTGAGAGCTAAAAAAATGGGATTTAGAATAATGATCGACTTTCATTACAGTGACTCATGGGCGGACCCGGCAAAGCAAACAAAACCGTCAGCCTGGGCCAAATATGATTTTAACGGATTGATGAAGGCCGTATATGACTATACATATGATGTTATGAGTGCTTTAAAAGCCAATGGCATAACTCCCGAGTGGGTCCAAGTCGGAAATGAGACCAACAACGGCATGCTGTGGGAAGACGGCAAGGCGACAAACAGTATGAGGAACTTTGCCTGGCTGATTAACTGCGGTTATGATGCTGTAAAGGCAGTAAGTCCTCAGACCAAGGTTATAGTTCATATTTCCAATGGGTATGACAACGCATTGTACAGATGGATATTTGACGGCATTACTGCCAACGGTGCAAGGTTTGATGTAATAGGTATGTCGCTGTATCCTACTGCTTCCGACTGGCCGGATTTGACAAACCGGTGTCTCAGCAATATGAAAGATATGATATCAAGATACGGAAAAGAAGTCATGATATGCGAGATTGGTATGGATTATTGGGATGCTCAAGCATGCAAGGACTTTATTACAGATATAATCCAAAAGACAAAATCTCTGCCCGATAACAAAGGCCTTGGGGTGTTCTATTGGGAGCCTCAATGCTATAACTGGCAGTATTATAATAAAGGAGCTTTCGATTTATCCGGCAAACCGACAATTGCTCTGGATGCGTTTTTGAATTCAGACGCTCCGCACAATCTTCTTTATGGGGATTTGAACGGCGACGGACGTGTAAATTCTACGGACTTTAGCCTGCTAAAGAGATATATACTGGGGGCTATATCTAAATTTCCTTATGAAAGGGGAGTGGAGGCGGCTGACCTCAATTTGGACGGCCGTATAAATTCAACCGATTATTCTGTGCTAAAAAGGTATTTGCTCAATGCCATACCGCAGCTTCCCGTAAAGTGAAAATAATATGTTGACATATCAATATTAATGGGTCTGGTATTGTTAGGTGCAATAGTATATAATGGTAATATAAAGCAATCGTAGGACAGGCGTTAAAACGGAGGGATTCTTTTGAGCAGTAAATCGGAACGGGCTGTTGAGTTGTTTAAAGAAGGATATAATTGCTCCCAGGCGGTTCTTGGGGCATATTGCGAAGATGTTGGAATTGAAATGAAAACCGCATTGATGCTTGCATCTCCCTTTGGAGGCGGTATAGGAAGGTTAAGAGAGGTTTGCGGAGCTGCTTCGGCCATGTTTATGATAGCTGGGCTAAAGTACGGATATGTTGACCCGAAGGACATGAAAGCGAAAAAAGAGCATTATGAGCTGGTCCAAAGGCTTGTGGACCGGTTTAAGGAAGAGAATGGCTCAATAATATGCAGGGAGCTTTTGGGTTTGGATACAGTCCATGATAAACCTACTCCCGAGAGGAGAACGGAAGGCTACTATAAAAAGCGGCCTTGTGCAGAGATTGTAAGAAGTGCGGCTGAAATTGTTGATGAGTTGTTGAAGATATAATTTACATAAAAATATTTACGCCAAAAGGTGCTTTTATTACATATTAAAAAATTAATAAAGTACAGAAGAAAAATTTTAAAAGAAAGATAGGGATTTTTCCGTCTTTCTTTTTTTAATTTTTATTAAGCTATTAATAAAAATAAGGTACATTAAAGGGAAATATTAGCTCGAATTTATGTAATAAAGAGGGACTTGATTAACTTTTTTAGCATAAATGATCCACCCGTTTAAATAACAGGCGAAGGGAGGTTGCTTTGTCGGAAGGGAAAATCGGGAGACAGATTTTAGAGAAAAATAATTTTTAATTAGTTTTTTAAGGGAGGAGCGCTTAATGAGTAAAAAGATTAAGGGAAAAATCAAAGCCGTTGTTTTTGCGGCTGCACTTATGGTATCGACCATATTTGCCCCCGCCATTTCCAGTCAGGCTGTCAGCAGTGTGCCTTACAAATGGGACAACGTGGTAATCGGCGGAGGCGGAGGATTTATGCCTGGCATAATTTTTAATGAAACGGAGAAGGATTTGATTTATGCACGTTCCGATATCGGAGGTGCATACCGCTGGGATCCCTCTACAGAGACTTGGATTCCGATTCTCGACCATTTCCAAATGGATGAGTACAGCTATTATGGAGTGGATAGTCTTGCAACCGACCCTGTAGACCCGGACCGTGTTTACATAGCTGCAGGTATGTATACCAACGATTGGCTTCCGAATATGGGAGCAATCCTTCGCTCAACCGACAGGGGAGAAACATGGGAAAAAACCATTTTGCCTTTTAAGATGGGAGGAAATATGCCGGGAAGATCCATGGGAGAACGTCTGGCAATTGACCCTAATGACAACAGAATTTTGTATCTTGGAACTCGATGCGGAAACGGACTGTGGAGGAGTACCGACTACGGTGTGACCTGGTCCAAAGTGGAGAATTTCCCTAATGCGGGAACTTATATTTACGATCCGAATTTTGATTATACTAAAGATATTATTGGAGTAGTGTGGGTTGTTTTTGACAAGAACAGCAGCACACCCGGTAAACCCAGTAAGACTATATATGTTGGTGTTGCCGACAAGAATGAGAGCATTTACCGCAGCACAGACGGAGGTGCCACTTGGCATGCTGTTCCCGGACAACCTAAGGGACTGCTTCCTCATCACGGAGTTTTGGCATCCAACGGAATGTTGTTTATAACTTATGGAGATACCTGCGGTCCTTATGACGGCAACGGAAAAGGTCAGGTTTGGAAGTACAATACCCGTACAGGAGAATGGATCGATATCAGTCCATTGCCTTATTCAAGCCAGGACAATCGTTTCTGCTTTGCCGGACTTGCGGTAGACAAGCAGAATCCTGACAATCTTATTGTAACTTCCATGAACGCATGGTGGCCGGATGAATTTATTTTCCGCAGTACTGACGGTGGAGCTACATGGAAGAATATTTGGGAGTGGGGATTCTATCCTGAACGTATACTCCATTATGAAATGGATATCTCTGCGGCACCGTGGCTGGACTGGGGTATGGAGAAGCAGCTGCCGGAAATCAATCCGAAGCTGGGATGGATGATAGGTGATATAGAGATTGACCCGTTCAATTCTGACCGTATGATGTATGTTACCGGTGCAACCATCTATGGTACGGACAACCTTACCGATTGGGACAAAGGCGGCAAAGTAAAAATCAAAGTAAAAGCAACAGGAATTGAAGAATGTGCTGTTTTGGACTTGATTAGCCCGCCGGAGGGAGCACCCCTTGTAAGTGCTGTTGGCGATATCGTTGGTTTTGTTCATGAGGACTTGAAAGTGGGTCCGAAAAAATTCCATGTTTCTACTTATTCTTCAGGTACAGGAATTGATTATGCAGAGCTTGTTCCAAACTTTATGGCATTGGTTGCAAAGGCTGATTTATATGAGGTGAAAAAGATTTCTTTCTCCTATGACGGAGGAAAGAATTGGTTCCAGGCGCCTAGCGAAGCTCCAAACGGTACGGGCGGCGGTTCGGTTGCTGTTTCAGCCGATGCAAAATCGGTTATTTGGACACCGGAAAATGCAAGTCCTGCGGTTACGACGGACAACGGGAACTCATGGAAGGTTTGTATGAATCTCGGTAACGGTGCCGTGGTAGCATCTGACCGTGCGAACGGTAAAAAATTCTATGCTTTCTATAACGGCAAATTCTTCATAAGCACAGATGGCGGATTAACCTTTACCGATACAAAAGCGCCGAATCTTCCCGAATCGGTTAATAAAGTAAAAGCCGTACCGGGCAAGGAAGGACATGTATGGCTTGCTGCAAGAGAGGGCGGATTGTGGAAATCCACTGACGGTGGAGCTACCTTTGAAAAAATCTCCGGTGTTCAGACCGCGCATGTGGTAGGCTTTGGAAAAGCAGCACCGGGACAGGATTACATGGCAATTTACATTACCGGTAAGGTTGACAATGTTTTAGGATTCTTCCGTTCCGATGATGCCGGCAAGACATGGGTACGTATCAACGACGACAAGCACGGATACGGTGCTGTTGATACTGCAATAACAGGTGACCCAAGAGTTTACGGACGTGTATATATTGCTACCAACGGAAGAGGTATCGTTTACGGTGAACCGGCTTCCGATGGACCGATACCTACTCCAACGCCGGCAAAAGGCAAAGTAGGTGACTTGAATGGTGATAATGAAATAACTTCAACAGACTATAGCCTCATGAAGAGATATATCCTAAAATCGGTAAAAGATTTACCTGTTGAAGATGATATGTGGGCGGCTGACGTAAACGGAGACGGCAGCATAAATTCCACAGACATGATGTATTTGAAAAAGTATATACTTCATGCTATTTCCGAGTTTCCGAAAAAATAACAGAGATTTTGGTTTGTTCCTATAGATAATTTTAAATACCGTATTTACCCTGCAGAGTTTTCTTTGCAGGGTTTCTTATTTTTTAGGTTTAAAAACTCCGTTAGAAAAAATATTCTTAATATGTTATTATGAATAGAAAGAAGAATAAAGTTAATAATAAAATGCTTGCTAAAATGTCCTCAATTCGTATGAGATTTGGGCTTGGGAGTGAATAATAATGAAAAACATACTTGTGACATTGGATTCTAATTATCTAAAGCCTTTAAAAGTAATGCTGAAATCACTTTTTATTAATAATCAAAACGAAAAGTTTGAAATATATTTGATGCATTCCAGTATAAGAGAAGAGGAACTGGAGGACTTGAACAGGTTTGTTGAATCGGAAGGCAGCAAGCTAAAAATAGTGTATGTGGACGACAGCTATTTTGAAGATGCTCCTACACTTCTTCACTATACAAAAGCAATGTACTATCGGCTTTTGGCATTCAAGTTTTTGCCGCAAGAATTGGACCGAATACTTTATCTTGATCCCGATATTCTGGTTATAAATCCAATAGACAATCTTTACAACATCAATATTGACAGCTATTTGTATGCTGCTGCGTATCATAACATAATATCAATAAAGAGAATCAACAGAATAAGATTAAATGCGTATGATATAAAAGAATATTATAATTCCGGCGTTTTGTTGATGAATCTTAAGCTTCAGAGGGAGACTATTGATGAAAAAGAAATTTTCGATTTTGTAAAAAACAATCGCACAAAGCTTATTATGCCGGATCAGGATATTATAAATTCCTTGTACTCTAAGAAAATAAAGAGTTTGGATGAAAAATTATATAATTACGATGCAAGATACTATAACTATTATAGGATTACAAGCAACGGCAGGTGCGATATGGATTATATAATAAACAACACGGTGCTTATTCATTTTTGCGGAAAGAGAAAGCCTTGGAAGAAATCCTATAGCGGCAAGTTTCATTCTTTGTACAAGCATTATGAAAAGTTGGCGCTAAATGTGAAGTATTGAATGTAGTTTATTATCGGTAAATCAAGGGGCTGAATTCTCAATGTGGTCAAGGTTAAAATCTATTATAAAATTTTTATATCATAGAGTCGTTTTAATATCTTTGGCAATACTGGTACAGTTGGTTGTCCTTATAAGTGTAATACTAAAATTTAACGACTATTTTGTGTTCTTTTATTGGGCATCCTTGATTGGAAGTATAGTGGCGGTATTTTGGATTTTGAACGGAAAGAGCAATCCCTCCTACAAGATTGCATGGATTATTCCGATACTTTTGTTTCCTATTTTTGGAGGATTGTTTTATATCTTTTTTGGAGGAAAGAAGCTTAGCAGGGGAGAGAGGAGAAAGCTAAAGTCCATAGGCATTAAGGTGGAAAACTCTTTGGTGCCGCAGCCAACGGTTTTGAGCGAAATTATGCTGCATGACGATGGTGCGGCTGTTCAATCAAGATATATTCAAAATGTAGCCCATTATCCTCCCCACAAGAATTCTACGGCTGAGTACCTTTCAATCGGAGAGAAAAAGTTTGAAAAGCTTAAGGAGGAGCTTAAAAAGGCTGAGCATTTTATATTTATGGAATACTTTATTATCGAAGAAGGAACTATGTGGAACAGTATATTGGAGATACTGGTTGAGAAAGCTAAAAAGGGAGTGGATGTCCGCCTTATTTATGATGACATGGGCTGTCTCTTGCTTCTTCCCCGAAATTACAGCAAAAAGCTTGAGAGTACGGGCATCAAGTGCTGTGTTTTCAACCCTGTGTCGCCGATATTGTCTGCCAGGATAAACAATCGGGACCACAGGAAAATAACAATAATTGACGGGCATACGGCATTTACCGGCGGCATTAATCTTGCGGATGAGTACATCAACGAAGTTAAGAAGCATGGATACTGGAAAGATACTGCTATAATGATAAAAGGAGAGGCCGTATGGAACATGACGGTAATGTTCCTCTCCATGTGGGACTATCTTAGAGGGATTGACGAGGATTTTGACAAGTTTCGCTACAAGTTCAAAGAAGAAAAATTTTGCGACGGGTATTTTCAGCCATTTACCGACAGCCCCTATGACGAAGAGACGGTTGGCGAAACGGTTTACTTAAATCTTTTAAACAAAGCGAGAAGATATGTCTATATCACAACTCCATATCTTGTTATTGATTATAAAATGATGCAAGCGTTGGCATCAGCGGCGAAATCCGGAATAGATGTCCGGATTATAACTCCCCATATTGAGGATAAATGGTATGTCCATGCGGTCACGAGATCCAATTACCGCTTTTTGGTTGAAAGCGGAGTGAAAATTTATGAGTACACACCGGGATTTATACACTCCAAAACCTTTGTTTCTGATGACGAATATGCGGTTGTGGGTACAATAAACATGGACTACAGAAGCTTTTACCTGCATTTTGAGTGCGGTGTCTGGACATATAAAAGCAAAACAGTGTTTGATATAAAGGAGGATTTCTTAAGCACCCTTGAGGTGTGTACGGAAATAACAATGGATACGATTAAGAAAACAAAATGGCATAAAAACGTATTGGGTACTATCCTTCGTATTTTTGCCCCCCTTATGTAGAGTAAATTCCATTTGTCCAACTAAAAATTATATGAAATATGTTTGATTTGAACCTCTATAAAGATTATGATATAGTTGAACTTGGAGAATGGACACGCATGAAAGAGGGTTTTTGCGGGAAGGTGCAGTGTATGATATGACAAAAAAGTTGATTTATATAGTGGAAGACGAGAACCATATTCAGGAGTTAATCAGGTTTAATCTTGAAGAGAACGGATATGAGGTGGAGTGTTTTGAAGATGGAGAGACCATGTTTGAGGTCGTGGAAAGAAAAAGACCGGATCTCTTCGTTTTGGATATAATGCTTCCGGGTATGGATGGGTTTGAAATTTGCAGGCGAATTAAAGAGAATTTTGAACTGAAAAAAATACCCATAATTATGTTGACTGCCAAAAATGACGAGCTGGACAGGGTTTTGGGCCTTGAACTCGGTGCGGATGATTATATCTCAAAGCCTTTTAGCGTACGGGAATTTATAGCAAGGGTTAAGGTTACCTTCAGAAGACAGGCGGATTCTTTTGAAAATAATCCTAGAAGAGTTAATGTTGGCAGAATATCGATAGATTTTGAAAGAAGAGAGGTCTACAAGAACGGTCAAATAATTGAAATGACTTTTAAGGAGTTTGAGCTTTTAAAGCTTTTGATTATGAACAGGGGCAAAGTTCTTTCCAGGGATATGCTCCTTCAGAAAATTTGGGGATTTGACTTTGTTGGAGAAACAAGGACTGTTGATGTACATATAAGGTATTTGAGACAGAAGATTGAAGATGACGACAACAATCCCGTTTATATTGAAACTGTAAGAGGTATAGGTTATCGATTTAGTGATAAAGAGGCTTTAAGATAGTTATGAAAAAGAAGATTTTCAAATATTATCTGCTTTTGATTCTTATAATTCTATCTGTAGCAGTTATTTTTATCCCCCGGATTTCCAAGAAGTTTTACACTCGCGAGGTGGAAAACAAACTGGAGGGTATAGCCTTTTCAATTGAATATTATTTATTGAATCTAGAGGAAAACGGCAAAATCGATTATGACTCTATCGCAAAGGATTATGCCGAAAAACATAATAATTCTACCTTTCACGGGGAAAATTTAAGGGTTACTTTTATTAGCTTTGAGGGAAAGGTGCTGGGGGATTCCGATGCAAACTTCAATCAAATGGAAAACCACTTGGGCAGAAAAGAGATTCAGGAGGCACTTGGCGGAAATGTCGGTAAAGACATCCGCAGCAGCAGGACATTAAAATCGGATTTGCTTTATATGGCACTTCCCGTAGAAGAACTGAACGTAATTGTCAGAGTTTCCGTTCCTCTCATTCAAATTAAGAAAATTGACAGGATGGTTTGGTTCTATTCCATACTGATATTTATTATGTCACTTGTAATATCGGTAATAGTGTCTTTAAGGATAGCAGGATTGGTAATACGTCCGTTAAACGACATTATTTCGGTATCGAAGGAAATAACCAATGGTAACTATTCCAAAAGAATCACATTAAAATCAAAAGATGAACTGGGCCAGCTTGCCCACCATTTTAACGAGATGGCTTCAAAGCTTGAAAGGACTATATTTGATTTAAATGCAAAAAAAATAGAGCTTGGGTCCATAGTTGAGAGTATAACAAACGGCATTATTGCTGTGGACGGCAATAACAAGGTAATACTGATAAATCCCGCAGCTTTCAATGTTTTTAACTTGGATGCTAGCGCAAAAGTTGTGGGGGACGATATTAGCAATCATATAAAAAACAGTAAAATAAATTCTCTTTTAAAAGAGGCCATTGAGCGAAACAGGCCGTTGGAGACCGAGATTGCAATTGATGACCGTGTGCTTTTGGTAAATGCTTCACCCATAAGACCGAAAAACAGCAGCCTGGATAATTCCGGAGGTATTGTGTTTATTCAGGACATAACAAAAGTAAGAAAGCTGGAACAGCTTCGTACTGAATTTGTTTCCAACGTTACCCATGAATTAAAAACCCCGATTACATCAATCCGGGGATTTATTGAGACGCTGAAAAACGGTTCTATCAATAATCCTGTGGTGGCGGGAAGGTTTTTGGATATTATCGATATTGAGGCAGAGAGACTTCATGAGCTTATTAATGATGTCTTGCTATTGTCGGAAATTGAGACAAAGCAGAAAGATACAAATCTTGAAATTTTTGACTTAAAAGCCCTGGTGGATGATGTGTTTAAAGTTATGCAGAACATTGCAAAGGAAAAAAACATCAGCCTTTGTAACAATGTAGCAGACGAAATATTGATGAAGGCAAATATAAACCGTATGAAACAGCTGATAATGAATCTGGTGGACAACGGAATAAAATATAACATTCAAAACGGGTCGGTATCGGTTGACGGATGCAAGGAGGATGGGAAGGTTGTTATTTCTGTTAAAGATACGGGAATAGGAATTCCCGAAGCGCATATACCAAGGATTTTTGAACGCTTTTACAGGGTGGACAAGGGAAGGTCCCGGGGCATGGGCGGTACCGGTCTGGGACTTTCAATTGTGAAGCATATTGTAAACCTTTACAACGGAGAAATAAAGGTAAACTCTATAGCCGGAGAAGGTACGGAGTTTATTGTAAAGATACCGTATCAAGAATAGGTGCATTCCTTCTATAAGTGAATTTATTTGCTAAAAAATCAAAATCCAAACCAATCCGATTGGAATCAAAAAAATTTAATAAACTATATTGACAATTACAGAGAAATAATTTAATATATTATATAAGTATAAGAATAACCGAAAAGACAATGAAGGGAAAAAAATGTACTTGATTGTCACAGAGAGTCGGGTATGGTGGGAGCCGATACATTAGAGTACATATATAGCTCGTCCCGGAGTTTCAATCCTGAAACTAAAGTAGGGGTTGACGTTAACTTCGTTACAGTTTGGTACGAACAAGTACCTAAAATGAGGGTATGGTTTTATTCATACCGAATCAGGGTGGTACCGTGGAGAATGACCCTTCGCCCCTGCATACTTTTGCGGGAGCGAAGGGTTTTTTACTGAAGAAAAACAGTATCGCGCGCGGGTTTCATAATCATATGCAGAACAGGTAAGAATCAATATATTTGAGGGAGGTCATCAAAATGAGAAGAATTAGAATTTTTGATACAACTTTAAGAGATGGAGAGCAAACACCTGGAGTAAATCTTAATATACAGGAAAAAGTGGATATTGCAAAACAGTTGGCACGTCTTGGAGTAGATGTTATTGAGCCGGGTTTCCCATTAACATCTCCGGGCGATTTTGAAGCGGTGCAGAGAATTGCCAGAGAAGTCGAAGGACCTTATATATGCGGATTTTCAAGAGCAATTATAAGGGATATTGATGAGACTTGGAAGGCGATTAAAGACGCTCAGAAAAAGTGCTTCCATATTTTCATATCCAGCTCGGACATTCAAATAAAGCATCAGTTGGGAAAAACCGAGAAGGATGTTCTTGAGATTGTAAAGAGTACCGTATACCATGCAAAGCAGTATACCGACGAGATAGAGTACTCGCCGATGGATGCATCAAGGACGAGATTGGAGTTTTTGTATGAAGTTATCGAAGCTGCAATAGACAACGGTGCCACAGTTATAAATATTCCGGATACCGTTGGATACTCAACTCCTATTGAGTTTGGAGAACTCATAAGAAATATCAGGGCTAATGTAAGAAATATTGACAAGGCTATAATAAGTGTCCATTGCCACAACGACTTGGGCATGGCGGCAGCCAACTCTATTGTTGCGGCTATGAACGGTGCCCAACAGATAGAATGTACCATCAATGGTGTGGGTGAAAGGGCAGGTAATGCTGCTTTGGAAGAAGTTGTTACCCATATTGCGGCAAGAAAGGATTATTTGGGATTTGAAACGGGAATTGATCTTTCCCAGTTATATAAGACAAGTAAAATTGTAAGTAAGTATATGGGATTGCCGATACCGGTAAACAAACCCATAGTTGGAAAGAATGTATTTACCCATGAGTCGGGAATACATCAAGATGGTGTGTTAAAAGAAAGATCAACTTATGAAGTAATTGATCCAAAGGTTGTAGGCAGAGATGACAGCACTATTCTTCTTGGTAAGCATTCGGGAAGACACGCTCTTAAAGTAGAGGCTCAAAAGCTTGGATATGACTTGGATGAAGAGCGTCTTACAAAATTGTTTGAAGATTTTAAAAAGCTTACCGACATAAAGAAGAACATAACAACAGCGGACTTGGAGTCTCTTATAATCGAATCTGCTGCAAAAGCTGTGGAAGAGACATATGTGCTTGAAAAGATAAGAGTTGTAAGCGGCAATATTGAGACACCCAGCGCAAAAGTGGTGATTAAAGACTCCAACGGGGATGTACTTGAAGCTGAAGAAAACGGAAACGGTCCGGTGGATGCGGTTTTCAAAGCGATAAACTCTGTTATCAAGGAGGCAAGCAATCTTATATTATATAAATACAGTGTGTCGGCGGTGACGGAAGAAATGGATTCGTTAGGAGAGGTTTCCGTAACCCTTAAGGAAAACGGAAAATTATATACAGGTGTAGGCACACATACCGACATAATTACCTCAAGCGCAATAGCTTATATTGATGCAATTAATAAAGCTATTGCCTCAAGCGCAAGAAAGTAAAATAATTAAATGCGCAAACCTTTTGGAAGATAAACTCCAAAAAAAACCTGCCTTCATATCATCTGTTTTCTTTCGATAAAAACGGATGCTATGAAGGTCTTTTTTTATTTTAAGACAAAGGATTTTTGCTGTTTAACCACGCTATTATATCGTTTATCACTTCGGCCCGGTTGAGTTCATTAAAAAGCTCGTGTCTTGCATCTTTATAGAGCCTGTATGTAACATCCCTTATGCCGGCTTTGCCAAACTTGTGGGCAAGAGCGGGAATGTCGCTTCCCCAGTGGCCTACAGGGTCTTTATCGCCGGAAATGATAAAAATGGGGATGCTTTTGGGTATTCTTTCAACGTTTTCTTTCTTATGTACTTCCCTGATACCGCATAAAAAATCATAGAAGAAATGGATTGAACGGGGTATGCCGCACAAAGGGTCATTTATAAAATCTTGAACTGTTTTGTCATCTCTAGACAGCCAGTCAAAATTGGTTTTGGGGTTGTCGATTTTACTGTTGAAGCCTTTAAAAAGTATTTTATTTATTATATGATAACTTTTCTTTTCGTCTATTCCTTTGTTTATAAACCTTTTTATTATAAGAATTCCTGCATCGACAAGGAGCTTTTCATAAATTCCCGTTCCGGCCAGAATAGCACCGTCAATTACGCGGGGATATTCATAAAGGTATTGCCTAAGTAAGAAGCTTCCCATGCTGTGTCCGAAGAAAAATACAGCAGCATGGGGATTTTCTTTTCGGATAATCTCTGTTAGCTGCCGGCAATCCTCAACCATCAGATTCCAGCAATTGTTTCCGAAATAATCGGACTGAGAGGGAGTTTTGGCGGTTTTGCCATGCCCTCTGTGGTCATTTGCATAAACGGCGTAACCAGACTTTACAAGCTCTTTTGCAAAATTTTTGTACCTTTTCCCGTGTTCTCCGACACCATGGGCGATTTGCACAATACCTCTGATATTATCTTTTGGAATCCACTTGTAGACAAAAATGTCTGTTTTGTCTTTGGTCTCGAAGGTAAAGGTTTGAGCAATCATAAAGATACCTCGCTTGAGATTAGGTTTTATAATATTTGCTTTTCAAATTTGCGACGGCCTCAATCAGCTTTTCTTTTGTGTTCATTTTAGGATTGTCAAGCACAATATTGTAAAGCTCTTTTAGAATTATCCCTATTTCTCGGCTTTGTTCAAAGCCCATTGCAATAAGGTCGTCTCCGTTTAGAGCAAGGTCATGGAGACTTAGGATTTTTCCTTTCTTCTCAAGACTAAAAAAGATTTCCCTTACTTTGCCGAGAGTCTCAAGGCTTTCATCCAGATACTGAGGGTTTTGACCCTTTTTATCCGCTTCCTGTACCTTTAAAAGGTCTAAAAAAATGTCTTTGCCGATAATGCTTACGGCCTTCCGCACCGACTTGTAATGCGGCTCTATACGACGGTCATGGTGCTTTATGAGTCTTAGGACTTTGTTTATGGTTTTGTTGTCGAATCTAAGCCTTGTCATGATTTTTTCTGCAATATGCACGCTTTTTTCCGGGTGACCGTAAAAATGGTCAATTCCATTTCGGTCGGTGGATTTGACGGAGGGCTTTCCAATATCGTGAAAAAGCATAGTCCACCTTAAAACAAGATTGCTTTCAATATGGGACACTGTCTTTAAAGTGTGCATTCCTACATTATAAATATGATAAGGATGATTTTGCTCTGTCTTAAAGCATCTGTCAAACTCCGGAAGTACATATTTGAGAAGCCCGGTCTCTTTTAAAACAAGTAAATTTTCAGGTCTGTCCGAGGTCAATATTTTGGAAAGTTCATCCCGGATTCTTTCCGGACTTACTCTTTCTATCAGTTTGCAGTTTCTTTTTATGGACGAAAGAACCGACTTGTCAATTTCAAACTCCAATCTTGAGCTCAATCGTACGGCTCTCAGCATCCTTAGGGGGTCTTCATGGAAACGGTCCTCGGGGGAACTTACGGCACGGATGACAGTTTTTTTCAAATCTTCAATACCTGAATATGGGTCAATTATGCCCTCTTTTGGGTGATAAGCTATTGCATTTATTGTAAAATCTCTAAATCCCAAATCATCTTTTATGGAAGGATTTTTAACTGATGACGGTGCCCTGAAGGCGGTAATTTCATAATTGCAGCCGTTTATGACGGCAGTAACTGTCCCATGCTTAATGCCTGTTTCAATGATTTTGTCAAACATGAGTTTTACATCTTGAGGCTGTGCATCAGTGGCAATATCCCAGTCTGTTGGGGCTTTATCCAAAAGAACATCCCTGACGCAGCCTCCCACTATATAAGCTTTAAAACCCTTATTGTTCAGGGTTTCGATAATATATTTCACATCTTTGGGCATATTGATTTCAATTTTGCTGTTCATTACTTTCTCCTCATGTGATAAATCTTTTTTGTGATATATTATACTATATATTTTGCGATTAATATTTTTTATTGATTCTGGATATTACAAAATTTATAAATATTTTTGCGCCGGACATTTATATAACGTATAGCATATTATTTTTTAGGATATATATATTATGACATTAAATGTATACGAAAATAGTTGACTAAAGATTTTAAAACCGGATTATTGGAGCAACAGATAAAAAAAGACCCCGTGCATTCCAATGAGAGAAGGGAGAATGCAACGGGATTTAGGGGAGTAACTTTTAATAAAATTACTATAATCAATATACATCAAATCGGAAAAATATGAAACATAACGTGATAAAATCACAAAATTCGACAAAATATTCATCAAAAAGCATCAAAATGCATTATGTAAATTTAGGAAATGTCACAGATAGTTGATTTAGAGGGGTGAAAAAGGTTGCTTCTGTATACTATATTAACCAAATGTATCAATTTTGCACAAGCAAAAAATAGGTTTGCAAAGTGACAAACTGTAAGACTATTGTGCATATTATGGAAACAACCGGAAAATTCAAAGAATAGTCGAATAAAGCACACTTTTGACGGAAATTAAAGACCCTGCAAAAAAAGAACCTCATATATATGAGGAAATAAGAGTATAAAGAATCTCATCTTTATTATAACATATGTGCAAGCTAAATTCTATAAAATTTTTCATTTGTGTTACAAAATTATTAAATTTATATTAAAAAACGAAAAGTATACGTGACAGCAAGGTTCTTGACTGTTTTTGAAAAAGCTGATATTGTAATTGCAAAGGGATTTTTTTTGCTTTAGAATTTAACAGGAGTTGAGGCGGTTATGAACTCTAAAATTAGGGATGAATTGACGGATAAGCTTTTTGAGGCCATCCTTCTCCTTGACAATATAGAAGAGTGTTATGATTTTTTTGAGGATATTTGCACTGTTGCTGAGATAAAGGCTCTTGCCCAGCGGCTTGAAGTGGCAAGAATGCTCAGAGAAGGAAAAACATATACGGAGATTAGTGAGAAAACCGGAGCTAGTACTGCCACAATAAGCAGGATAAACAGGGCGCTAAATTATGGTGCCGATGGTTATAAAACCATTCTTGACAGGATGTACAATAAAAAATAGGGTATTTACCAGAAGATAAAGCTACATTTGTTTTATACGGTTGATTATATTTTTAAAATCGGATATTATTAGATTGTTACAATAAATATTGTGGAATATTAAGATTAGAGGAAAGCAAAAATGTTCAGAAGACTTTTTATCAGCTTGCTGATTTTGTCAACGTTGACTTCAGACGGAACTGTAAATATAGCGGGATACCTGATTGATCTTTATAGATATGATGGGATCGATTTGGATCTTATTATACTGGATGATAGTATGCCCGAAAAGGCTGACCTTGATAGTATTGAGGATACTAGCCCGGATTCTTTGGGCTCTTCTTGTATAATTTGTGCGGACAGCTCCGAAAATGACGGTAAAAAAAGTTACAGCTTTGCATTTTTAAACAGAGAATACGATTATACTGCCTTTTTATATATTCCCTCAGTACAATGGATTGGGGTAAACACCTCATGTTCTTGGGATGGCAATGATATAAGTCTGTATATGTCGGATTTGTCACCCCCCTGTATATAGTACTCATATCGTTTGATATCGATACTTTTCTTGCGATTTTAAAGGGACATTTTAATAGCGTTTATGTGCGAGGTGGTAGCTTGCTTTATCTAACTGTCATGCTTCTTGCCTTTATTTTGGCGTTGGCGGTCCAAGGGATGAAAGGAAAAGCTTTCAGTTTTCCCGATATCAAGCTTCGCAAGACTTGGCTGGCAATAATTGCATTTGTCTTGCAGACTGTTACAAGGATTTTAGGAATTAAAGGGCTGGAAAGTGCCGTAAAATACAGTTTTATTATTCAGGCTTTGGTATTTGCCTTACTTCTTCTCTGTTTATGGTTCAACAGGGAATATATCGGCCTGTGGTTTGTGGGACTGGGTGCATCCATGAATGCACTGGTAATGCTTGTGAACGGAGGAAGGATGCCGGTTAGCCTTGAGGCAATGCAAAAGGCCGGCGTTAAAGAAGTAACCGATATAATATTGGCCGGTGCCGATAACAAGCATGCTGTTATCGGCAGCACTACAAAGCTGAGTTTTTTAGCTGATATTATATACCTGCCAGGGTTTATAGGTCAAGGAATGGGAGTAGTAAGCATCGGAGATTTGGTTGTGGCATTGGGATTGTTTGCATTCATTTTTGAGTTGTTTACGCGACCGATGATGGCATTAAAAAAGAAAAATGAAAAATAATATATCTGGAGGTTTTTATATGCTTAAAATATTTCAAAAAGTTTTTGGAAGTTATAGCGATAGAGAGCTTAAAAGAATTAAACCTATTGTTGATAGAATAGAAGAGCTGGAGCCAGAGATTCAGGCACTTAGCGATGAGCAGCTCAAAGCAAAGACACCAGAGTTTAAAAAGAGGCTAAGCGAAGGAGAGACTTTGGATGATATTCTTCCGGAAGCTTTTGCAGTAGTAAGGGAAGCTTCAAGGAGAGTTTTGGGAATGAGGCATTTTAGAGTTCAGCTTATCGGAGGAATTGTACTTCACCAGGGAAGAATTGCGGAAATGAAAACCGGTGAAGGTAAGACCCTGGTTGCGACTCTTCCGGTATATTTAAATGCCCTTGAAGGAAAAGGTGTGCATGTTGTTACCGTAAATGATTATTTGGCAACCCGTGACAGTGAATGGATGGGGAAGCTGTATAATTTTTTGGGATTGAGCGTGGGACTTATTGTTCACGGTCTTACCAATGAAGAGAGAAGAAAGGCTTATAACTGTGACATTACCTATGGAACCAACAATGAATTCGGCTTTGATTATCTGAGGGACAACATGGTTATCTACAGAGAAGACATGGTTCAGAGGGATCTTCATTTTGCTATTGTGGATGAGGTTGACAGTATTTTGGTGGATGAAGCCAGGACACCGCTTATTATCTCCGGAGTCGGGGATAAATCCACAGACCTTTACACCAGAGCCGATGTTTTTGCAAGAAGGCTCAAAGTAAAAGTGTTTACGGAGCTCGATGACAAAGAACAGACGGATGACATTGAAGCCGATTATATTGTGGATGAAAAGGCCAATACCGCAACTTTGACAGCCAGCGGAGTGAAAAAGGCGGAGGAGTTTTTTGGTGTTGAAAATCTTTCGGATCCGGACAATATGACCTTGTCCCACCATATAAACCAGGCGTTGAGAGCCCATGGACTTATGAAGAGGGACAGGGACTATGTGGTAAAGGACGATCAGGTAATTATTGTAGATGAGTTTACCGGACGTTTGATGTACGGAAGAAGATACAGCAACGGTCTTCATCAGGCGATAGAAGCAAAAGAAGGGGTAAAGGTTGAAAGAGAAAGCAAGACCTTGGCCAGCATCACATTCCAAAATTACTTCAGAATGTACAAGAAGCTGTCCGGTATGACAGGTACGGCTCAGACTGAGGAACAGGAATTTAGGAGCATCTATAATCTGGATGTTATCGTAATACCGACAAACCTGCCGGTAGTAAGAGTTGATCATCCCGACAGTGTGTACAAAAATGAGAGGGGCAAGTTTAATGCTGTCATAAACCAGGTAGTTGAGTGCAACCAAAAAGGACAGCCGGTGTTGATAGGTACCATATCCATTGAAAAGTCGGAGCTTTTGAGTACCATGCTGAAAAAACGCGGTATCACTCATCAGGTGCTGAATGCCAAATACCATGAGAGGGAAGCTGAAATAATTGCCCAGGCCGGAAAACTGGGTGCTGTTACCATTGCAACCAACATGGCCGGCCGCGGTACTGATATTTTGCTGGGAGGTAACCCTGAATTTTTGGCTAAACAGGAAATGAGAAAGAAGGGCTATAGAGAAGAGATTATCAATCAAGCCACAGGATTTAATGACACCGATGACCTGGAGATTTTAGACGCAAGAAAAGTATACCGCGAGCTTTATGAAGGATTTAAGAAAATTACCGATGCAGAGCGGGAAAAGGTTGTGGAAGCCGGCGGACTGTTTATTATAGGTACCGAGAGACATGAGTCAAGGCGTATAGACAATCAGCTCAGGGGACGTGCGGGACGTCAGGGAGACCCTGGAGAGTCAAGATTTTATATATCCCTGGAAGATGACCTTATGCGTCTTTTTGGTTCGGACAGACTCATGGGAATGGTGGAGGCTTTGGGATTGGAAGAAGACCAGCCAATCGAGCACAAAATGCTGACGGGCGCCATTGAAAATGCCCAAAAAAGAGTGGAAGGCAAGAACTTCTCCATAAGAAAGAATGTCCTTGAGTACGATGATGTTATGAACAAGCAAAGAGAAGTTATCTATGGCCAGAGAAGAAAAGTACTGAACGGCGAAAATATCAAGGAAAGCATCGTAAAGATGATGGAGAACATAGCGGACAATATTGTAAATCTGTTCTGCAGTGAAAATCCCCATCCGGATTTCTGGGATTGGGAAGGAATAATCTCTTATACTGAAAAAGCGTATGTTCCGGAAGGGACCTTAAACCTTTCAAGAGAAGAGATGGAGGACCTCAATAAAGACAAGCTCAGAAAATTAATACTTGACAACATGCTAAAAAGATATGAGGAAAAAGAAATGGAATTTGGTCCGGAGCTTATGAGGGAGCTGGAAAGGGTTGTCCTCTTAAGAATTGTGGACCAGAAATGGATGGATCATATTGACGACATGGATCAGCTGCAGCATGGAATAAGGCTTAGAGCCTTCGGTCAGAAGGACCCTGTCATAGAGTACAAGTTTGAAAGCTTTGAGATGTTTGAGGAGATGAACAGAAATATTCAGGCGGATGTGGTAAGAATAATACTGAATACGCATATTGACCGCAACCGTATGCCTCAGCGCCAGAAAGTTGCAGAGCCGGTTAATGCTTCCCATGGGGAAGAAGTCAAAAAGCCTGTTGTAAGAAAAACCAAGATTGGCCGAAACGACCCATGTCCGTGCGGCAGCGGCAAGAAATATAAAAAATGTTGCGGTATTGATGAATAGTATTAAATTTCAAGAAGTACAGCAAAGGGGTTTTGCAAAATAGGCATAAACCCCTTTTTGCAAAGCACTGGATGGAGAAGGTATAAGATATGAATTATGAACAGGCGTTGGAATATATACATGGAACTTATAAATTCGGCATAAAACTTGGTCTTGACAACATTCGTAAGCTTCTTGAGTTGATGGGCAATCCTCATAAGAAGCTTAAATATGTACATGTTGCCGGGACGAACGGAAAGGGCTCGACAGTTGCATTTATCAGCAGTATATTGAAAGAATCCGGCTATAAAGTGGGCATATACACCTCCCCGTATATTGAGCGTTTTACAGAGAGGATTAGAGTCGGCAATGATGAAATTTCAAAAGAGGATTTGGCCAGAATCACCGGGTTTGTAAAGGAAAAGGTTGAGCTGATGGTTTTACGGGGATCAAATCATCCTACAGAATTTGAGATAGTAACGGCAGTTGCTTTTCAATATTTTTATGAAAAGGCCTGTGACATCGTTGTTTTGGAGGTGGGGCTTGGAGGCAGGTTTGATTCCACCAATATAATAGATGCTCCTTTGGCGGCAGTTATAACCACCATAAGCTATGACCATATGGCGCAGTTGGGGAATACATTGGATAAAATAGCTTTTGAGAAAGCGGGAATAATAAAAAAGGGTACCGATGTGGTGCTGTACCCCCAGAGTCAAGAAGCTGACAGGGTTTTTGAAGATGTATGCCGCAAAAAAGATGCCTGTCTTCACAAGGTGTCTTTTGAATCTTTAGAAATAAAAAGTTTTTTCATAGAGGGACAGGAGTTTGACTATGGACGGTTTAAGTCTTTAAAGATAGGGCTTTTGGGAGAGCATCAGGTAAAAAATGCTGTGGTGGCTCTAAAGACCTCTCTGATTTTGGCTAAGAAGGGATTAAGCAAGATTTGCGAGAGTTCGATAAGAAAAGGATTGGCTAATGCGAAATGGCCCGGAAGGCTTGAAATTCTCAAAAAAGAGCCGATATTTTTAATTGATGGGGCTCATAATGCTGAAGGTGCTCAAACTCTCTCAAAGTTTTTAAAAACATATTTTCCGTACAAAAAAATAGTATTTATTATAGGTATTTTGGGAGACAAGGACTACGGCAAGATGATTGAGGAATGTGCACCGCTTGCTGAGCATGTAATTGCTGTGACGCCCAACAGCGATAGGGCTTTACCTGCTGAAATACTGGCTCAGAGTCTGGAAGGCTATTGTAAAAATGTTTATATTAGTGATGCAATTGTAAATGCAGTTGATAAAAGTTTTGAGATTACTCCAAAGGACGGCTTGATTTGTGCCTTCGGTTCACTGTATTATATCGGTGAAGTACGAAGCATTCTGTTGGACCGCAAGTATTAAAATTGGCAAATGTGTATCCAAAGGGTTTAATACAAGGCTGTTTTAAAAGGTATAATAATTAATGCGGGGGTTGTTTTTATGATAGATTTTAAAAATGAGCTTCAAAAGTATTCAATGATTGATTTGGATAAGTTATCCGCGACAAACCCGAACATACCTGACAATATTAAAAACTCCATACTGCTTTATAATAAAGCTTTAGAGGATTTTCGCGCAAAAAGCGAGGATATGGCTATAATTGAGCTTAAGAAGGCCATTTCTTTAAATCCTGATTTTCATGAAGCAATAAATTTACTAGGTATTTTCTATATGTATATCGGGGAAAACGATAAAGCAGCCCAGACTTTTCAGAAGGTTATAGATGCCGAGAAAAACAGTATAATGGCGATGAGATATTTAAAGGAAATTGATCCCGGTTATGAGTCTGTCATAAATAAACAGGAAAAGGAAAGAAAGTCCAAGAAAAAAAGAGGAAGTAGCAGAGGGGCAAGTGCGGATTCGGAAGGAATTGCAGGTAGAAGCGCAGGTTCGTTTTCCTTTAAGAAGCTGATGAAAATATGGGAATACAAGCCCATGGATACGGCGAGGTTGTTATTGGGGCTTATAATTGGTGCACTTTTGGTTTTCCTCTTAAGCTTTAAATTTTATTTTAGAGAGGAGAATAAGGAGCAGTTAAATCAATTGTTGGAGGAAAACGATATTCTTATCGGTGAAAGGGATGAAGCCCAGAAGAGGTACGATGAATTAAATGAAAAATACCAGGGATTAAATGAAATGTTTGAAGAAGTGAAAAAGCAGGTTGATTATTATTTGAATGCTTCAAAACTTCTTGAGATTGAAAAATATGCTTCGGAAAACAAACATCGCGAAGCGGCTGATTTGATATTGTTATTGAAAAATGCAGGTTTTACCGGAATAGAAAAAGAAAAATATGACAAATTATACCAGGATGTTATGCCCAAAGCTGCGCAAAATGAGTATAATCAAGGGAGAGAACTATACAATAGGAAAAATTATCAGGAGGCTGTTGAGAGATTTGAAAGATCCCGCTCTTACAGCGACAATTGGAGATATGCGGTAAATAATCTCTATTATTTGGGGGTATGTTACCAGGAACTCAATAACAGCACAAAAGCTTTAGAAGTTTATGAGGAACTTGTAAACAAATTTCCAAATACCGCATATGCAGGATATTCAAGGGATCGTATAAATCAAATTCGAAACACTCAGTGATAAGTGAAAATAATCGGAAATTAATATTTATTGATTTTAAATAATATATATAACATAGTTATAATCCTTTGAAAGGCAAATATTATATGAATAAAGAAAGAAAGCTGGCAAATCTTGTATTGGGAGGCGGAGGAGTACGGGGTATTGCATACATTGGAATGTTTGAAGTAGCCGAAGAGAAAGGATTTTATTTCAAAAATATTGCAGGGGTATCTGCAGGGGCCTTGGTAGGGGCTTTTATGGGTGCCGGATACAACTCATACGAGTTGAAAAAAATCTTGTATGAGTTTAATTTTGAAAAAGTGAAGCTTTCTGATATTTCCCGGGAAATACCGGTAATAAAAAAATATTTGGAATATAGCTCTAAGAATTTACTTCGAGGAGATAAGAGCTTCAAAGCTTTTTTGAATATGCCTTACATAGAACGGGAAAGCCGCTATAATTCTCCTGCAAATTACGAACCTCTTGAAATAGATGAGGAATTTACCGGGTACAGAAAAGATCTTTTAAAAAATGTTATAACTTACAGCAAACAAGGATGTCTTTTTGACGGAGATTATCTTGAAGAGTGGGTATACAAAGTATTAAGGAGAAGAGGCATAAAAACCTTTGCGGATTTAAGGCTGGGCAAACCCGACCGGTCAAACCCAAACGGGTACAAGGTTAGAATGACGGCAGTGGATGCAAATAGAGGAAAGATTGTAATTCTTCCTGATGACATTTCCTATTACGGTATGGATCCTGACCGGCTTGAAGTGGCAAAAGCAGTAAGAATGAGCACGAGCGTTCCTTTTGCTTTTAAGCCGGTGGAAGTTTTGAAGAAAGAAGGCAACAGTATAAAAAAGCATTACCTGATTGACGGTGGGGTGTTGGACAATCTGCCGTTATGGCTTATTCAACCTTCCATGTCCGTTCCGCTTATCGCTTGCGAGCTGAAGGGAAAGGAAAAACTGATTAATATTATGACACCTTTTAACATTTTAAAAGGGCTTATATCTGCTGTACACGATTTCGGCATTCCCAACGTAAAGTACTACAAAAATTGCTGTCTTGTCAGAATATATACCGGGGACATTTCTTTTCTGGATTTTGAATTGAGCGACAAGGATAAAGAATACCTTATTGATTCCGGAAGAAGGGCTGCACTTTACTCACTTTACAAGGTGTACCGGGAAAAATACGTGGAAAGATGTGTCTTTTTTTATGTTTTAAGGAGAATTCTTGGGGGTATATAATTGCCCGTAGCTATTTTATAGATTTGGAGAAAATATTCTTTATTTTTTTTGAATTTTATTATATTATTAAAGTTGGTGAACAATCTATTGAATCATATTATCGGACGTTAGTCTTGTGATATAAAATTCATTGCCGGCTTGATTTATCACTTGTATTGTTTTTCCGGACGTACTTGAATTTGCCGTTACAATGACAGAATTATTTGTACCGTTTTTAGAATTTATGCCATTTACGATATATAGGAGGAAGCAAAATGTATTATGAGAGTACACGCGGGGGATTTAAGTCTGTATTATCTGCTGAGGCAATAAAGAGGGGAATAGCGCCGGACGGCGGATTGTTTGTCCCCGAAAAAAGCGTAAGTTTTACCGGTAGAGAAATAAGTGCCATGGCTGATATGAGTTATCAGGAAAGGGCGATATATATATTAAAGCATTACCTTTCGGATTATTCCGATGAAGAAATAGCGGATTGCGTATACAGTGCTTATACCGATGAGAAGTTTGACGACAAGAGAATAGCTCCTTTGGTTCAGCTTAATGAAAATGTCAACATCCTTGAGTTGTGGCATGGGCCCACATGTGCGTTTAAGGACATGGCTCTTCAAATTTTGCCGCATTTTCTTGTAAAGGCATTGAGAAAAACTGGCGAAACCGGTGAAATCGTAATTTTAGTTGCAACTTCCGGAGATACCGGAAAAGCTGCTTTAGAAGGATTTAGGGATGTCGATGGCACAAGGGTGATTGTGTTTTATCCGCAGGATGGTGTAAGCCAGGTTCAGAAAATGCAAATGGTTACCCAGGAAGGAAAAAATGTTTGCACCGTAGGAGTGGAAGGAAATTTTGACGATGCTCAAAGCGGTGTAAAAGCGATTTTTACCGATGAAAACCTTAAGCAAAAAATGGAGAAGGGAAATTTGAAGTTTTCATCGGCCAATTCCATTAACTGGGGAAGACTTGTGCCTCAGATAGTATATTATTTTTCGGCATATGCGGATATGCTGAAGAAAGGTGAAATAAAAGAGGGTGACAAGATAAACTTTGTTGTCCCAACCGGAAATTTCGGAAATATTCTTGCGGCCTTCTACGCGATGCAAATGGGACTTCCTGTAAACAGGCTCATTTGTGCTTCCAACGACAATAATGTTTTGACCGATTTTATCAATACAGGGGTATATGACAAGAACAGGGAGTTTAAAAAGACCATTTCACCGTCTATGGACATATTGATATCAAGCAATCTTGAAAGACTCCTTTTTGAACTTACCGGACACGATCCTTTGCCGATAAACAACTGGATGAACAGTTTGAAGGAAACCGGGAAATATACTGTTGATTATTCAGTGAAGAAAAAAGTATCCGATATATTCTGGGGAGGATATTCAAGTGAGGTCGAGACTTTAAAGACCATAGAAGCAATATACAAGGAATATGGATATGTCATTGACACCCATACTGCTGTAGGTGTTGATGTCTACGACAAGTATGTAATTTCAACCGGTGATGTGACAAAGACGGTTATTGCGTCAACAGCAAGCCCCTTCAAGTTTAACGAGAGTGTGGTAAAGGCAGTTTTGGGGGATCAAGCGTTAAAGGGAAGAACGGAATTCGAACTTCTTGAGATTTTATCAAGAGAGTGCGGGCTTAAGATACCGGAAGGATTGAAAGATCTTGACAAGAAGCCTGTGCTTCACAAAACGGTTTGTGGTAAATTTGATATGAAACAGCAGGTTGAAGATATCCTTGGTCTGTAAAAATTGATTAAATTTCGGGTTTCACTTAAAAAGTGAAGCCCGACTCCAATCAAAATTGCGTATATAGCGTAAAGTATTCGTAGTACGGCATTTCGTGATTTAATTTTCTAAAATCTCGGTCAATTATATCTTCATTTTCATAAATTAATATTTAGGGGAAAAACTTTTAAAAACACTGTTTTTAAATAAATATATAGACATATATATAAATATATAAAAAGAATAGAGGTGTTGTGCAGGATGGACAAGACAAAAATACTAGTTGTGGATGACGCCTTTTTTATGAGGAAACTTTTGGGCAATACACTAAAAGATATTGGGTATAGCAATATTGAGTTTGCCCAGGATGGTTTTGAAGCTGTTGATAAAGCAAAAGAAATGCAGCCGGAGGTTGTGACCCTTGATGTTTCAATGCCTGGAATGGACGGGATTGAGGCGATTAAGAGGATTTTACAGGTAAGCTGTGCCAGTAAAATAATAATGGTATCGGCAGTAACATCTGAAAAAGTTATACGGCAGGCCATAAAAAACGGGGCGGTGGGTTATATTCCGAAACCTTTCAGTCGAAAGGATGTGGAAAACGGCCTTAAACAATTCATACATACATAATAATTTATACATACATAATGGCGGAAAATATGAAATTGCAAGGGCGCATTTATAGATATAAAGGAAAAATGCGCCCATTTTTCTACTGAAGGAAAGGATGGATTTTTACTTCATCATCTATAAATTCCAACTGTCTTTTTGGTGTTTCCTCATCAACATATATTATCTCTCTAAAAGATATGGAATCTAAAATGTCAAAAACCATTTTGACGTCTCCGTACTCCATTTCAGGGGTTACAGATATTTGCTCCGTTCCGTTTACGGCGTTGTAATAGTTTAGGAGCTCATTATAAAATCCCCTTTCGGGAATAAAGTTTACATGCTCCGAGCTGCCGTCACGGTATGACACATTTATTATTCCGCATGTTTTGTCTTCAAGATATATTTCACCCTTGGTGCCGAAGATTCTAAAACCCACTGCCGGCTTTTGAGTTTCGACCCCCGACGGATAGTACGTATAATAACCTATCACGCCGTTTTTAAAGAGAATATTGGTATTTACCGACACATAGGGGTTAAAGCTTTCGGACTGTGGCTTTCCAAAGGCTTGAACACACTCAACTGCTCCGAAAATATGCCTCATTGCCGCAATGTCATGTATAGCAGCATCTAAAAAAGCGCCTCCGAAAAACTTGGGATGCTGTCTCCATTCGGTGGCAGCAAAAGTGTCCTTTGTCATTTCACAGGGGAAACAGGATATGTTGTTTTTAATAAAATATATCACATCTCCGATTTTTCCGCTGTTTACTATATCCCTGATTTTGTTGTTCTCGTCGCTGTATCTGTAGTTTTCGGCTATCATAATTTTGACATTGTACTTTTTTGAAAGCTCCAGATATTTTTTTGCATCTTCTCTGTTGGAGGCAAGGGGTTTTTCGCAAATAAAGTCCCTGCCAGTTTTTGCGACTGCTTCAGAAACCAAGTAGTTGGATTCAATAGGAACAAGAATGTCTACGGCATCTATGTCATCTCTTTTTAGCATTTCATTGTAATCATCGTAAACTCTGTCCAGACCGAGATTTATTTTTTTGGCAAATTCCTCGGCATCCTTCTTTGTTCGATTACACAATGCAACTATTTCATATTTATCGCCAAGTTCACAAATAGCAGGATAATGAAGTCTTTCCCAAGCCATTCCCGTTCCTATTACGGCAAGACGAATTTTTTTCATTTTTATCTTCCTCCGTGTTATTTTACTTGAACACTTATTGCCACGTTATATTATTTCATATATAAATCCGATTTATTCGAAAGGTCTTTGAAATATATTATTTGAATTATATTATCTGTAATGAATCTTGTGAAAAAGTCGATATACTTATTAAATAATGAAAAAGTTTGCGATTCACATAAACATACTGAATTTTACATATTTGTTTTTTAATAGAATTCTTGCAGTATGGTTTTTAGTTTTAAGGGAGGGTAGAATGTGAGAAAGGGCAAAATAGAAAGTTCCTCAGATATTAAGATAATAGTAGTTGATGATGAAAGAGGTATACTAGATTCCCTGTCGGTAATTATAAAGCGTTTGGGATATCAATATACAGGAGTAAGCAATCCTCTTGAAGCAATTGAAAAAGTTCGGGAAGAAGAATTTGACCTTATGATATTGGACTATTTGATGCAGCCCATACTGGGAGACAAAGTGGTGGAAGAAATAAGAGAATTCAATAAGGACATATATATACTGCTTTTAACTGGTTACAAGGATGCAGCCCCACCGCTTAAGGCAATAAAGTCTCTTGATATACAAGGGTATTGTGAGAAAGCGGATAATTTTGACCAGTTGATACTTTTAATAGAATCGGCAGTCAAATCAATCTATCAGAAAAGAACCATTAAAAATTTCAAAGACGGTTTAAATAAAATTCTTGTGACCGTACCGGACATATACCGGCTTAAATCAATAGATGAATTGCTTGAAGAGATTCTTGGACATATAATGTCTTTTGCCAATTGCAAAAATGCATTTATTATTATAGACAATCTTATATGGAACAATAGAAATGAAAGCTTGTTTAAAGGAATGGGAACTTATGATGTGAGTTTGGATAAGTTTATAGAAATGCTCGCCCCATCCTTTTTGGAAGAAATGGGACGTACCAGGACTTTAAAGCAGGTTGTTTACCTTGAAAACGGAATCATTCTTCCCCTTATGAGCGACACTATCCAGACCCTTGGAGTTGTTTACATTGAAACCGACAAGGTTCCTGTTGAAATAGAATTGCTCAAGATATATGCGGCTCAGGCGGCAACATCGATAAATAATGTACACCTCCATTCCATAGTAAGCATGAAAAATGACGAGCTGGACAGAACATACAACGAGCTGAAACAGAGATATTTGGATGCAATACAGGTTTTACGGCTGACGGTTGATGCAAAAGATGTGTATACAAGAGGGCATTCCGACAGAGTGGCATATTATGCGGTTAAGATAGGGAAAAGCTTCAATCTGGACGAAGAATCCTTGGAGAAGCTCAAGACAGCTGGGATTTTCCACGATATAGGAAAAATAGGGATTGCCGATGATATTCTTTTTAAGACCGACAAGCTGAGTGAAAGTGAATATGCGGAAATTAAGAAACATCCAGTAAAAGGAGCTCACATATTATCGGCTGTTTCAATGTTTAAGGATATTGTTCCGTTGGTGAAATATCATCACGAAAGGATAGACGGACGGGGTTACCCCTACGGACTTAAGGGAGATGAAATACCTTTCCTTGCCAGAATCATATCTGTGGCAGATGCCTTTGACGCTATGACCTCCGACAGGCAGTACAGGTCCAAGCTGGATTTGGCAGAGGCTAAAAACCAGATTATAGCAAACTCCGGAACTCAATTTGATTCCCAAGTGGTAGAGAAATTTTTGGTATTGCTGGATGACTATGGCACCATGCAAAAAGAGATTGAGGATACTTTTAATTCTAAAGAGTACAATATATTTTGATTAAATCCTTAAAAAAGCAATTGGAGTAGTTAATATTAAAAGTGTGAAAGTACCCCAATTATGGGGTGCTTTTTTGTTTATTAAATTTTTAACAAACCTCTTGAAATTATTTTTGGATTATGATACTATTACACAGTATAAATACAATTGTTCGCGGTACGAGGACACGGAGGGGGAGTATGAAGAACACATCAAAATATTATTTGGTGGATGCTTCAGTTTTACCTGAAGTTTTTTTAAAGGTTGTTGAAGCCAAAAAGATATTGTCCAGTGGAGCAATCAAAAACATAAATGAAGCTGTCCGCAAAGTAGGCATCAGCAGAAGCGCCTATTATAAATATAAAGACCATATATTTCCTTTTTATGAGACTTCACGGGGAAAGGTTATAACTCTTTTTTTTACCTTGGAGGATTATGCCGGAATCCTGTCAAGTATTATAAACAGGATTGCCGATTCAAAAGCAAACATTATCACAATTAATCAAAACATACCCATAAACGGCTTGGCAGATGTTACTATAACAATAGAGACGGGACAGATGACAAGAGACATAAAGGATTTATTGGATGATATAAGCAGTATAGAAGGAGTAAAAAGACAAGAGATACTCGCAAGAGAATAGAGGGGGTTTTTTTTATGATTAATATTGCGGTGCTGGGATATGGAGTAGTTGGCTCCGGAGTTGTGGAGATTATCAAAAAGAACAGTGTCAGCATAGCAAAAAAAGCATATCAGGAGATTTGCGTAAAGAAGATACTGGATATAAGGGATTTTCCGGACAATCCTGACCGGGATTTGTTTACAAAGGATCCGGATGAAATTTTTAATGACCCGACCATAGGAATAGTTGTTGAGACTATCGGCGGTATAGGTGCTGCATACCAATTTACAAAGGAGGCTTTAAGCAGAGGAAAAAGTGTTGTAACCTCAAACAAAGAATTGGTTGCAACCCATGGACCGGAGCTTTTAAAGCTTGCAAAGGACAATGGGGTAAATTACCTGTTTGAAGCAAGTGTCGGAGGGGGAATTCCTATTATCAGGCCTCTGAACCGTTGCCTTGCTGCAAATGAAATATACAGCATAATTGGAATACTCAACGGAACTACAAACTACATATTAACCCAAATGAAAAAACAGGGAAAAGATTTTGAAGAGGCTTTAAAAGAGGCTCAAAGCAAAGGATATGCAGAAGCGGATCCTACAGCAGATATTGAAGGACATGATGCCTGCAGGAAAATTGCGATACTTTCATCCATTGCATATAATGAGTTTGTTGATTATAGAAAAATATATACGGAAGGTATAACAAAGATAAGTCTTGTTGATATGAAGTATGCTGAAAGCATGGATTCAACCGTTAAGCTTATTGCGCTCAGCGAAAAAATCGAAGACGGCATTGTGGCAAGGGTAACGCCTGCAATAGTAAGTAACAAAAATCCCCTTCACAATGTTGAGGATGTTTTTAATTCGATTGTTGTAAAGGGCGATGCAATTGGAGAGGCAATGTTTTATGGCCCGGGAGCCGGAAAGCTTCCGACAGCGAGTGCGGTTGTGGCAGATGTCATTGAAATTGTGAAGCATTGGGGCACTAGCAGCAATTATGACTGGGGTGTCAAAGAAGGCAACAACGTTATCGATTTTGGAGAGACTAAGTCAAGATATTTCGTAAGGTTGAAGGTGGAAGATGAGCTTGAGGCGCGAAAAGCCGTGGAAAATACGTTTGGAAATGTTGAATGGGTAAAAGCTTGTGATATAAGCGTGGAAGACGAAGTAGCATTTGTTACTGCTTGCGGTTTTGAAAAGGACCATTGCAATGCTCTTGAGCTGTTAAAAGAGAATAAGGCTGTAAAACAGGTGGCAAATATCATAAGGATTTTGGATTGATATTATTGCTTGGTGCATATTAACATAAGCAAAATTAGATAATTATAATAATAGTAGGATTAATTATTTTAAGTCTATTGATAAGTTTGGCTAAATCTGAATTGGAGGTTTTATTTATGAAAGTTACTAAATTTGGCGGTTCGTCATTGGCGGATGCGAATCAAATAAGAAAAGTGTGCGATATAGTTTTGAGTGACAAGGACAGACGGCTGATTGTTGTTTCTGCTCCGGGTAAGCGCAGCAAGGATGATACAAAGGTTACAGATCTTTTGATTGCTTTGGCTGATAAATATTACAAAGAAGGTAAAGCGGATGATGAGCTTCAGGCTGTTATTGATAGATTTGACGATATTGTAAAAGGTCTTGAACTTTCACCAGATGTTACGGAAATGATTGCCGATGACCTGAAAAAAAGGCTTGAGTGCAGCAACGGCGACAAGGATAAATTCATGGACACCATGAAGGCGGCAGGAGAGGATAACAATGCAAAGGTGGTTGCAGCGTATCTTATAAGCAAGGGGATTAATGCAGAGTATGTAAATCCTAAAGATGCGGGACTTTTACTGAGCGAAGAGTATGGAAATGCACGAGTATTGCCGGAATCGTATGAGAATTTAAAACTTTTGAGGGAGAGGGATAAAATTATGATTTTCCCTGGATTTTTCGGATATTCAAAGAAGGGGGATGTTGTTACATTCCCAAGAGGAGGTTCTGACATAACTGGGGCAATACTTGCAGCAGCGGTAAAGGCTGATGTGTATGAGAACTTTACGGATGTTGACGCGGTTTTTGCTGCTAATCCCAACATTATTGAGAATCCGAGACCGATTTCAACTTTTACATACAGAGAAATGAGGGAGCTTTCCTATTCCGGTTTTTCAGTGCTTCATGAAGAGACTCTTGAACCGGTTTACAGAATGGAGATTCCAGTATGCATTAAAAATACCAATAACCCGTCTGCGCCCGGTACAACCATTGCACCGACAAGGAAACCGGATAATGGTCCTGTTATCGGAATAGCAAGCGGTACAGGATTCTGCAGTATTTATATAAGCAAATACATGATGAACAGAGAGATTGGCTTTGGAAGAAAAGTACTTAGTATTTTGGAAGATGAAGGGCTGTCCTATGAGCACATTCCATCCGGAATTGACAATATGTCTATTATAATCGAACAGAAGCAGTTTGACAAAGCCAAGGAAGAACGTATAGTGAGAAGGATAAAGGATGAATTGAAGGTTGACGACATAAAGATAGGATATGACCGTGCTCTGGTTATGATTGTAGGCGAAGGCATGATGAGTACGGTGGGAATTGCGGCAAGAGCTTGTGGAGCTTTGGCAAAAGCAAATGTAAACATAGAAATGATAAATCAAGGTTCATCGGAAGTAAGTATGATGTTTGGTATAAAGGCTGAAGATAATGTTAAAGCGGTAAAGGCGTTGTATGATGAGTTTTTTAGCTAAACTGAGCTGTAGAGTTTGTGGGCTGTGACTTATGGTCGCAGTCCTTTTTTTGTGCTCTAAAAATTATTTTGGTGTATTTTTCTTTCTCGTCCATAATATTAACATAAAAAATTTTTATGTATTATCTTTATGATTCTTATCAGGAGGAAAACCTTTGATTTCCTTGAATGCAAGGTTTTTAACATCTTACAATGCCTTTGTATATTTATTGAATTCAAAGATATCTAATGGTATAATTTTCACAACTGTAAATTAAATCGGTTTTGCATGTAGGGGGCTGAAGATAGATATGCAGATAAAAATAACACCTGAAGAGATGACACGAGTAGCAGGAAAAGTGAAGGAAATATCGGATAAATTTGACGATATGGCCAGGGAAGTGAAAAAGACGATAAGTGGCATTGACTGGGAGCTAAGAAGCAGAGAGAGAATAGACGAAAAAGTGTCTTTAGCACAAGAATCTGCAAGAAAGATATCCAAGAGATTGGAAAAAATGTCCCAAGACATTATAAAG
>Ga0116167_1000670_pt1 | contig 32955 bp, 26 predicted proteins | sample AD_JPNMR3_MetaG_FD_89794 | JGI IMG/M metagenome (GOLD analysis project Ga0116167, IMG submission 89794) | Active sludge microbial communities of municipal wastewater-treating anaerobic digesters from Japan - AD_JPNMR3_MetaG | ecosystem: Engineered > Bioreactor > Anaerobic > Digestate | place...
GCTTCATACAACGCCGCGGCCATGGCCTGAATCCGCCGCGGATCTTTGCTCTGATAACCGGACAAGGAGGCATCGCCTGTATTCTGTTTCAACCCATCCCGGGTTTGAACCAGCAGCTCTTCCACGCCGGGATTATTGGGCAATACCAGGGCGGCCAGGATTTCGGGCAGCGAGGAAAGCCCGCACCATTCGTTGTACGCGAACACCTCGAAAGGGAACGTTTGTTCGAGCAGCACGCGCTCCGGTTGCCGGACCACCACCCGCAACAAACCCGCCACCCGTTCGGTGATGTCCAACAGGTATTGCGGAGAGAAGGACATTGGAATCTTGTTCACCGGATAGGTCTTCCCCGCCGGGATTTCCGCAATGCGCGTCTGCCATTCGGCGGCCAGGCCGGGTTCGCCCTTCACCCGGACGATCAGATCGGCGAGTTTCTCTTCCGATGCGTTGATGATCCGGATGGCGCGCAAAAACGGGATATCGTTTTGCTGAAACGCGTAGTTGATCTTCGGTTGGTAGTCCAACTCGATTCGCAAAGGGTAAGACGCGGCGGCTTCCCCGGATTGAAGAGAAGAGGTGGAATCCATAAAAAATACCCCCCTCATGTCAATATATGAATTTATATGGTTTCTAGGTTTATAGGATTTTATTATATAATAAGTTGAGGAAGGATCAACCCCCACCGGGTTCCGGAAAAAGCGGAACATAAACAATCCCTGCTGAAGCGCAGAGGACGCCGAAGTGTTTCAGATTGTGACCCGGTCGGGTTGTCCCGCGTTTCAAGTCCACTTTCCGTAAACGATGGAACTACAACACCTCCGGCAGTTCGTAGCCCTTGCGGCGGGGGCGGGAGAGTTTTTTGTCGGCTTCCTCATCGCCCACGAATGTCTCCGTCACCGGGTCCCATTGCAGCGGGCGGCCCAGTTCACGGCAGATGTTGATCAGGTGGCAGACGGTGGTCGAGCGGTGGCCGATCTCCACGTCCGCGTTGGGCAATTGCCGGGTGCGGATACACTCGAAGAAATTGCGCAGGTGCGGATCATTTTCGTGAGGCCCCTCGGGAGTCGGATCGGGCGCGTTGTCCCGCAGCTCCTTCGGCTCGGCGATATAGTCTCCGCGCAGGATTTCGATTTTCCCTTTGTCCCCAATGAAAATCGCGCCAAGGTCTTCGTGCTGCCGGCGCGCGCCTTCCAACTTCACCAGCGTGCCGTTGGCATAGCGCAGGGTGACCTTGCAGTTTTCGCCTTTTTCTTCCGGGCGGATTTCCACGGGGCCGGTGTCGTCGGTTCCCAAGGCGCATTGCACCTGGTCGAGCGAGTGCGTTCCCCAGCCGGAGACGCCCCAGGATTGCCCGCCACCGTCGTAATCCCACCACTGCGCCCAGCCGTAATGCAGATCGGGATGATACGGCCGCAGTTCGGTCTGGTTGCACCAGCGGTCCCAGTTCAGCCCCTCGGGGACCGGCTGTCCGGGTTTGGGCGTCCAATACTTGGGGCCTTCGAAATTGCACACAACGACCGTGTGGACTTTGCCGATCGCCCCCTCGCGCACCAGCTGGCTGGCGTGGCGGTTGATAGGCATGGAACGCTGCTGCGTGCCGGTCTGCAGGACGCGCTTGTGCTTGCGGACCGCGTTGACCAGCGCGCGGCCCTCGGCCACGGTCAGGGTCAGCGGTTTTTCACCGTAGACATCCAATCCCGCCTGCACGGCGTGGATGCAAGTCAGCACCCGGGCGTGCGTGGTGGTCTCGACGAACACCGCGTCCAGTTTTTCCTTGTCGAACATCTCGAAATAGTCAGTGTATTTGTTCCACTTTGTGTCCTTGGGCATCACCTTGGCGATGGCGTCGCAGCGGGGACGGAAGCAATCGCACACCGCCACGATCTCCGCCTGGGACAGGTCGTCATATTGCAGGATCCACGTGGCCCGGCCGCCCAGGCCGATGAACGCCACCGCGATCCGGTCGTTCGCCCCCGGCCTTCCCGCCTGCCCGAAAACCCGGGAGGGAATCACCATGGGCATGGCCAAACCCGCCGCCGCCATTGAAGATTTCCGCAAAAATTCACGCCGTTTCATTGCCGTTCTCCTCTGTCTTCGATTCCCGGCGGGAAGGCCGGGTAAGATCACGAAAAGATGGTACCATGGGGGAACCGGGAAGGGATAGGTGGTTATAAATTCAGTTACGGCAAGCGGAGAGGGGAGAAATTGGCTTAATCAGGAGAGACGGGATGCCCAAGATAACCGGGATGAGGACAGAAAACGTCACGCAGGCACGAGGCCTGCTCCATGATCCCACACCCACAACCCGGCATGCGCCGTAATCAATACACGTCCCAATGATCCACGGGGGTGCCCGCGAAGGGATTCTTGAAAATGCGCACCACGGGTTCGTCGAAGACTTCACCCAGGGCATCATAAAAAGCGGCGGAGACTTGCTTCACGGTATCGGGCAAATCCGGCAGGATGGTGCTCCCATCGATCACGGCCGCCACGTGGCCATTGATGGCGCAGCGGGGTTGATGATAGTTGCCGGCAGGCACATCCCCGATTTTGGTACCATAATTGACCGTGACCGGTTCCGGTTTCCAGTTTTGAAACACGGGGAAGCTGGGACCGGCCGGTTCGCCTTGGCTGTTGAAGAAACGCCCGAAAATTTGCCGGTGCCCGTCGTCGATATCCCCTCCGAAGCGTTCATCCTGCCAGACGACGAACACATTGCCATTTTCGTCCATATCGCAGTGGGTGCGTTCCACCATGGGAGTATCTTGGCCGAGATCCACATCGTCGAACCGGACCCAATGGCGCACGGTGCCGTCGGTGTTGTAGTAAATCAGGACGCCGATCTGCCCGCCACCCCCGCTCAACGTGGTGCTTTTCACGACCAGATCCTTCCCGTTGCTGGCGAGCGCCATGCCATCACCCCGGCCGCCCGAATCCGCCCCGAAGGCGATGCCCCAATCGGGAACCACTTCCACCCCGGCCAGTTCGGCGTGATCAGGCTCCGCGGGCGTGCGGGGCGTGCCGTCGTTGTTGTACCAGCGGATCCCGGCGCTGTAATCCACGACAAATCCGCCGTCGAACGCCACGATGTTTTCGTACACAATACTGGTGCTGCCGCCCAGGTAAAATCCATCCTCGCCGGTGTGCATGGCGAATGGTCCGAACTTCACGTTTCCATTCCGGTCCAGAATGATGGCCATGGCGACTTCGGAGGCCATGGCTTCAATGGTGTCCAAAAACGAATCGAATTGTTGGCGGTTTTCCCCCAACGCCACCAGATCGCCATTGCTCAGAATGGCCGCGCCGATGTCGCGGTAGGATCCTTGTTCAGCCAGCAGCTCGCCGAACGCGTTGATATGCGTGCCCACGGGATTGCCCTCGTTGTCAAAGACTTGCAGCACGGTAAAGGCCTCGTTCCCCATAACCTCGCCGAACTCCAGGCCGAGCGAAGCGGCCGCCTCGATCTGGTTGTGCACCACAAATCCCGTGCCGTTGGCGCGGTCGGGCCGGGCGCCCAGCGTGAACGCGCCCCACGCCAGCCCGGTGGCGGCATAGTTGACCAGCGGAGTGGGTTGGCCGTTGGAATCAATACTCCCCCGGATGGGCAAGGGGGTCTTTTTTTGACCGTCCGGACCGAGAATGAGAAATTCCGAGCCCCCCACCACGCCGGGCTGCTGAAAATCATGCGCCCGCTTGAAGATCACGATCGAACCATTGTTCAGGGCAATGGCCCAAACGTTGTCGAAGTTCGTCATGTCCACGCCGTAATCGCGCCAGGGAGCCAGGTCGTCCGTGACGGGAGTGATCCCCGCGGCTTCGGGTGAATCCGCCGGCTGCGGCAACGCGAGGGCTGGAAGGAGAACAAAAACCAGGAACACACTACATCCGATTGGAATGCGCATCATGATTCGCCTCATTTTCAGGATTTGGCGCCCGATCCGCGCCCAAAATTTTCCGATCCGGAGAACCAGCCACGCGCCGGTTTCCCCCGGACATATTTCTACATTGGCTAATTGAATGATAGGGACAAACGGGGGGAAAGATCAAGAGAAGAGGGGGGATGTACGCAGGCCAGGCCCTCCGCATCCGGAAAAATCCGCTTACGGGTAATACGTCAGGCCACGGCGCGTGTGTTCCGCCAGCCAATGATCCGGACCGCCGGCCCGGTGCAGTTCAACCTCCGTTTCCCGCCGGATCCAGTCGCCCCGGTCCCCGTATTCATACCGGTAGGTATACCGGAAACCAGCCGCGCCGTCGGGCTGATATGTGATGGCCTCCCTGACATTGCCCGCGGCGTCGTAGGCGAAACGTTCCCGGCTTTCGAGGAGGCCGTTGCCCCGGTAGATGGACTTGTCCAGGAGCCGGCCGCTTTCGTCATAGGTGTAGATTCGGCGTTTCAAAAGTTCGTGTTTCGGACTGAAGGTAAGCATCACCGTCTCGAAACCTTCGGCGTTCCGGCCGTACACGAATTCATTCCGGTGCACCGGTTCGCCGGTGGAATCCAGGACGTCTTCTCCAATTTTCTCTCCCTGGGCGTTGAAATGGATCACCTCGCGGCTGGAAATTTCGCCCTGCGCGTCGTAGAGAACTTCCGTAAGATGCCGGCCCGCGGGATCGAATTCGTACACCCAGCGCCAGCGTACGGTTCCCCCCGAATCGCAAGACCGTTTTTCGGTCAGGCGGCCGTTTTCGTCGTACTGGTACAGCTCGCGGTAAGCCGTGGTGCCGTCGGGGTTGAAACTGACTTCTTCCTGTTTTTTCCCGTCTTCGTGGAAAAGCACAATCATCCGGAACGTGTTGGAACGGGTCTTCGTGTGAGTGATTTCATCGATATGACGGATCCATTCGGTTTCCACCCGCTGGACCGGACCATGGAAGCCTTCCAGCCAGCGGTCAGTTTGGAAAGGGTTTTGATAAGGGGATTTCCTCATGGGTTGACTCCGGAGGAATGAGTGTGGGTCATCCGGCCTTCCCGAACCGGTCCCCTCAGGCTGGGACTCTGCGGGCGGATTGGCTATCGGAAGAGAGTTACGGCCGGCGGAGGGCCTGTTGGTCATCCATTATTTGGCCACCAGCATGGCTGGCTTGTGGGATTGCAGGAACATCTGGATGCGCTTGGCCACTTGATGGGGCAACAGGCCGAATTCCTCGAAAATCTGGTCGCGCGTGCCTTGTTCGACCACCTGGTCGGCGACGGCCAGGCGGAGCAGTGGAATGTGCTCCAATCCGAGGTCGTGCAAGGCTTCGGACACGGCGCTGGAAAAACCGCCCACGATGGTATGGTCTTCATACGCCACCAGCGACGTGTGTTCAAGGGCCAGCCGGCGGAGCAATTCCGTATCCAGGGGCTTGGCGTAGCGCATATTGACGACGGTGGGATGGATGCCGGCTTTGGCCAACAGGTCCGCGGCTTCCAGCGCCCGGTAGACCATGTATCCGTAACCGAGGATGGCCACTTCCGAACCCTGCCGGAGGATTTCGCCCTTGCCGATGGGCAGTGGATGGTCTTCGTCGGGAGACCAGGCCACACCCTCGCCGTTGGCCCGGGCGTACCGCACCGCAAAGGGGCCGTCGTGGGCCAGGCCGGTCCAAAGCAAGCGGACCAGTTCCCGTTCATCCGCGGCGGCCGCGACAACGATATTGGGGAACGCGCGCAGATAGGCGGTGTCGTAGAGGCCCTGGTGCGTGGCCCCGTCGTCGCCGACCACGCCCCCCCGGTCGATAGCGAAGATCACGGGCAGGTTTTGGATGCACACATCGTGGTAGATCTGGTCATACGCGCGCTGGAGGAACGTGGCGTAAATCGCCACCACCGGCCGCATGCCCTCGCAGGCCATCCCCGCCGCCAGCAACACGGCATGTTGTTCGGCGATCCCCACATCCACAAACTGCCAGGGAAACTTCTCCGCGAGCGCGGACAATCCCGTCCCCGAGGCCATGGCCGCGGTGATCCCTACCACGCGGGGATTTTTCGCGGCCATCTGGCAGATCGTGTCACTGAAGACCTGGGTGTAGGCGGGCGCCGCGGGTTTGCCGGCGGCTTTGGTCTTGGGTTTGCCGGTCACCTTGTCGAACGGCTTGGCGCCGTGCCAGGAGGCTGGATCCATCACGGCCGGTTCGTAGCCATGTCCCTTTTCGGTGATGATGTGCAAGAGGAGCGGACCTTTGAGGTCTTTCAGGCTGTTCAAGGTTTCGATCAGCAAGTCCAGGTCATGGCCGTTGATCGGTCCGAAATAGCGGAATCCAAGTTCTTCGAAAAACACGCCGGGGACGATCAGCGACTTGATGGTCTCTTCCACCTTCAGCAGGCGGCGCATGAGGGAATTGCCGATGCTTTTCTCAAGAAACTTGTCGACGCCTTCTTTGGTTTTGTTGTAGTAATAGCTGCTGATGATGCGGTTGAGATAATGCGAAATGCCGCCCACGTTCGGCGAAATGGACATGTCGTTGTCGTTGAGAATCACCAATAGGTCTTTTTTCAGGTCGCCCGCGTGATCCAGCCCTTCATAGGCCACGCCGCCGGTCAACCCGCCGTCGCCGATGACCGCCACCACCTTGTAATCTTCGCCCTTGAGGTCGCGGGCCAAGGCCATGCCCAGAGCGGCCGAAACCGAGGTGCTGGCATGCCCCGTGCCATAATGGTCGTGCGGGCTTTCCCACCGCCGGGGGAATCCGCTGACGCCATGGTATTGCCGCAGCGTATCGAACCGGTCCTTCCGTCCGGTGAGCAGTTTATGCCCGTAGCACTGGTGGCCGACATCCCAAATGATTTTGTCCTTGGGGCTGTCCAACACCCGGTGCAAGGCGATCGTCAATTCGACCGCGCCCAGTCCGGGTGCCAAATGGCCGCCCTTCTCGCTGACGACATCGATGATACGCTGCCGGATATCCTTCGCGAGAAGGGGCAATTCTTTTCGATCCAATTTTTTAACATCTTCAGGACTATTGATTCGCTCGAGGACCATAGGACACGACCCTGTTTCCTTACGAATTGGAATGATCTATATAATGACAGATTGAAAAAAACCCGCCGTTATGGAAAATGCCGTGAAATGAACAATCCGCATTGAACTTTCCCGCGCCATTTTTTACGCCCGGCGGGAAATCAATTCGCGGGTAAGATCGATTAACACACGGGAACGGTCCTCCTCCGGATTCAGGATCGCCAGGATGCTGTCTTGCAGGGATTGGACCCGCTTCTGGGACTCTTCCAAGCCGATGAGGGAGGGATAGGTCAACTTCCCCCGCGCCGCGTCCCCGCCGGCGTCTTTTCCCATCTCCGCCGCGTTTCCAATCACATCTAAAATATCATCAATGACTTGGAAAATCAAACCAAGTTTCGTTCCGGCGGCGGCGAGGCGTTCCATATCCTCCGCCGGGGCCGAAGCCATGTGCGCGCCCATCAGCAGCGCGGCACGGATCAAAGCCGCGGTTTTATGGAGGTGGATGTATTCGAGAACCTCCTCGCTTCCCGGTTTGGATTCATAGTCCAGGTCCACCGCCTGGCCCGCCACCATGCCCGGATACCCGCAGGCCACGGCCAGTTCCCGGGCGGCGCGCATCGCTTGAAGAGCAAACCGTTCCGGCAAGCCGGCGATCATTTGAAAGCCCAGGGTATGCAGAGCGTCGGCCGACAACACGGCCAACGCCTCGCCGAACACGATATGCGAGGTAGGGCGTCCCCGGCGCAAGGCGTCGTCATCCATGCAGGGCAAATCGTCATGCACCAGCGAATACGTGTGAACCATTTCGATGGCGCAGGCCACCGTCAGGAGAGCCTGTTTCCACTCCGGATCCACGCCGTCCCAACTCCGGCCCGCGTACGCGTCCGCGCTGGAAATCCCGCGGCAATAGTCGGCGCCGGCCAGCACCAAGATGGGGCGGATGCGCTTGCCCCCCGCTTCCAAGGGATACCGCATGGCGGTATTCAGGCGGGCGGCCATTCCCTCCGGAGAAGGCAACAAAGTCCACAAAACTTCCTCGATTTCCTGTTTCCGCCGGGCCAAGTACTGCTTAATGAGCGAGTCCGTATTCACAGTGGATTCGTTTTCCTTGCGCGTCATCGGGGTGGTCACCGGACGGGCGGGAGATCCTTCCCCCGGCCCGGGGAACCGGCCGCCGGAGATCGAAGGAAATCCGCCGCGATGGTTTCAATCCTTGGTTGTGTTCTGTTTATTCTTCATTCCGGACTTGAGCTTTCGGCCATTCGGTTTCTGACTGATTGAGCCACTGAGTGATCCGGGCCTCCACGCCATCGAGACGGGCGGTGCATTGCTGGATCAACCGCATCCCTTCGATAAAATGGGCTTCCATTTGGTCCAGCGTCAGTCCGCCCTGGTCAAACAGAGCGACGATCTCTTCCAGGCGTTGCAGGCCTTTTTCGAAATCGAAGTCGTCCTGATTTACGCCGGTCATGATTGGTGGCGATCCTCCATCACCCGCGCGCCGAACCATCCGTCCGACACGACAACTTGAATCCGGTCCTCCGGTTGCACAGCGGATACCCGGCTTACCACCCGCCCCTGCGCGTCCCGGCATACCGCGTAACCGCGGGCCAGGTTCCGGGCGGGATCGTAGCTCTGCAAGAGCCGGGCATAGCGATCCACCGCGTGCCGGCGCCTATCCATTTCGTGCCCGATAGCGGCCCGCAGCGTTTTCTGATTCTGCCCGCAAAGGATCCGGCGCTGCTCCACAGCCGCCCGCATTCCGCGTGCCAGACGGGAGAAGTACTCGTCCAGCCGCATCCGGTGCTGTCCAATTACCGATAGAGGATGATAGCGCCGGATGGCCTGTTGAGTAACCGCCAGACGTTCTTTCCATTGATTTATCCGGGGCCGGACCAGCCGCCCCAGCCGGTCCGCGAGCAGGCGAAGCCGCTCCCGGTGGCGTTCGAACAAATCGCCGATCATCTGCGCGGCGGCCGTCGGGGTGGGGGCGCGGACGTCGGCCACGAAATCGGCGATGGTGAAATCGATCTCATGACCCACGGCGGAGATCACCGGAATCATGGACTGAAAAATCGCGCGGGCAGTGATTTCTTCGTTAAAAGCCCACAAATCCTCTAAACTGCCCCCGCCCCGGCACACCACGATGACGTCATGCCGGCCTTGGCGGTTGACGGCTTGGATCATCTCCGCGATTTCCCGCGCGGCTTCCGCGCCCTGGACCAGGACGGGACACACCGTGATCTCCACCGGACACGAATACGCCCGGATGATTTTGAGAAAATCCTGAATCGCGGCGCCGGTGGGGGAAGTGATCACCGCGATCCGCCACGGGCACAAGGGCAACGGGCGTTTGCGCTCTGGATCGAACAACCCTTCCGCGGCCAGCTGCCGTTTCAGCAGTTCGAAGCGTTGCTGCAACGCCCCGGCCCCGGCCAGCCGGATGGCGCTCACCACCAACTGGTATTGACCCCGCGGGGGGTAAACCGTGATTTTTCCCCCGGCGATTACCTCCACGCCGTCCTCCAGAGTCAATCCGCCCCAGCGGACCGCCGTGGTTTTCCAGGCCACGCATTCCAGGACCGCCTCTTCATCCTTCAGCCGGAAATACCAATGCCCGGACGGCGCTTTTTTGCAATTGGAGATTTCTCCCCGCACCTGAACCCATCCGAACTGTTCTTCCAGTTGAAGGCGCAACCGTTCGGTCAGTTCCGATACCGTGAAGGGTGCGAAGGGGATTTCGGGATCAGCCATGGCCGTCATTCCTGGGAATCATTCTTCTTCTCCGAAATCATGCGCTTTTAGGAAGATCCGTTCAATGGACAAGGCCTTGCCGGATTCATGATCCACCGTGATGAGAACACAGGAGATATGGACGTTGGCGCTTGCCACTTTGAACGGCATGCGGATGGCGGTTTTGAACTGCTTGATTACCGAGTCGATGTCCATTCCGATAATGGAATCGTAGGGGCCGGTCATGCCCACATCGGTGATATAGGCCGTGCCGCCCGGCAGGATGCGTTCATCCGCGGTAGGTACATGGGTGTGGGTGCCGATAACCGCCGTCACCCGCCCATCCAGAAACCATGCCAAGGCGCTTTTTTCCGATGTCGCCTCGCCGTGCATGTCGATGACACTGACGGCGTTTTTGCCGATCTCCCGAAGCAGGTCCTCGGCCCGGCGGAAAGGGCAATCCACCGGAGTCATGAAAATCCGGCCGCAAAGCTGGGCGACGATGATTTCCTGCCCCGTCGCGATGCGGCTGCACACGAATCCCCGGCCCGGCACATCGGGGGGGAAATTGTAGGCGCGCACCAACCGGCGGTCTTCGTCGATGAACGTAAAAACGTCCTTGTTGTCCCAGGCGTGATTCCCCAGGGTAATGACGTCCACTCCCGCGGCGTAAATGGCTTGCGCCACTTCGCGGGTGATCCCTTTGCCGCCGGCGGCATTTTCTCCGTTGGCGATGCAAAAATCGACATGGTATCGGGATTTGAGGGCCGGGAGATGATTCGCCAGCGCGAACCGGCCTGGCCTTCCGAATATATCGCCAACGAAAAGAATTCTCATGTAGTCCTGATATCCTGTTCTATTTTTATTCCTTCCCAGCCCTTCGCCAACCGGAAAACCGATCCTTCCGGCTGGAGAGTACGATCCTATGCCCCGGCGCCGGCGGCCGGGTTGCCCTGTTTACCGGGCGTAGGCGACCGAGCGCGTTTCGCGGATGATCGTCACTTTGATATGACCCGGATATTCCAGTTCCTCTTCGATTTTTTTCGAAATTTCGTAGGCCAGTTTGACCGCGCCCTGATCGTCAATCTCGTCGGGTTGAGCCATGATCCGCACTTCGCGGCCGGCTTGGATAGCGAAACATTTTTCTACCCCGTTGAACGAGGCGGCCAGGCTTTCCAGTTTTTCAAGGCGTTTGACATAGGTGTCAATGGTCTCACGGCGCGCGCCGGGCCGGGCCGCCGAGAGGGCGTCGGCCACCTGGACAATGACCGCCTCGACGGTTTCCATCTCGACGTCTTCATGATGGGCGGCGATGGCGTTGACCACTTCCTTGCGTTCCCCGAGTTTGCGGGCGATTTCCGCGCCAATGGAGGCGTGGGTGCCGTCACGCTCGAAGTCGACCGCCTTGCCAATGTCATGCAGCAACGCGCCCCGTTTGCAACATTCCACCTCCGCGCCCAGTTCGGCCGCGATCGCCCCGGCCAAAAAGGCCACTTCGCGCGCGTGGTAGAGCTGGTTCTGGCCGTAGGAATAACGGTACTTGAGGCGGCCCAACAGCTTGATGAGTTCGGGATTCATGTCCACAATGCCCAGATCGAACACCACCCGTTCGGCGGACTCGCGCATGTCCTCGTCCATTTCCTTGCAGATTTTTTGGTACACTTCCTCGATGCGTCCGGGGTGAATGCGCCCGTCTTGGATCAGTTTTTCTAACGTTTGCCGCGCCGCTTCGCGCCGGACCGGATCGAAACACGATATGACCACCGTGTCCGGGGTATCGTCAATGATGAGGTTGACCCCCGTAACGGATTCGAAGGAGCGGATGTTGCGCCCCTCCCGGCCGATGATGCGGCCCTTGATCTCGTCGGAGGGCAAGGCCACGGTGGAGACGGTGGATTCATTGACGTATTCGGTGCAACCGCGTTGCATGGTGGTGGCGATGATGCGCCGGGCTTCGCGGTTGGCGTTTTCCTTGGCGTCGTCGATGATTTGCTTAATGATACGGGCCGACTCGCGCCGGACATCGTTTTCCAAGGAACGCAGGAGCAAATCCTTGGCCTGATCGGTGGTCAGACCGGAGATTTTTTCGAGTTTGCCGCGTTCTTCCTCGATCAATTGCGTGAGTTCCGCGTCTTTTTTCTCGAGATTTTTCTGCCGTTTCTCTAATTCCTTGGCCAAGGACTGGTTTTGCCGTTCCAGGGTATCGAGCTCCTGGGCCCGTTTGTCCAGCGTTTCTTCCTTGCGGTCCAGTTTTTTCTCGATGGCGGACAGTTCCGACCGCCGCTCCTTGACCTCCTCCTCAAATTTGTTTTTTTCCCGGAGAATCTGTTCCTTGGCTTCAATCGCGGCTTCTTTCCGGATCGTAGCGGCTTCTTTTTGCGCTTCTTCCCGGATTTTGGACGAAAGTTCTTCCACGCTGCCTAGCGTCCGGTCGATTTGCACCTTGCGAAAGAAGAAACCACCCAGAAAACCAAGCGCCAAGCCAATAACAATCCATAACAACCATTCCATGGCTTCTTTTCCTTTCTTTCTGTATATATAAAGGACTGCCCATGAAGCGGATCACGGAACCGTCACAACCCAGCCGGTTCCGCCACGCGTAACCGTCCTTCCTTGAGGACACGAGGCGTGTCCGGTTTTCTTGCATCGGTTCAATCCCGTTTTCGTCCTACCCCCACAACCGGGGTGAACCGCTCTCCTCCCGCACCCGGCGTAAAGCATTGGGAAGCCGGTTGAGCACTTCTCCCGCCGTAACCACTTCCGTGCCGGTCTCTCCCACCAACAGGTCCGCGGCCAATCCATGCAGAAACACTCCAGCCGCGGCCGCCTCGAAGGGAGGAATCCCCCGGGCCAGCAACGCCCCGACTGTCCCCGCCAGCACATCGCCCATCCCGCCGGATGCCATGGCCGGATTCCCGGTGGGATTGACCGCCAACGGCCTTCCCGCCTGGGCGGTCACGGTCTTGGCGCCCTTGAGCACGGCCACTCCGGATCCGGATCCGGCCAGACGGCGGGCGAACCCGAAGCGGTCTGCCTGCACCATATCGGCCGTGGTTTGAAACAACCGGGCCATTTCACCCGGATGGGGCGTCGCTACCCACGGAAAGAGACGTTCATCCAACAAGGCCGGTGAAATAGCGGCCAACGCGTCACCATCCAGCACCAGCGGTTGTTCTATTTCGCGCACCACCCGGCGGATCAGTTCTTGCGTTGAGGCATCCCGGCCTAAACCCGGCCCCATAACGACCGCCTTATAACGGACTTCCGGGCCAAATAAGCGGTCAAACGATTCCGCCGCTAAGCCCCCCGAAGGAGTGGCGGGCACCGGAATCGTCAGCATTTCCCACACGCCACTGGCATAAATGGGGAACAGAGGCTCGGGACAGGCGGCGGTCACCAGACCCGCTCCCATTTTCACCGCCGCCCGGGCGCATAGGAGGGCCGCACCCGTCATGCCGCGCGAGCCGGCCAAAACCAACAGGTGGCCTTCGCTTCCCTTATGTGCGGACTGATTCCTCGGAACCATCCATCGGTTGATATCCCGCGCCGAGAGCAACACCGCGTCTGATTCCGCGTTTTCCATCAACGCCGGAGGGAAACCGATGTCCAGAACGGCCAGATTCCGGTAATAATTCAATCCCGGGGGGAGAACATGCCCGATCTTGGGCAAGCCCAGTGTATAAACCCAATCGGCCCGCACCGCGTCCCCTTCCACCCGGCCGGTGTCGCCATCCACTCCGGATGGAATATCCACGGAAACGATGGCTGCTTGTCCGGCCAGCCGGTTCAGGGAGGCGATGGCCTCGGCGATGAGGCCCGTGGGAGCGCCCCGCCCGCCCGTACCCAGGAGGGCGTCCACAAAAAGGCGCGAATCGCCGGCGGATTCGAAAAACCTCCGCAACGCCGCCGAATCACCACATTCCTCAACTGGAACGCCCTCGGCAACCAAGCGCCTGTATTGAAGCAGCGCATCTCCCTTGAGTTCCGTTCCCTGGCCCACCAACCCTACGCGGACGCGGTATCCTTCCCGGGCCAAGTACCGGGCTACCACGAAACCGTCTCCGCCATTGTTCCCTTTCCCGCAAATGATGGCCGCCCCGCGAAGACAGGCCGGAGAAAACGATGCAAGCATCCCCTCGGCGATTCCTTTCCCGGCTTGTTCCATCAGGAATAGGCCGCCGATCCCGTGTTTCTCAATCGCACACCGGTCGATTTCGGCCATCTCGCGGCCGCTGACAATACGCCAGGGATAGACTGGATACAACAATGTTCTCCTCACCGGGGATCAAGGCCATCCCGGCCGAGGAAAAGAAAGAAGGGAACCGGAGTCCAACCGATAAAGAAATCCCTACGTGGTGTCTTCTTCCGTCACATCCCGGTAGAAATAATCATGCAGCCAGGCTAACAGCGCGACGAGGATGAAGCCTTTCCACAAAGTGTCGAAAAAAAAGGAGAGGGATAGTTTTTCGAGAGATTTCTCTTCAGTTAAAGCGCCAAGCCAATAGAGAGCCACATACTTCTGTAAATAACAGAAGGCAATGAAAAACACGCACACCGCTAGGTAGTCCAAAAAAGTGAAGCGTGGGTGCGTTTCGGACGTAAGTTCTTTTACATCCGGCGGTTGTAACTCGGTTAACGCCTGGGCGTGTAGTTCCGGTTTACGACTTTTTTTCCCTCGAGCCATGAAGGTATGTTCCTATGAATCAATACATTGTAATCTTTACAGTGTAAGAATAGGTATCGAATTGGTGAATTCGATCTCCCTATTTTAATCTGAAACCCGCTGCCAAGAAAAGGGGCGAAGAAATTTCATGCCAATTATCTCGATTTAATTTCCCAGTCTTGTGCCATTTTGGCATGATCCCATCCCGGCTACGAGTATTTTCGCTTCAAAAAGGGGGATTCTTTATCCTTCCTATAAACGATTCTCCGCCTACATGCAGAACGGTAATTGATGTACGGTAATTGATATTTAATCCGATATTTTCCAGTACGGTAGGGGTAAACCAGCCGCCCAGTGCAGGGGAGGGCAAACAACGAGAAAGAATCAAGTGGATTAGCCGCCTAGGTTTGTTGGACTTGAAGTGATTCCAAGCTCTCCAGATACTGCTGAAATTTCACCGCCAGGGGATGCTGGGTTTTATTTTTATGCCGGACTGCCTCCATGCGCAGCCGGGTAACCAATTTCAGACCTTCGAGGGGTTCGGCGCAGGCGGTATGTAAATATTCTTCGCGCTTAGAAAAATAGGAACGGCCCGGCTCCAGGTAATCCGCGATATAGACCATCCACCCAATGGGAGCGAGATCCGGATGGCCAGTGGGATGATAGGCCACGGCCATTAGGACATCCCGGTTGTGAATTCCATACACCTCCTGAAGAATTTTGGCGCTGAGCGGCGCGTGGACAATCTTGGAATACGGGACTAATTCCTCACCATAGGGAAGAGGACCATTGTTCAACCACCGATGACGCTCGTCTTTCGATAGATTTTTCGCGCAATCGTGAAAAAGAGAAGCCCAAGCCAGTTGGACCCGGTCCACAGGGAACATTTTCCAGTTGTCCGCGAGCCGGAAAGCGGTCTCCATGACGCCCACGCTATGCGTAAACCGCTCAGGATCTAAGGTTTGTTGAAGTTGTTGCACCGCGTCCGGGGGTAAGATATCGATCACGGCTTCTCCTGGCTCTCCGCTTGTTGGATTTTTTGCTTCACGCGTTCCAGGAATTCCGGGGTGAATTCCAAAGGATATTCAGGACCATATTGAATCGCCAGTTCCCAATAATGGACGGCTTTTTCCGAATCGCCTTCTTTTTGCAGGGCGTCACCCAAATGGTCAAGAATGACCGGATGATTTTTTTCCAGTTCCAACGCGCGTTGGAGGTAGTCGATGGCTTCCCGGTTCCGGCCAAGCCGGTAATAGACCCACCCCAGGCTGTCTAGGATGTTCCCGTCCCCGGGACTGAGAAGCAATGCCTTTTCGATCAAAGTCAGCGCTTCTTCCAAACGGATATTCCGGTCCGCGAAGGTGTATCCCAAAAAGTTATAGGCCTCGGCGTCGTCTGGGTAATTCTGGATGACCTCGCGTAGAATCCGCTCGATGTCGTCAAGACGGTTCAATTTGTCGTAAACGGCCGCCAACTGGAACGAGAATTCCTTGGAGTTCTCGTCCCCGGGAATAGCCAGCTCCCTGGCCCGGGTGAATACCGTTTCGGCGTCAAGCCATTCCCGGCGGTCCATATGCACCAAACCCACCATGCGGAGTAATTCCAGATTATCGGCAAAAACCGGCTGGCATTTTTTCAGGACAGCCAACAGATCCCCGGACAATCCCCGTGTGCCAAACGCCAAGCGTATTTTGTACCACGAATAGAGTTCCCCGCAAAGCGCGGAAATCCAATCTTGATTCGAGGACGCCAGGGCCTGCTCCATGTCCGACAGGATGGCCCGCAGGTTTTGGTCCAGCCGGGGTATATCCAATGTGGTTTGCGCGATTTTCGCGGAAACGAAAAGAATGCGCGGATTTTGGGGGAATTTTTGCCGGCATTGCTCCAACTGGAGGTGCAGGGATTCCAAAAGATCGAGTTCCTGGAGGGGCTGGATGGTTTCGTCCTGCGCCAATTCGACAAGAAAGTACTGGACTTCATCCGTTTGGCCTTGGCCGATCGCGGAATCGAATCCGGCCAAGAAGCCTTCATGCGCTTCCTGGACACGGTTCATGCTTTTCAAGATTTCCCGCCGGACCAGTTGCATCTGAAAGTCGCCGGGATCGGCTTGCAGCAAGGTTTCGGCTTCTTGCAGGGCAGGTTGTTGATCCTCCTGTCCAAACAAGAGGAAGGCCAGGATCTTCCGCGAATTCCGGTCGTCCGGATCGATTTCCAGGATACGCCGGTATTGCTGAATGGCCTCGGGATAAGCCTTCCGGCTTTGAAAGAGAAGCCCGAGTTCCTTGCGGAGGGAGATTTCATCTTCCGGACGGCGGGTGAGATTCAAGGCGTTTTGAAAAGTTTCAACCGCCGCCTCCGTCCGGCCCAAGACTTCCTGCAGTTGGCCGATCCGGAGGGTGATCTCGAATTGATCGGGCAAGGACCGGGCGACTGTTTGATAGGCCTCTAACGCTTCCTCGTACCGGTGGGCCTGGGAAAGCAGGGTGGCGATTTTGTACTGGTAATAGACGGATTGACGCGGGTCGAGCCGGGCCATTTTTTGATAGGTCTCGATAGCCTTGTCAAAGTGGCGGATCCGCTCGTACAGGACAGCCAGTTTAGACCAGGTGTCCACGGAATTGGGTTCCATGCCCGCGAGACGTTCGTACTCGCGAATGGCTTCTTCCCACTTTCTTTGCTTGGCGTAGGCCTCACCCAGCAGGTTGTACACCTCGCGTTCCTGGGTGCCTTGCTCGGCGGCCGGCCGGACCATTTCAATGGCTTTATCGATTTCACCGCTATCCAACAAGGCCTTGCCCGCCATCGCGCTGAGATACGTGGACCCCGGGAGAAGTTCCAAGGCTTTGGAATAGGCTTTCCCCGCGTCTTCGTGTTTTTGCCTTTCGTCGAGCAGCGCCCCTTGCAGGAAAAGGTTCAACACTTCTTCTTGGGGTTGGGAAGGCGGCCGGGAGGCAGGGGAGGCCGTGGCTTCCTCAACGGAGGACGGACCGGGAAGCGGCTCAGCGCCGGCGGAGGCCACCGGAATCGAATCCGGGTCATTGTGCGGGGAGACAGGGACGGGGACAGACAGAGCAATCGCCGGCGTGGTCCGCGGATTCGCCAGACGCGGCGAAGATCCGCATCCCGAGGTTCCCGCCATCACCGCGGCGAAAAAAAGGGGAAAAAAGAAGTTCATGGCAGCCGAGCCAGCCCATTCGTATTTACACCGTGAAGTATATCGTCCCCGGGAGAGAGGTTAAAGTGACTGGCCGGGGCGGCTGGAATCAACCGGGCGGCCAACGCATGAACCGGCCGCCCAGCACATGGATATGCAAGTGATGAACGGTCTGGCCCCCGTTGTCGCCGGAGTTGATAACCAGGCGGTAGCCATCCTCCGCGATGTCGAACTGTTGCGCCATCCGGTGGGCGGTCCGGAACAGATGGAATACGAGGGCTTGTTGGTCTTCCGGCACATCACCGATTTTGGGGATGTGCGCCTTGGGAACCACGAGGAGGTGGACCGGCGCTTCCGGTTTGATATCCTTGAAGGCAATCACGCTGTCATCCTCATAAACCAAAGCCGCCGGGATGGTTCGCGCCACAATTTTACAAAATACACAATCGTCCGCCGTCATGGTTTTTTACTCCTTGCCTTCATCGAAACAATTTCCGTAACAATCCCAGTTTCTGGATTCCATTGTTTCCTGGTGCTCAACGGGAGGATTCTCACGGCCGTTTCCGGCGGGAAAATCCGGATCAACCTTTACAGGAGAGTGATTTTCATGTTGCATACGGCGCGGTGCTCTGTCTAGAGGACTGCACCGACACAGGGATGTTGAAGGTCTTCAGTATAATTCACAATCCGGGGCTGGTTCATGAATTTGGCATTGTTGCCTAATGAATTATTCGTCGTGATCGCCGGTCTGTTCGGGGCGGCCATCGGCAGTTTTCTGCATGTCTGCGTCTGGCGGATTCCTCACGAGCAATCCGTGGTGACGCCCGGTTCGCATTGCCCCGCCTGCGGTCATCCAATCCCCTGGCATGATAATATCCCCTTGTTTTCGTATCTATGGCTGCGGGGCGCCTGCCGGTTTTGCCACACGCGAATTCCGGTCCGGTATCCCTTGTACGAACTGATCACCGCCCTGCTTTTCATGGGCATTGTGTACCGGTATCACCTGACGCCCACCGCGTTGCTCTACTTGGGAGTCGTCTGCAACCTGATCATCGCCGCGGGGATCGACTGGGATTATCAATACATCCCCGATTTTCTCTCCTTGCCCATGATCCCCCTCTCCCTTGCCGTGGCGGCCGTGGCGCAATGGACCCTGTGGTTTCCCACCGCGCTGGTGCAGACCGTTCCCGGCGCGGCGCTCGGGGTCCTGGTGGGCGGGGGAACGATCTGGCTGATCCGCATCCTGGGCAGCTGGTTCTTCCGGCAGGAAGCTATGGGATTCGGGGACGTGAAGCTGATGGGCTTTCTGGGTGGATTCTTAGGATGGCCGAATTCATTGCTGTGCATCTTCCTGGCCGCGTTTTTGGGATCGATTGTGGGAATGGGATTCAAAATGGCGGGCAAGTTGGAGAAATACGGCCATATTCCCTTTGGCCCCTACTTGGCGCTAGGCGCGTATCTTTGTTTTCTATACGGTCCGGAAATCATCGTGTGGTACACCCGCCCGCTTGCCGCCCTCACCAATGGGGAGTATTGATCGTTTTTACGGGATCATCCGGCAGGTGTGTATTTCAAAATCAACCATGGAACCTAAGAGTCCCCCGCGCGCTTGGGGGAGGCCGTTGGATTTTCTGAAGTTCCAGCCGCCAGAGTCTCCAGGCATTGGACCAAGGCGTCCGCCACCAGGCGGTTTCCGTGCGCGGTGGGATGACAGGCGTCTTGGATGTAATGCCGGATTCGATGAATTCCCTGCCGCTCCATATCCAGTTCGATCAGCGGCCACACGTCAATGGAAGCGTATCCCTTTTGCTGGGCGAACGCGGCGATCGGCTTCGGTGAAAATACTTCGATTTCGGTTTCCGATTTGGGAACGAGATAGGGAAAAAGCACAAGGATAAACCGGGCTTTGGCCTTTCCGCAGCGGTCCGCGATCTTGTGGATGTACGCTTGAGTATCGTTCCAGGCTTCTTGGATTTCCGGATAATCGGCCTTGTGAAACAGGGCGGAAACATCCAGGCCTTCCCGGTAAATGGCGTTTTCCTTCAAGGTTTTCCCGAAAACCATGCGGTGATAGAGCGATTTCCCCACGTGGAGGATGGCGCTGCGCAGGATGAGATAATCAATGAAATTCTCTTCGATGTAAGGAACCGGATTGTCTACCCCGTAATCGCCGAAACGCAATCCGGTATACGTATGCAAGACATCGTTCAAACAGAACGACAACACGACCACATCTGGTTCATAGCGGTACCCTTCCCGCTCGAAAAATAAATATTCTTGCCAGGTGCTGTATCCGGGAACGCCGGCGTTGATGCACTCGACCGGGGAGCCACAAGCGGAATGGAGTGATTGTTCAACGAAATAGGGAAAGGTATCCTCGTACGGCAAACGCAGTCCATAGGGGATTGAATCACCTAGGAAGAGAATCCGCGTGACACCTTCCTTTTTTGGATAATCGCGGTCAGGTCCGCGCAGGCCGTGGCGGTTGATGAAAACCGGCGCGCCGGTACGCGACTGGGCATAGGGCCGCAACCGCCACCCCAGGAAGGGATCTTTCTGGCAGAGGGAAACGTCTTTGGTGATCAAGGTCGTGATATTCCGCAAGGCCAATTCCAACAACGTAACCGGAGTAACAATACTTGTGATGAACAAGAGGGTATGTAACGTAACCGGCCGGATGATCCGCTTTTGGAGTTCAAAATGGCGGGACAGATAAGCGTCGATTCCCCAAACCCCCAGGCCGCCTAAAAAAATGCCCAGATGGAAGAATAGGCAAGTGAACCAGGTTCCCGTTCCGAACTCCGGGTGGAGGGGAAACCAGTAATCCAAACCCTTGTCGAATGCGGCGATGGACAAGAGGGTGACAGCCAGGATTCGCAATAAAAAATGAAAGATCCGGTCATTCATCGATCCGCTCCCCTCACCAGGACGATTCGCAATCGATGAATTATGGCGCATCCGTCAGGCGGGCTCGGGGGGAACATGAGGCCGCCCGGAACCGCCGCGGCGGGATCAATACCTCATCCAATCCCCGAGGCCCGCGGGCGGATTGTCTGTGCTGAATTTCAATCCCAGAACCCGGGTGCCTTCGTAGCGCTTGTAGTTGGCCGCCAGTTTGAGATTGAGATAGGTTGCCTGATTCCGCGGCAAGGTGTCCGGAAGAATACGGCAGATGTTCATGACGAAAATCGCCGAATCGCTTTGATCCACCAGTTTCACCAGCAGAGGATGCACGCCTTTCCGCAGATGAATGGTCTGGGCGGCTTTGCCTGGCAATGAGATCTTTTGATACGAAATATTTTTGGTGTAAATCAATTCCCCTCCAAGCCAGACCGCGCAGGATTCATCATGGGTGATCCACAGCTCGGCGTCCTGCTCTTCGGGGACGGATACCCAGCAGAACGCGTAATAGACGTTCCCGTTGGATGAACCATAGTGGGCTTCGAAGTCGATCTTGTCGTCGGAAAAGCAGACCGGTTCCGTCCAGCCGTTCCCGCCCGGCGTGGCCACCACGTCCGCGTCGGGAAGGCCGAGGTAGGGCGTGTCGAGGCTGGTTCCCTCGGCCCGGTTGAGCAACCAAACGCGGTTGTTCATGCCGAAATGGCCCCGGTTGCCCTGTTCCCCCTCGGCGACGCGCTCGAAATAATAGACCGACTCGTCCACCGTGTGCTCGCCGAGCACTTGGATTTTTGAAAGATCCATGGTGCCCAGGCCTTCACGGGCCGCGCCGTACAAATGGGCGACGTCGTCGGGATTGAGGCCCATCAGCCGTGCGCAGATCGTGTCCATGGCCACCATGTCGGGTCCCGCGAGCACCATGTTGCGCCGCACCGGGGGATGGGTGGCGGTTTTGCCGCGCTCCTTGCACACCAGCGCGTCCACCAGGCAATAGTCGGAGGGAGCGATGGAAGCCAAGTCCACAATCTCGCGTTCCACCGAGTTGTAACCCGGCCAATCCAGATGCAGGGCGGGATCGCCGGGATCGGGGCCTCCTATTCCTTTATAGGTCCCGTATTTCGCGCCGGCCGCGATACCGATGTAGTTTTTGAGGCATACGGTGATATTCGGGGTGTGGATTTTCATCACCGGAACGTTGATCAGCACGTCCGCGTCCAGAATGGCCTCATGGATCCAGTACGCGGGATAAACGGGAAAATCGATATTTTCGGGAACCGGTTCCAGGCGGATGTTGCTGGCCGGATCTTCGTACGAGCCGAAATTGGCGTCCAGCAACGTGACGGGAATGCCGTCGGCCGCCAGCCGCGCGATCATATCCCGGTAGCCCGCTTGTTCAAATCCATCGGTCACGGGCGCTCCGCCGGAGTTGTACTTGGTATGGCGCATTTCCGGCGCCAGCCAGCCGCCGGCCGCCTCGGCCACGGTGATCGAAAGATTGGCCGGCCCGTTGGCCACGATCCAGCGGATCAGCCCTTCCACCACCCGCGGATCGGTGTTCACGCCGTTCTCGAGATCCGCGTTTTCCACGACATTGGGCTTGATCACCACGTTCGCGCCGTCGAACAGCAGCCCCTTGAGCCCTCCTTCTAAATCGAGCACGCGATACACCATTTCCAAAATCTGGGCGTCGGTGAGAGGGGTGGTCAGTGAAACCGGTGAGGCGAGCGTGCTGTCGTCCGAACGGACCAGCGCCACCTGGGTGGCATAATCCGCCGGAACGCCGTCGTTTTTCAGTTGCGAAACCGGGATGGCTTCAATCCGGGAAGGGGCTTGCAGGGTGGAAGCAAGATCGATCCCAATCAACGCGAAGATGCCAAATACGGTGGTCACACGAAGAAGCATTTTCCGGCGGGACACCAGAGCGAGTATCATAATGAATCCCCTGAGATGGAATATAGACCAATGTCAATTGCCCGGTCATAGAGAAAATAACCCATTCTTGTCAAAATGACTACTCTATCTTCCCGGATGCCCCAAGAATCCGCCGCCCGGATACCGGCCCCGAAGGCGAATCCCAAGGACAAATTGATTTTTACCTCATGCCCACCATTGATATATCCAGCCCGCCAGGAGAGACCAGGCGATACTGAGCAGGAAATACACCACCGTGATGCGAGTCCCCATGGCCAGCTGCATGGCCGCCAGGGTTTGGACCTTGGTGGCGGGTCCCGAGAGAAAGAAGGCCAACGCCGCGCCGGGCGACATGCCCAGGTTCATCATCACCTGGATGAAGGGAATCGTCCCGCCGCCGCACGCGTACAAGGGAATCCCCAACAGGGAACCAGCCAGGATGCCATATCCATACTGCCGACCTACCACCCGCTCCACCCACTCCATGGGCAGGAGTTCTTTGATCACCGCGGCTATGCCGATCCCCAGCAGCACGAATTTCAGCACGAATCCGCCCATGTGAAAAAACGAACGGCGCCAACGGTGGATGAATGGAACATCCTCATCGGGATGATCGGGAATCACGGCGATTCCGCTGAAATCAAACACGGCGGGATTGTTGCGCTGGTACCATGCGGCCACCCCGCCCCCTAGCATCCCGAATCCCACGGCCGCCACGGTCCGGGCCAACGCCATCGGCCAGCCGAACACGCTGAGAGTCATGCCGAACAGGGTGGGATTCATCAGCGGCGAGGCGAAGAGGAACGCGAACACCGGGACCGGCGGCACCCCGCCTTGGATCAAGGCGGCCGCGATGGGGATCGCCAGGTAGGAACAAAAAGGGGAGACGATTCCAGCCAGAGACATGAAGAGGATCCCCCACGGCCCCTGGAAAATAGCCCCCTGTTTCAAGGTGCTCAGCGGCCACCGGGCGACCAGGAAGGACGAGGCCAGGAGGCCGCTCACCAGTCCGGGCAGGAGAGAAACGAAAAGTGTTTTCATCTCCAGCAGGATCCGGCCGGTGTGGGTATCTTGAAAAAGGGTCCAAAAATCGGCCACCGCCATCACGGAAGAGATCCCCGCTTGAACCGCGTCGTTTGTGTGGTGGATTCCTAGGAAATCCTCGCCCGGAATCCTCCACTATACCATACCTCCTTCGCGATAATCGGCTATCCGGAGACGAACGGGGCTTTCGGATATCCGTCATCGGCCAGCATAAAAAAAACACTTTCCTGCCTCGACATTCTTCTCGAAATTGAGGTAAATAGATATGGTGGTACGTTTCCCAAAAAAACCTCCGGGAGGGGTATTTTCTCCATGAACAGATCGAATTCCATTTCACGCCGCCGTTTTCTCCAACGGGGCGGGTGTGCCCTGGGGGCGATCGCCGCGAGCCCTCTTCTCATTCCGGCTTCCGCTATGGGGAAGGATGGCGCCACACCGCCCAGTGACCGCATTACTATGGGCTTTATCGGCATGGGCACAATGGGCCAGGGGCATCTTTTCGGAGAAGCCTGGACCTACGTGCCCGGCGGGTACGTGGGTCAGGACACCATTCAGGTTGTGGCCGTCTGCGACGTGTGGCGCAAAAAACGGGAAGAAGTCCGGGACCGCGTCAACCTCCACTACTCCCGCAAATACGGGAAGGGGAATTATAAATCCTGCGAGGCGTACGCCGATTTCCGCGACATCCTGCGGCGGGACGACGTGGACGCCGTGCTGATCGCCACGCCCATCCACTGGCACGCCGCCATGACCGTCTTCGCCGCCCGCGCGGGCAAGGATATCTATTGCGAGAAGCCCACCGCCGTGACCGTCAAGGAAAGCCAGGCGATGGTCAAGGCCGTGCTCGAAAACCAGCGCGTGTTCCAGGCCGGCACGCAGCAACGTTCCGAATACGAGGGAAAATTCCGGACGGCGTGCGAATACGTGCGCAGCGGCCGTATCGGCCAACTCCAGGAAATCTACGCCTGCATTGAGGGAGGCGGGGCGATGTGGCCGGCGGAAACCGGGGAAGCCGTGCCTATCCCCGAAGATCTGGATTGGGATCTGTGGCTGGGACCGGCGCCCAAGATCCCGTACCAAGGCCGGTCGGACGCGCACCTGTTCGGGTACGGGGGGATCAATTGGGGCCAGCACCACTACGACATCGTGCAGTGGGCCCTGGACGCGGACCGCACCGGCCCCGTGGAATTGGACGTGGAAAACGGCGCGGCCGCGTACCGGTACGCCAACGGCGTGGTGGTCTACGGCCGCCGGTACCCCGGGACGGACATCGGCCAGACCGGCGGCGCGTGGTTCATCGGGACTGAAGGCAAGATCGGCGTGGACCGCGAGCACTTGGTTTCCGATCCGCCTTCCATTCTGGAGAAGCCGCTCGGCCCGGAGGATGTGCATTTGGAAAAAACCCCGGGGCACACCCTGAATTTTCTGGAATGCGTCAAAACCCGCAAACCGCCCATCTGCGACATCGAAACGGCGCACCGCGCCGTCAGCGTCCTGCTGCTGGGCGGAATCGTGCAGCAACTCAACCGGAAGCTGGTATGGGATCCCAAGGAAGAGCGCTTCATCGGCGATGACGAGGCCAATCAGAAGCTGGATCTCGTCAAACGGGCCCCGTGGATCCTGTAACCGTCATGCGCGGCCGGGAACGGGTGTTGGCCGCCTTGGAGCACCGGGAAACCGGCCGCGTGCCGTTGGATTTCTGGGCGGAAGCCGGAGTGTGGAAGCGGCTGCTGCGGGATTTACGTCTCCCCTCCAAACGCGCCTTGCTGGAACGCTTCCGGATCGACTTGCGCTGGATGGACCACCGGTACATTGGGCCGGATTTCTCCGATCCATCCGGCGCCTATCTCGAAAATATGTGGGGGGAACGGTTCCGCGTTACTCCGGAGGGAGAACAACTCGCGTGCGGCGGCGCGCTGGATCACGCGGCCCGGTTTGAGGAACTCGAAGCACATCACTGGCCCTCCAACGATTGGGTGGACCAGAGCCACTTGGTGGAGCAAATCCAGCAGGATGCGGACTACGCGTTGCTGTATGGCTACGCCGACATCTGGCAACGCGCGGCCATGGTGCGCGGCCTGGATGGCATGTTTTTCGACATGGTGGAACGCCCGGAGTGGGTCCACTTCATGACCGGAAAGTTGACGGATTTCTACCGGGAGGACTGGACACGGGCGATGGAAACCACCCGGGGCCGGATCGATATCTTTCTCTTGATCAGCGACTTGGGCGCGCAGCACGCGCCGATGATGAGCTTGGCGTTGTTCCGGGAATTCGTGAAACCGCGCGTGCGGCAAATGGCGGACTTGGTCCACTCGTTCGGCAAGACACTGATGTTTCACTCGTGCGGATCGGTGCGTCTCTACATCGAGGACCTGATCGAAGCCGGGGTGGATATCCTCAATCCCATCCAACCGTTGTGTAAAGGCATGTCGCCCGCCGGATTGAAACAAGATTTTGGGGCGCGCTTGTGTTTCCACGGCGGCATGGATATCCAATCGGTGCTGCCCCACGGCTCCCCCAACGAAGTCCGTTCCGCCACGCGCGACCTGATCGAAACCATGCGTCCCGGCGGCGGATTCATCTTCTGTCCCAGCCATACGCTCCTGCCCGACATCCCCACCGAGAACATCGCCGCCATGTACGATGAAGCGGGCCGGCAGGGAGGATAACCCGAACCGCCGGGTGGATGGCGCAAGGAACAGAAAATGTAAAATAAAGGGTAAAATAGAATAAACGAGAGGGGCACGTGGCCACGTGCCCCCTTCTTCGACTGATCCTCTACCCCCATATCCTGGTTCCTGCGATTGTAAAGCCCTTACAGCGTAACCTGGGTTGCCTCGGGATCGAGCTTCGCCCGGCGCTGATTGCGGTAGGCCACGTTGGCCAGATGCGGCCCGCAGATGGCCTGGTGCCCGATCTCCACCGGGGCGTTGGGTTCCTTGCGGCTTTTTACGCATTCGATGAAATTTTTAATGTGCGGTTCGTCGGGCAGGTCGCCCTTGAAATCGATATGGGCCTTGGTGGGCAGGTCCTTGCCGTCTTCCTTGTCCTGGTCGAGATAGACCTGGAAGCCAAAGCGGTGCAGGTGCATGGTGCCTTTTTCGCCCTGGAAGAGGATATGCCACCAATCCATGAAGTTGCTGGTGTAGTTGATGGTCCAGGTGGCGATGAATTTCGGATAGTACAGGGTGGCCGTGAAGACATCGGGGCAATCCGCGCCAATCATCTTCTTGATGAAGCCGAAACCGTCCGCCTCGAGCGGCGTGACCTGGCCCATGTACCACTGCACCACGTCCATGATGTGCGTCCCCTGATCGTTGGAGATCCCCCCGGAGAACGGCCAGAATACCCGCCAGTTGCGTACGTATTTCGGCTGGAACTCAAGCCCCTCGTTGGGCCACGCGAACCGTTCCCAGTCGATTTCATATCCCAGCGGGCGGTTGTCTTGCGGGCCGGAAGCCTGCCAGTTCCATTGCGCCTTCACGAAGTTGACATCGCCCAGAATGCCAGACTGGATCACCTTGAGCCCTTCCAGAATCAGGGGAGCGCTCCGGCGTTGCATGCCGATCTGGACGATCCGGTCGGTCTTGCGCACTTCGCGCACCGCCCACGCGCCTTCCTCGATGGAGTGCGACATGGGCTTTTCGCAATAGACGTCCTTTCCGGCCTGCACGGCGGCGACCATCTGGCGGCAGTGCTGGTGCTCGGGCGTGCCGATCAAGACCGCTTCGATGTCTTTGCGCTCCAACAACTCGTTGAAGTCCTTATACACATCGATTTTCCCGTCGTTGTTGATTTCCGCGGTTTTGATGCCCTCCCGGATGCGGGGTTCGGAGACATCGCAGACGGCCACGAACTTGGCGTTTTCCCGGATGCATTTCTTCATCACGTCGCAACCGCGCCCCCCGGATCCGATGATCCCCATAATGATCGTGTCGTTCGCCCCGAATACCCGGCGGGGCAGGTAGAGCGGGGCGGCCAGGGCGGCGCCGGCCAGGAACGACGTCTTGACAGCCTCGCGGCGGTTAACTGGTTGATTCATGGTCTAGGTCCTCTCTCGTCAGTAGATGGTTCTTGGTATCGTGTACCGGTTGGGGCTATCCTAGGACATCCGGGAACAGTTCGCAAAGCCCGCGGCGGATTTCGAACGGATTTAATGGGGAATCCCCGGCGTCCCTTGCCGATCCACGGGGGATATGAATTACAATGGCGCATTCGGATGCGAGGCCCATTCGGCCTACCCCGGATGAAGGTTCCCAAAAATTCCCTCTCCCTTTGGGAGAGGAGTAGGGTGAGGGAAGACCTTGATTCACAATTCCTCACCCCGTTCCTCTCCCACGGGGCGTGGGGAATGCCTTTTCCCCGTTCCGGTGGTTGGATCGCTCCCTGGGGCATTCAACTCGATGGGATGTCAATTCATTGGATTCTCTCCCCGGGATTCATGTCCCGGTTGAAATCGGCCAAGACAAATTTCCACGGAAGGAACATCACCATGATGACGTATTGGGGGATCTCAACATCCAGCCTTGTGACAGGGTTACTCGCCGGGTGCGTGTTCGCGGGGTCCGCCGGCGCGGCGGAAGAGGCCGGGTGGATTGCCCTGTTCAACGGCCAGAATCTGGAAGGCTGGCAAGCCGCGGAGAATCCCGGCTCGTTTCAAGTGGTGGACGGCGCGATTCTCTGCAACGGGCCGCGCGCGCATCTGTTTTACGCCGGAGAGGTGCAGAATGCCCAATTTGAGAATTTCGAGTTCCAGGCCGGGGTGATGACCCGGCCAGGCGCGAATTCCGGCATCTATTTCCACACCCGGTTCCAGGAGCGGGATTTCCCCGCGCAAGGCTACGAGGTCCAGATCAACAACACCGCCACCGGCGAAGGCGGTTACGTGGAATACAAACGCACCGGCAGCCTCTACGCGGTGCGCAATGTGTATATTCCCCTCATGCCCGACAACGAATGGTTCACTGTCCATATTACCGTGGCCGGGAAGCGGATTATGATCCGTTTGAACGACATGCCCGTGGTGGATTACATTGAACCGGAGAATCCGCCGCGTGAGGGGGAATACGCCGGCCGGCTCCTCTCCCGCGGAACGTTCGCGTTGCAATGCCACGATCCCGGCAGCCAGGTGTATTTCAAAAATATCCGCGTGAAACCCCTCCCGCCGGGAACGCCCAAGGACGCCCCCGCGGCGCCTGCCGTAGACGACACCTACCGGCGCGTCGCCCGGTTGCATGCCGCCAATTTCCCTCTCCTCGATCTCCACGTGCACCTGAAAGGCGGATTGAGCCTGGAACAAGCATTGGCCATCTCCATGCGGGACGGCATCAACCATGGCGTGGCCGTGAATTGCGGAATCGGTTTCCCCATCCACGACGATGAAGGCGTCAATGAGTTCATCGGCAGCATGCAAGGGCAGCCGGTGTATCTCGGCTTGCAGGGCGAAGGACGCGAATGGGCCGGTTTGATTTCACCGGAAACGCGGGCGAAATTCGATTACGTCTTCACCGACGCCATGACCTTCACCGACGGCCGCGGCAAGCGGGTACGGTTGTGGATTCCCGAAGAAGTCCAGATCGATGATAAGCAGAAATTCATGGACATGTACGTCGACCGCATTCTGTACGTGCTGAACAACGAGCCGATCGACATCTACGTCAATCCCACCTTTTTGCCGGACGCGATCGCGGCGGAGTACGACAGCCTTTGGACGCCGGAACGCATGCAAGCGGTGATCGGCGCCGCCGTGAACAACCATGTGGCCATCGAGATCAACGCCCGCTACCGCTTGCCCAGCCCCGCCTTCATCAAACTCGCCAAACAGGCGGGAGTGAAATTCACTTTCGGCACCAACAACGGCGGTGCCGCCGATCTCGGCCGCCTCGAATACTGCCTCGACATGATCCGCGAATGCGGCCTGACCGAAAAGGACATGTTTTTGCCAAAGAAAAAGTGATCTGGGAAAGGGAGAAATTCCCCAGGCCGGGCGATTCGCATTTTGATTGCTCCACCCCCCAGGTTCGCATCCACCAATCCAATCCCTTTTCGGCTTGCACCACGGCTTCCCAAAGGGCACTGTCCAGAATCCCCTCTCCCCCGGGAGAGGGCCCGGGTGAGGCGACTATTGTAGGGGCGGACCTAGGTGTCCGCCCGCCTTGGTGTCCACCCGCCTTCGTGTCCGCCCGCCTTCGTGTCAGCCCGCCTTGGTGTCCGCCCGCCTTGGTGTCCACCCACCTTGATTTCCGCCCGCCTTCGTGTCCGCCCGCCTTGGTGTCCGCCCGCCTAGGTGTCCGCCCGCCTTGATGTCCGCCCGCCTTGGTGTCCACCCGCCTTCGTGTCCACCCGCCTTCGTGTCCGCCCGCCTTCGTGTCCGCCCACCTAGGTGTCCGCCCGAATTTCATCGAGTGGATGGAATGCCTTCTTCTCCAGCAGGTACGCACCTGTCTGATGAATCCAATATTTCCTTTCCCCTGGAGGAAGGAAACCTACCCCCACGGTCTCACCCTCCGCCCAGGGTGGAAGGCGCGTTGACATCCCCGCCGTAGCGCGTGATATCCCCCAGACTGCGCAGGCCGTTGGAAGGATGATACAACGTGTTGTTCGCCCCGGCCGGATTGTTTGAAAACCGCACCAACAGCGGCCAGTGTACCCCGCCGGAATCCCGGTCGTCTGGCCCCTGGGAGGTCAATCCGTACCCATTCGGCAATTCGCTCAGCGATTTCACTCCTGCGGCGGCCATGCCCCACTGCCGCCCCCAATCCCCGCGGTAATTCACATACACGTAGGTGGGGTGGATGGCGTGCTGCTGGTTGTTCCAATCCCGCCGGGGAATGAAGGGATCCTCCATATCCACCGAGGTGATATACGCAACCGGGGTGGTCAGTTCAATGCAGTTGGCGATGTGGTTGTAGGTCCCCAGCACCTGGCCGTTGCGGAGCGGCCAGGGATACGCGCCCCGGTCCAGGTTGTAACTGTCGATGGCCAGCGCCAACGAGCGCAAATCGCTGCGGACCCGCGCGATTTTCGCCCGCACTTGCGCGTTCAAAAAATTGGGCACGGCGATGGCCGCCAACACGCCGATGATAGCCACCACGATCAACAGTTCGATTAAGGTAAACGCCCGTCGGCGGTTTTTCATGAGGATTCTCCTGCCTGGCGTCAAAATCTTCTTCCAGAACCAATTCCTATTCTCCCCGATTTCTGTCTATCCCGTCAACTCGGATTCTCAATAGTGGGGAGACCAGATCTTGGGCAAGGGTAAAGAAATAGAAATCTCCCCGGCGGACTGGTAGGATAGATTCCGCCAAGACAGCGTTAAGGGCATTCCATTCAATCCCTCGTATGAAGGAGCCATAAGCCATGACGTATTCAGCCCCATTCGCCCGTTATTTTTCGTGCCGCCTTCTTTCCCTATCCGCCGTGTGGGCGTTATCCGCCTTTCTAGCGGGCGCGGTTTTCGCCGCGGAGCCGGACCAATCCCATAACAAGGAATGGATTCCCCTCTTCAACGGTAAGGATTTGGAGGGCTGGAAAGTCAAAATCACCGGGTACGAGCTGGGCGACAACTTCGGCAACACGTTCCGGGTGGAGGATGGAATTCTGAAGGTGCGTTATGACCAGTATGACAAATTCGATGGGCGTTTCGGGCATATGTTCTACAAGGACAAGTTCTCCCACTACATTATCCGGGTGGAATACCGGTTTGTGGGGGAACAGATTGCCGGGGGTCCGGGTTGGGCGCTCCGCAACAGCGGGATCATGATCCATTGCCAATCCCCGGAAAGCATGCGCAAGGACCAGGAGTTCCCGGTTTGCATCGAGGTGCAACTCCTAGGCGGCAACGGCCAGGACGAGCGCCCTACCGGCAACCTGTGCACGCCGGGCACGAATGTCGTCATGGGCAGCCAATTGATCACCCAGCATTGCACCAACTCCAAGTCCAAAACCTATCACGGGGATCAGTGGGTCACGGCGGAGGTGGAAGTCCACGGCGGGGCCGTCATCCGGCACAAAATCAATGGGGAAGTGGTCATGGAATACGAACAACCGCAACTGGATGAACGCGATCCCGACGGCAGACAATTGATCAAAGAGGGCAAATTACTCCTGGAGGAAGGGTATATCTCCCTCCAGTCCGAAAGCCACCCCGTGGATTTCCGTAAGGTGGAGATTCTGTTGCTGGACGAATAACGGTTGCCTCAATCCTGAAAGAGCCTTCCCTCACCCCAATCCTCTCCCCCAGGGGGAAAAGGGGCGGAAAAGAGAGGGAGTGAGGGCAAGAAAAAAGCCCCCAGGAGAAATCGTTCTCCCAAGGGCCTTGCTGATCTCGATACTGCAATTCGATCGGATGGATTTTCTTATGAAACCATCATCCTATTCAGGACAATCTTCCCATTCGACATCCACATGGACACCGTAATAGTCGTTTGCCGGGACCACAATGGATATATAATTCAATTCCGCATTAACCGCTTTAGCTTTCCAGTCGAACTGGCCTGGTGACGGATTTCCGGACGGTGCAGACTCATAGTCTTGGATGCTAACATTTTCCTCAACGTCCTTGAACCTCCAGCCATCCTTTAAGGTAATGGTTATGGTCACATTGCCGTTGTCCGCTTTGGAGAAAGAGACTTCACCGGCTACCATGTTTTGGCCAGCGATGAGATCAACAGTTTTTTCTACACCATTATAAGCGACATACATCGCCCAGTTCCCTTTGGTCACATAGCGGTCACCGTCAGCCCAGGCGGTTTCTTCGACCCATTTACATTCGGGGGGATTATTGTAGCAAAAAGTCACGTGGCTGATGGCATGTTGTATTATTTTTCCTTTTCGATTGGTGGAGGTCGGCGCGAAAAGTCCGGTGTCACTGGTGGACCCGCCTTCATAGCAGTAAACATTCGCCGCGTTGCTGCCCTTCACAATCACGCAGTACACCAGCCCATCGGAAGTCCAGTCAAAACTGTAGCCGTCGTTATTGGAGATGATGATTACATTTTCAACTATACCGTCCTCGTCGCTATCAATATCATAGGAGCCATCGTAAGTCTCATCACCCCAATCGTCGAACTTGTAGTGGAAGACGGCATTGCAGCATTCAACCTGCCCGCACTCGAATGCCGCATTGCCGGCCTGCCAGGAATTGTACAGTACCGGCTCTACCGATGCCGCCCCCGCCCCCAGGGACAGCACCATGATCATGCACAATAAGCCGAACCTGTTTTTCATGATGAACACCTCTTTCTTTCGGTTTGATTGGGACCACTGGGGGTCCCTCGTTTTACTCCTCAACCGCAAGGCATCGCAGGATTTCGTTTTCGGGATTCGTCCTGTACCTCCTTGTTTCCGATGTGCCACTCACTGTTCACTCAGCCCTCTTCCGCCTGCATCCCAGTTTGACGGAATTCCGGATGACAAAACAAAATAAAAAGCCGGATTGCCTCGTTCCTCAGGCAACCCGGCGGTCTCGGCGATTCGACGAAAATCGAGATCCGTGGCTTTCCGTCCCCGCCTCACGGCGGGTTTGGCTTTCTCTGACTATTAAACTATTAAGTTGTGTGATTGGGTCTTCCAGACAGCTCCCCCCATGGGACCATCTCTTTGGA
>Ga0116167_1000675_pt1 | contig 32878 bp, 32 predicted proteins | sample AD_JPNMR3_MetaG_FD_89794 | JGI IMG/M metagenome (GOLD analysis project Ga0116167, IMG submission 89794) | Active sludge microbial communities of municipal wastewater-treating anaerobic digesters from Japan - AD_JPNMR3_MetaG | ecosystem: Engineered > Bioreactor > Anaerobic > Digestate | place...
AAAATTTTTCTTAAAAGGCCGGATGGAACTCGCATGTAATATGTTTTGTGCTCTAAAATCAAGCAGGTATGAAAAATTATTTTCATACTCGTTTGTGAATACTGCTATACATGCTCGTTTCACTAATTTACCTATAATGTACACCAAGCATTGTTCATAACTTTTTTGTAGCAACATACATCAAAATCATATATTGCTTAAATTTGTATCCACTGCCAACTCAATTATATTATTCTCATGTTGATAGAGGGTGATGAAAAAATATCTCTCAGGGAAGCAAGTGACTGGGCCACCCAATATACGGGAAAGCAAGTCACTACCTCAAATATTGCCTATTTAATTCAGTATGGGAGAATTAAAAAATATGGGAACAATGGGAATATTTTTGTTTCAATAAATGAATTAAAAAGCTATTATAATTCATTCAATGGCAAAAGAGAATTAGCCTGGAAAGAAGAGCTAGGCGAGGACCTTAATTGGGCACTATCCTTCGAACAATACAAAGAATCCGAAACCACAAAGCATGTGCATCGTCTTCATCCATACAAAGGAAAATTTATTCCTCAACTCGTCGAGTACTTTCTTGATTCTCATATAGATGATTTTAAGAAAGAAGTATATTTTCAAACAGGTGATATTGTGCTAGATCCATTTTGTGGCAGTGGCACTACATTGGTTCAGGCAAACGAACTTGGAATTCATGCTATTGGTATTGATATTTCAGAATTTAATTCTTTAATAAGCAATTGTAAGATTAAAAAATATAATTTAATAGAGCTAAAAAAAGAGATTGATATAATTACAAAAAATTTAAAAAACTTTCTTTCTGATTCAAGAACACTTGAGTTTGACGAAAAGTTAACCGCTGAACTTTATAAATTCAACAATGAATTTTTCCCTGTTCCTGAATTTAAATACAGGTTACGTCGGGGTGAAATTGATGAAGAACAATATGGTAATGAAAAAGAAAAAGAATTTTTGAAAACTTATTATGAGTTAATAGAAAAATATAACATAAAACTAAAACAGGATAAAGAAGATACATTTCTTGATAAATGGTACATTGAACCAATAAGAAAAGAGATTGAGTTTGTTAATAGTGAGATTGAAAAGGTCACCAATCCTGACACAAAAAATATTATTCGTATAATTCTAAGTAGAACTATGCGTAGCTGTAGAGCCACCACTCATTCTGACCTTGCTACGCTGAAAGACCCTGTATTAGCTCCCTACTATTGTACCAAACATGGCAAAATATGTAAACCTCTTTTCTCAATCTTGAAATGGTGGCAAACATATAGCAATGACACCATCAAACGCCTTGCACAATTTGATAAAATTAGAACTAATACCTATCAAATTTGTCTAACAGGTGATAGTAGAACTATTGACATTGTAGCTGAACTTGAAAAATATTACCCCGAATTTGCTACAATTGTGAAGGAAAAAAAGATAAAGGGCATTTTTTCCTCTCCTCCTTATGTAGGTTTAATCGACTATCATGAACAGCATGCTTATGCATATGATCTATTTGGCTTTGAAAGAAGGGACGAACTGGAAATTGGCCCTCTATTTAAGGGACAGGGGAAGGAAGCACGGGATTCTTATGTTGAAGGAATCTCTAAGGTACTTATCAATTGCAAAAAATATCTTTCAGAAGATTATAATGTCTTTCTTGTCGCCAATGACAAATACAATCTTTATCCTATTATTGCAAAAAAAGCAGGAATGAAAATTGTCAATCAGTTTAAACGACCTGTATTAAACCGCACAGAGAAAGATAAAGGAGCATACGCTGAGATTATATTTCATTTAAAGGAAAATTAATGGGATTAAGTGATACTAAAAAAGAGAGAATTCAGAATCTAATTATCAATAGCATCCGCAATAAACTACAAAATTATCATCCTGAAAGTAGTAGTATGCCCTTTCATTATCGACTTCTTGGTAAGGATAGAATGGCTTTATTTTCTTTTATTCAATCTTTAAATACAACTTTTGGAACTTCCATTTTTGAGCCCGTTGCTATTGAACTAGCAAAATCGAGGTTTTCTGTTGTAAAAAATCAATTTTCGCTGGGGAATGAAATTTACGAAGGTTATCAACAAGCTATTCAGCAAATCATCAACAAATTATCTACCAAAGAGTGCCAACCCAATAAAATTGAAGAGCTTCAAAAAATAAAAGAAGCAAGATATGGCCGGAAGAACACCCTGAAAACCGTTAAAGTCGACCTCTACCTTGAAACTTCGGAAGGCGATATCTATCTTTTCGATTTAAAAACAGCCAAACCCAATATCACGGAATTTAAAAGTTATAAGCGAACGTTACTTGAATGGGCAGCAATTATATTAACGAAAAACCCTGCTGCACAGGTACATTCTTTAATTGCCATACCCTACAACCCATACGAACCCAAACCCTACGAACGCTGGACCATCAAAGGTATGCTGGACGATAGGCAGGAACTTCTTGTAGGTAAGGAATTCTGGGATTTTTTAGGGGGTGAAAATGCTTACGAAGATCTGCTGGAGTGTTTTGAACAAGCAGGTATTGTCTTGAGAGAAGAAATCGATAGTTATTTTGCAACCTTCAGAAAATAATAATAAAAAAACGCTTTGCATTTAAAAATGCAAAGCGTTTCGTTCTCATTAAAAGGCTATTTCCACGTCAGTCCAAGAGCATCATTGCCGTATGGCATCATAATCTCATATACATTTTTATCTCCAACTGTAACGTTTACTGGTTGGCCTTGTTTGTTTGTAAACTTCTGTACCTTTCCAAATCCATGAAGAATAAATTTCACCTGACGGTATCGGCTTTGGAAAGAACCTTCAGCCTTTGAAAGGGTTACTTCCTTTTTGGTGGGGTTGTAGCTAATCAATCGTTTATGGTATTCGCCATTCTGGTAATTATAGGTTGTGCCGTCATCTTCGTAAAACACCAACGAACTTTCGGCATTACCAGCGTAAACATGCAGGTAAAGAATGCCGTCGTTAGCCTCCTGCGTATGCTGAATAACCGACTGCATGGGGATAATAGCACCGCCTTTCACAAATACAGGCATATCATCAATGGGTGCCTCCACCAGGTGAGTTCCTTGCTCATATACCTCGTCTGTTGAGAAACGGTACCATTTACCCTCTGGCAGGTATACTTTAGCCAGATACTGAGTGCTTACCACAGGCGTAACAAGCATAAATGGTCCAAAAAGGAATTCATTCTCGAAATTGTAATTGTAGATGTTTTCATCGAAGGTATAATCGATAGCAAGGGTACGGTTTACAGGCATACCGGTTTGTGTAGCCTCGTACGCACAGGAGTAGAGATAGGGGAGCAATTGATAGCGAAGGTTGATAAGGCGACGGAATATTTTTTCGGGTTCCTTCCCAAATACCCAGGGTTCGCGATGATTGCGGTCGTAAGCCACATGATTACGCAGGAACGGGGTAAAAATACCGATATTCATCCATCGAATCATAAGGTTGGCCGAAGGTTCGCCAACAAATCCGCCAACGTCGGGACCTGCAAAGGGGAAACCCGATACACCAAGGCTGTTGACCAGCCGAACACCAAGTAACATATGGTCGTCGTACGAAGCATTGTCACCGGTCCAGATGGTGGAATAACGTTGTCCTCCAGCATAAGTAGCCCGGGTTATGTTTAAAAAGCGAGTATTGGGTAACAATTTTCGCATACCTTCGTAGGTAGCACGAGCCATCTGCATTCCGTACACGTTGCGTGCCTGTGCAAGCGTGGTACGATGCCCTTCGTAATCAAACTCAATAAGGTTAGGAATATTTTGCCCCCAGGCTGCGGGTTCATTCATATCGTTCCAGGTACCCATAATCCCTACCTTCGTGTAAGCTTCAAAGAAACCACCCCACCATTCACGAACCTTAGGATTGGTGAAATCGGGGAAATGCGAACGTCCCGGCCATACGCTGCCGATATAATCCCGTCCATCGGGATATTTGGCAAAATAATTATTCTTTACTCCTTCCTCATAGGGACGATAACCTTTTTCAATTTTCAGTCCCGGATCCACAATCACTACCGTATGAAAACCCAATTGCTTCAACTCTGCAATAGTGGCCGACGGATTGGGATAATACTCAGGATGAAAGGTAAATATCTTATAATTGTCCATGTAGTGAATATCGAGATATATCACATCGGCCGGTATCTGTTTTTCCCTGAAGGTTCGGGCAATATTTAATAAATCCTTATCGGGGAAATACGAATATCGGCATTGTTGATATCCCAGGCTCCACAGTGGAGGTAATTGTGACCTGCCGGTAAGTTGGGTATAGTTGGTAATGATATCTGCTACGTTATCGCCAGCAATGAAATAATAATTCATCTCACCATCGGCAGCGCCAAAACTCATTATCTGGTCATCGGTAGAGGCACCGAAATTAAAATACGTACGATATGTATTATCTAAGAAAATCCCATATACCAGTTTACTGTGAATGCCGATATAAAAGGGAATGGTAGCATACAGCGGATCCTGATACAATCCATAGCCAGGCACATCGGAATTCCAATTCTGATAGGAACTTCCCCGACGATTGAGTCCACCGGTTTTTTCGCCCAGCCCAATAAACTTTTCATCGGGAAAAAGCTTTTTATAGTTGGTGACCTCCGTGCCCATCCAGCTGATGCGCAACAAGGAATCATCGGCATTGATTAATTCGCCTTTTTGATTGTAGAAGCTCAGGTAGAAGGGCTTTTTGTGTACTACCAGCCGTACTTTCGAAGTACTAAAAACAACCTCCTGATCATTGTCCGAAACTTGTGTGAAGGTTGCCATAGGAGCCATATTAACTGCGTAAGAGAAATCGGGCCCAAACTCATTTTTCACCACCCTCACCCTTACTATCTGGTCGGTATAGGGCTGAATTATTGCCCTGGCATTACTACAGGTGATGGATACACCCCGTTCCGTTACACTCACGGATTCAACACCACCTATTTGCTCGCTTATACGCTGTTGGGCAAATACTCCTACTGCCCATAACATCAATAATGATACAATCGCCTCTCTTCTCATAGAAAACTTTTTTTAACTTTTTGGTACAGCTATTTTATAAACTTTCGGGCAGAAAATGGATATCTAATTAATTTATTTTTCAATACCACCAAAACATCAATACATTGAATATCAAAAACATAACATCCGTGCCATTTTTCTACAAAATGCTTAAATTGTTGTTTTCAAACGTTTGCATTGCAAGCTTTCAGTAATTTGCAGTTTTTCCATTTTTTCAATCAATATTTGTGATATTTGCAAAAAAAAGAGTATGGACAAACGGTTAGAAGCATTTGAGCGATTGCTCAACATCATGGACGAACTGCGCGAGAAGTGTCCGTGGGACAGAGTACAAACTTTTGAATCGATTCGCAACCTTACCATTGAAGAAGTGTACGAGCTGGCCGATGCCATCATCGATCGCGACATGGACGAAATAAAAAAAGAGCTGGGGGATCTGGCACTGCATATAGTATTTTATGCCAAAATGGCCTCTGAGGAGAACGCCTTTGATATCACTGATGTGCTGAATGGTATTTGTGAAAAACTTATTCGTCGTCATCCCCATGTCTTTGGAGAGGTACAGGTTAAAGACGACACAGAAGTAAAGCAAAACTGGGAAGAGATTAAATTAGGTGAAGGCAATCGGTCGGTTCTGGCAGGTGTACCACAATCATTACCAGCCCTGATTAAGGCCAGCCGCATTCAGGAGAAAGTACGTGCAGTGGGGTTCGATTGGGAAGAACCTTCGCAGGTATGGGATAAGGTTTCGGAAGAAATGGAAGAGTTGCGCAACGAAATAGCCAACAATAATGCTCAAAGCATTGAAGAAGAATTTGGCGATCTTTTCTTTTCACTTGTGAATGCAGCCCGTCTGCATGGGGTGGATCCCGAAACCACTCTTGAACGAACAAATAAAAAGTTTATCAAACGCTTTAAATTTTTGGAAAATGCGGTGCGTGCACAGGGACGTAACCTAAAAGAAATGTCTCTGCAAGAAATGGATGCTATCTGGGAACAAGCTAAATCCCAAGATTAACGGCCAATTACCCGGATATGAACGATCTCGGGAACGGTAGCAATGCGGACGGGTGGACCCCAGGTTCCATAGCCCGATGATACATAAAAGTGGGTATTTCCTATTTTTGCATAACCATAGGGTAATGCATATACCCACTGTACCACATGGTTAAAGGGCCAAAATTGCCCATTGTGTGTATGCCCCGACACATGAAGATCAACAGGATATTTTATGACTTCATCCATTTGGCCAGGCTGATGATCGACAAGGATATTAAAGCTATTGGTATCAACATTGGCCAGTAATACGTCCAGAGGCATACGCTTCCTACCATGCATCCGAAAAGCCTGACGGTCATCCCTACCAATAATAATTATATGATCGTTGACACGAAATACCGTATCTTTTAGCCAGTGTAAGGATAGTGTTTGAATATATTTTTCCGACGAAACGATGCCACCAATATATTCATGATTACCAGGTACAGCAAAAACGCCGTAAGAAGCTTTAATTTTCCGTATAGGTGCACCAATATCACGTTTAAAGATATAGCCATGTGCTTCATCAAGCAAATCACCTGCAAGTATCACAATATCAGGATTTAACTGGTTGATACGATCAACCATACGTTCCAGCCGTTTTTTACCCACCAGACTTCCCATATGTAAATCCGATACCACCACTATCGAAAGGGGACGTGTAAGCCCAATATCCTTGGAGGTTGTTATCGAAATTTCCTTTAAACGAGGAATGGTCGCATTCCAATGTCCAAGCAACACAGCTAATGCAATAGCACCGAATATTCCATAAAAAAGCCATGTTCTTAAGTGCAGATATGCCTCAGAATCTTTTGGAGGAAAGAATGGCAAAAACCAATTGACCAATCGAAACAGGTCGAACAGAAAAAACGCAATCAATAGATATAATGCCACAATTAACCAGTATGAACCCACCCAGGCTACCATCTCATGCAGCATACCCTGGGAATGGAGCATAAAGCGACCAAGCACAAAGGTGGTAGCCACTAAAATATAGGCTGCGGTAAAAAACCAGAAATACCGTTCGCTATATGGCCAGATTAACCTTATTCTTTGCCAGACATAGAAATGTCCAATAAGGTAAATAAACAGAAATGTGGTAATGAAGATGAGAAAAGGAAAATTTTTCATAATTTGCTCATTGTTATCAATACAACAATCGCACCCAGAAAAAGTTAGCGAATGCGATCGGCCGAACGTACCAATTCCTCATCCTTACGAATAAATCTTCGGGCCAAAAGAACAAGTAGCATGGAAATCCAGGGAAAGAAAAAAGCAATTTTAAGGGTATAGTGTGAAAAACTTTTTGCCGTTTGAATAAATTGCCAGAGCTCTGAACCTGCTATCACAACTAACAAAAAAAATATTATTCCACACAATTTGATTTGAAATAAGCGATTACGAAAACTTAAAATCGTTATAATTGTTAAGAAGATATTCAATATGGAAAGGATGCTAAGAGCATAATTGTAATAAACAGCTACTTTCCCTGCAGTAAAATATTTTATCAGTCCATGATGAAAAAGCAAATAAACGTCAGTATTATCAGAGCTAAATGCCCCCAGTGGCAACAACAGAAACAGAAACATCAACAACAGAACCCCCAAAAGAAACAATGATTGAATGCGCTGTATCATGGTATTTAATTTTTTAGATGGCAAATATAATGAGAGGGTACGAGAATTTCAGATTTTTGGGTTATATTTCCATAAAAAAGGCTAAAATATCTATCACTTGTACAATAAATAATTTGTTATATTTTTCGCCCGCAATTAAAAAATCATCCCTTGAATTAATTAAACAGTTATCGAATGAAGATTAAGAAAATTTTGATTGCCAACCGTGGAGAGATTGCGGTTCGAGTAATGCGAACCTGCAAAGAAATGGGGATAAAAACTGTTGCCGTATTTTCGGATGTGGATCGTACGTCGATGCATGTACGATATGCCGACGAGGCGGTATACATTGGCCCCTCCCCCTCCAACGAAAGCTATCTGGTAAAAAGCAAAATCATTGAAGCGGCCAAACTAACCGGCGCCGATGCCATCCATCCGGGTTACGGTTTTCTTTCCGAGAATGCCGAATTTGCCAAGATGGTTCGTCAGGCGGGTTTAATTTTTATAGGCCCTTCCTCCCATGCTATTTCCATGATGGGCGACAAGATTATTGCCCGTCAAACGGCTATCAAGTGTGGCGTGCCGGTGGTCCCTGGCACTACCGATCCTGTTTCAAACGAGCAGGAGGTCATGCGGATAGCCCGCGAAATTGGTTTTCCCGTTATCATAAAAGCCTCGGCAGGAGGTGGAGGAAAAGGCATGCGACTGGTCGAAGAAGAAAGTCAGCTGGCTAACATGTTGCGAATGGCCAAAAGTGAAGCCATGGCTGCTTTCGGGGACGACTCGGTATATGTCGAAAAATACATTACCTCCCCTCACCATATCGAATTTCAGATACTGGCCGACCAGCATGGGAATGTGATCCATCTCTGCGAACGCGAGTGTTCTATTCAAAGGCGCCATCAAAAGATGGTAGAGGAAACCCCTTCCCCCATCATGACCCCCGAATTGCGCGAAGAAATGGGTAAGGCTGCCGTTAAATTGGCAAAAGCTGTCGATTACGAAGGTGCAGGTACGGTGGAATTTCTGGTCGATGAAAATTTGAACTACTACTTTCTCGAAATGAACACACGTCTGCAGGTAGAGCATCCTATTACCGAACTTGTCATAGGAGCCGACCTGGTGAAAGAACAAATTCGTATTGCTGCTGGCGAACCGCTACGCTTTAAACAGTCCGATATCGTGCAAAGAGGGCATGCCATTGAATGCCGTATTAGCGCCGAAGACCCCGATAACAATTTTATGCCCGACCCGGGACTTATCCTGCACATTACCGAACCGACAGGCTTTGGTGTACGAACCGATAGTTATGTGTATAAAGGCTATGAAATCCCCATCTTCTACGATCCCATGATTGCCAAACTGATCGTTTGGGGAACCACCCGCCAGGATGCTATACAACGCATGATACGAGCACTCGACGAATATAAAATAAGCGGTATTAAAACCACAATCCCCTTCCTCGAAAGAATCATGACTACACCCGATTTCGTCAATGGAAACTACGATACCCATTTTATCCCCAAAAACATCGACTACTTGAAAGAAAAGACGAAGGTAAACCCAACAACCGAGGATATTGCAGCTATTGCGGCATTTTACCACCACTTCCTTAGGGTTAACAAAATACAAAACATATACATCATCGAAAAAACACACGATTATTGGAAAAATTATGGACGAAGAAAAAATGTCATTCGAATCTGACGCTTCGATGGTAGCTGAATTACCTCAATAGGTAGTTCAACAAGGTATCGTAACTATACACGTCGAACTAAAAAAAAACATACATGAATCAAAATTTTGATATAAAAATTGGCGAAAGACTTGCCAGAATCAAAATCCTGAAACAAACTGGCAGTCGTATCCTGTTTGATGTTGACGGTAAAAAATATGAGGTAGATATTGCAGCGGTGGAGGCTGGATACTCGATACTATGGAATCAGAAATCGTACAACGTAGAGATTCTGGAGAGTGAAAATCCAAAACACATGGTCGTTAATACGCTCCACAACAGTTTTGAGGTTGACATTGTGGATGCCGAATACCGCTACCTCGAAAGTCGAAACAAGAACAAGGAGATAGAAGGAGGCAATGTTATTTCTTCGCCTATGCCAGGTCGTGTCGTTCGTATCCTGGTTAAAGAAGGGGATACGGTAACGTTGGGACAAACGGTTATCATTGTTTCGGCCATGAAGATGGAAAGCGAATACAAAGCGACCAAAGATGGCGTTATCAAGCAGGTGCATGTTAAAGAAGGGGAAGTGATAAATGGTCATCAACCCCTTATAACCATTGAGTAAACAAAGTATTAACTAAAAAAAAGAAAGATATGACTTTACAGGAAAGATATAAGCAATATGAAGAAAAGATGAAAGCCGCTGAAGTGGCAGGCGGTGAAGAACGTATTGCCAAACAGCATAAAGCAGGTAAACTTACAGCCCGCGAACGTATCCTTTCGTTACTCGATCCTGGCACCTTTGTTGAGATCGACAAGCTGGTTGTACATCGGTGTACCGATTTTGGGATGGAAGAAAACAAAATACCGGGTGATGGTATCGTAACGGGCTACGGAAAAATTGATGGGCGGTTGGTTTACGTTTTTGCGCAGGACTTTACGGTTTTTGGTGGAAGCCTCAGCCGAACCAATGCCGACAAAATTATTAAGCTCCAGAAAATGGCTATGCGTATGGGTGCGCCCATCATAGGGCTAAACGATTCAGGGGGCGCTCGTATTCAGGAGGGTGTTCAAAGTCTTGCTGGCTATGGCGATATTTTTTATCACAACGTTCTTTCCTCGGGAGTAATTCCGCAAATTTCCGTGATCCTGGGACCCTGCGCAGGGGGTGCAGTGTATTCCCCAGCCATTACCGACTTTATATTTATGAGTAAGAAAAACAGCTACATGTTCGTTACAGGGCCCGATGTTATTAAAGCTGTGACCCACGAAGAAGTAACTATGGAAGAACTTGGCGGTGCTACAACACATAATGCCACCAGCGGTGTAGCACACTTTATGGGTGAATCGGATGAGGACACCCTGATGATGGTACGTGAGTTGTTGAGTTTCATCCCCTCCAATAATCTGGCTGATCCGCCTGTTCAGCCCTGCGTCGACGATATCAATCGCGAAAGTGAAAAACTTCAAACCCTCATTCCCGACGATCCCAACAAACCTTACGACATGAAGGAGATAATTCTCGAAACCGTCGACAATCATTATTTCTTTGAGGTTCAGCCCTACTATGCCACGAATATGATCGTTGGTTTTGCCCGATATGGTGGTCGTTCTGTAGGTATTGTGGCAAATCAACCCAATAATCTGGCGGGTGTTCTGGATATCAACTCGTCGGTTAAGGCTGCACGCTTCGTCCGTTTCTGCGATGCTTTTAACATACCCATCATCACCTTTGTAGATGTGCCGGGATTCCTGCCGGGAACTATTCAGGAATATGGCGGTATCATCCGACATGGGGCAAAGCTGATGTACGCCTACGCCGAGGCTACCGTTCCAAAAATCACCATTATTACCCGTAAAGCCTATGGCGGTGCTTACATTGTGATGGCCAGCAAACATCTGGCTGCCGACATCAACCTTGCCTACCCCACAGCCGAGATTGCTGTAATGGGTCCCGAAGGGGCAGCTAACATCATTTATAAGGGTAAAATCAAAACCGAGGAAGAACGCCAACGTGCTATCGAAAATTACCGCAATACCTTTGCCAATCCCTATAAGGCCGCAGAATTGGGCTATCTCGACGATATTATCCTACCCAAGCATACCCGTATGAAAATTATTCAATCGCTCGAGATGCTTCAAAATAAAGTGAAAAACGCGCCTCCTAAAAAACATGGAAATATACCCCTGTAAAGGTTTAAAACATTACATGCAAGGGGTGCATTTTTCGCACCCCTTTTTATTGCAAGCAAATGGGGAAAAAATTGTTCTTCAATAAACCTTCAGCGCTGCTGACTGTTACATTATAAAACATACAACTATGGTCATTATCATTTCCTCAGCAAAAACCCTTGCAGAAAATACTCGCTTAAAAGCACCCACTCACACGATGCCCGCTTACCTGAAAGATGCAGAGGCGCTGGTAAGTAAACTCCGTACCCTTACCCCTGGTGAACTAAGCAAAATACTGGGAATCAACGCCCGTTTAGCTCAATTAAATGCAGAACGATTCTCACGCTGGAAATTACCCTTTAACGAGGACAATGCTATCCCGGCAATTTTCCTGTATAAAGGTGATGTATACAAGGGGCTGAACGTTGAAAATTTTTCGCCCGACGATTTGCTATTTGCCCAGGAACATTTACGAATCATTTCGGGGCTATATGGCATATTACGCCCGCTGGACCTTATTCAACCATACCGACTGGAAATGAGTACTCCTTTGAGTTATGAGCATTACAACGACCTGTATCAGTTCTGGACAGATAAAATTACCGACATGCTGAACGATACACTCAAACAGGACAACTCACCTGTGTTGGTCAATCTGGCGTCGAACGAATATGCACAGGGGGTAAACTGGCAGAAACTCAAAGCAAAAGTTATAACGCCAATGTTCTACGAACTTAAGGAAGGGGAACTTAAGCCAGTATCCATTTTTCTGAAGAAAGCCAGAGGGCTCATGGCATCATTTATCATCAAAAACCGAATATCCAACCCCGAGGAAATAAAGCTATTTAACGAAGAACGATACAGTTTCATAGCCCAATATTCGGATGACCAGCGTTGGGTCTTTGCACGATAAATCATCAAATATTCATCAATCGTTTGTATATCTGATAGTTTTCCAGGTCAAAGCACACCAGAAAAATTTCTTTAAGAGTAGTGTCTTTCTTTTTAGCATATTGATTGAGGACATCGAGGGCTATTTCGGCTGCTCGTTGCTTGGGGAAAGCATATACTCCCGTACTGATATTTGGAAAGGCAATGGTTTCGATTTGAAGCTCTTCGGCTCTTTTGAGCGCATTCTCATAGCATGATCTCAAGAGCATTTCTTCGTTATTATGGCCGCCTCGCCAGATAGGTCCAACGGTATGGATGATGTAACGGGCAGGCAAACGGTACCCTCTGGTCACTTTGGCTTCGCCGGTAGGGCATCCGCCAAGGGTTCGACACTCGGCCAGTAAATCTGGGCCTGCCGCCGCATGAATGGCTCCATCTACTCCCCCGCCGCCCAGTAAGGTTGTATTGGCAGCATTTACAATGGCATCAACCTCCATCCGGGTGATGTCGCCCTGAAGTAGGGTAATTTTGACCATAACGATGAATATTACATACGAATTTTGGCTCCCAGTTCCTTCTCGTACGCCTCCATCAGTTTTTGCATTACACGGTCAATTTCTTCATCGGTAAGGGTTTTTTCCTCACTTTGCAAGGTAAAACTGATAGCGTACGATTTTTTACCTTTTTCAATTTTATCGCCCTGATACACATCAAAAAGATTAATTTTTTTGATCAGTAGGGGTTCAACCTTTTCGGCTAATTCTTCGAGTTGCTGGTAGGTTACCTGCATATCCAGCACCATCGAAAGGTCACGACGCACCTCAGGAAACTTAGGCAATTCCTTGAATTGCACTTTTCGACGGGTGGTCCATTCGAGTATCTGCTCCCAGTCGAGCTCAGCAGCCAATACTTCCTGCGAAATATCAAATTGCTGAAGAATTTGTTTTTTCACAATACCCAGTACGCCAATCGTTTTTCCCATCAACGTATATTGAAACGCAAGAGAAAAAAGTGGATGTTGGGTACTCGACAATTTTAACTTGTCGAGATTAATACCCGCCTTACGCAATACCTGCTCGGTATAAGCCTTGAGGAAATAAATATTGCTATTGGTCTTTGGGGTAATCCAGTTGGGTTCCTCTACCAGACCTGTCATGAACAAACCCAAACGTGCGTGCTCGTGATACTTGCTAAGCGGATTGGTTGATGACTTAGACGTTTTAAGAAAATAGCAATTGCCAAACTCATAAAAACGCAGGTTCGACTTTTTACGGTTGATGTTGTATGCAATAGCCTCAAGAGCTCCAAAAATAAGCGTTTGCCGCAAGCAATTCAGGTCCGAGCTTAGCGGATTTACGATATATACAATATGGTTGCGATATTCTTCGAACGACTCATAGTAAGCACTTTTGGTAAGAGAATTATTCATTATCTCAAAAAATCCCTGAGAGGAAAGCATGTCCGAAATGTTATCCTGCTCCTTCAAGGGGTTTAAAGGATTGGAATAGGTAAGTGTAGTAGTAGTTTTACCCGAAATTTCCACGCGATTGTAACCATAGATACGAAGTATTTCCTCCACGATATCGGCTTCCTGGGTAACCTCTACGCGATAAGTAGGCACTTCAATCGTCATATCATCGGCATCCTCGCTTAAAATATTTATTTCGAGCGAAAGCAGGATGTTTCGAATAACATCTTTTGGAAGATTATTCCCAATCAACTGGTTGATGCGGTTGATGTTAATTTTTATCTGCCTGGGTTGTATTGGTTCAGGATAAACATCGATTACCTCCGAAGCGATGGTTCCACCTGCCAATTCTTTTATCAGCATGGCTGCACGTTTCAGTGCTACCACCGTAATATTTGGGTCGCAGCCACGCTCAAAACGAAATGACGAATCGGTATGTAAATCGTGTCTACGGGCTGATTTTCGAATCCAAACGGGATTAAAGTTAGCACTCTCGAGAAATACATTCTGGGTCTTATCGGTAATTCCACTTTCTGCCCCGCCAAAGATACCTGCCATACACATACCTTCCTTTTCATTACAAATCATCAGGTCGGTATCGGCCAGCTCGCGTGTAACCCCATCGAGGGTAACAAAAGGAGTTCCTGCTGGTAACGTACGAATAATTACTTTACGACCTATAATTTTATCGGCATCGAAAGCATGGAGGGGTTGTCCCATTTCATGTAGCACATAATTGGTCACATCCACCACATTGTTGATAGGCCGTACCCCAATGGCTGCCAACCGGTTTTTTAGCCAGTCGGGCGATTCTTTGATAGTTACCCCTTTAATGGCAATGCCCGAATACCGTCGACACGCCTCCGTATTGTCGATAATTACCTCAAAGGGTAAATCGTGATTATCAACCCTAAAATTACTTATATCGGGACGTTTCAACGCTATATTTGCAGTTTGTTTGAGATAGGCTGCCACGTCGCGTGCTACTCCAAAATGCGAGGCACTATCGATACGGTTGGGGGTAAGACCGATTTCAAATACCCAATCATCGACCACCTGAAAATAATCTTTGGCGGGCATACCCACGGGCGCCTGTGCATCCAGTACCAGAATACCCTCGTGACTATCCCCTATGCCCATCTCATCTTCGGCACAAATCATGCCCTCGGAAACTTCACCACGAATTTTGGTTTTTTGTATTTCAAATTCACCCTTTGGCGTATATACTTTAGCACCCGGAAGCGCAACCGCTACTTTCTGGCCTGCAGCTACATTGGGTGCACCACACACAATTCTTAATGGCGTAGACTTGCCAACATCTACCGTGGTAACATGAAGCCTGTCGGCCTGAGGATGTTTTTCACAGGTAAGTACATGACCTATTACAAACCCTTCAAGCCCGCCCCGAACCGAATGCCAACGCTCTAAAGATTCTACTTCTAAGCCAAGATTGATCAATATCTGAGCCAACTCCTCTGGTGAGTATTCTACCGGAAGATATTGCTTTAACCAGTTATACGAGATTTTCATGTAACTACTTTTTGTCGATTGCTATTTCAAGTAGGGCAAAAGTAAAAAAAAACTCATTGCCCGAAAAATTAGAAACTTAAAATAGACGAATTAATCAAAGGTCTTCTCAAGTAGGTTACAACAAAAAAGGGTAAGCTACTTATATCGCACCGCTACAACCGCCTACCCTTGCTACCTTCCGGTCCTGGGGGGTTCAGCAGGAGCTGGTCGTATAAGACTTACCCGCTGCAAAATTAATTAATTTTTCGTATTCTCATCCACAAAACTATTTTATCAGGTATTTTCATTAATTTTACCCAACTTTTAAAGTCGATAATCATGGAAAAAAAATCAATGCTCAAGCAGGTTGCCAATTATGGGCTTGTTACGGGACTTATTCTCGTTGCTTACTCGTTGTTCACCTACATTATTGGACAGTCTTTGAATAAAACACTGGGATATCTATCGCTGGTAATTCTGGCCATATGCCTTTATCTTTTTTCAAAGCAATATCGCGACAAAGTTAATGAAGGGGTTCTCACCTATGGACAGGGGTTTACGGTAGGACTACTAACAGGGGTATTTGCAGGAGTACTTACTGCATTTTTCAGCGTAATATTACTCACCTATATTGACCCAGGACTGGTCGACAAACAGTTAGAATTGATGGAGCAACAATTTCTTGCGAAAGGAATGAGCGAAGATCAGGTGGAAGCTGCCATAAACATGTCAAAGAAATGGATGACACCAATCTTTCTATTTATTGGGGGAATTCTTTCGATGGCCTTCTGGTCGGCCCTCATTTCACTGATTACCGCTGCTGTTTTAAAGAAAACTCCATCCCCATTTTCCGAGAATACAACAAACGAATAGTATACTGAACAATGGATCTTTCAATAGTTATTCCTTTTTACAACGAAGAAGAGTCGCTTGAGGAGCTTGTAGAGTGGATTGAACGTGTTTTGAACGAGCAGAAGATCGAGTACGAAATAATCATGATCGATGACGGGAGTAGTGACCGTTCGTGGAGTATCGTTGAAAAGATGTCCACAAGCCGTCAATATCTGAAAGCCATTCGTTTCAGGCGCAACTACGGTAAATCGGCTGCCCTTCAATGTGGATTTCAGGCTTCGCAAGGGAATGTAGTCATTACCATGGATGCCGACCTTCAGGACAGCCCTGATGAGATACCTGCCCTTTACCGAATGATTGTGGATGAGGGATACGATATGGTTTCGGGGTGGAAAAAATTACGACATGACCCCATTTCAAAACGCTGGCCCAGCAAGGTATACAATGCCGTTGCGCGATGGGTTACAGGTATTAAATTGCATGACTTCAATTGTGGCCTCAAAGCATACCGACAGCAAGTTGTCAAAAGCATTGAGGTTTACGGCGATATGCATCGGAATATTCCTTTTCTGGCCAAACAGGCTGGTTTTAAAAGGATAGGGGAAAAAGTAGTCCAGCACCGCAAACGCAAATATGGTGTTTCCAAATACGGATGGCAACGTTTTGTCACGGGCTTTCTCGACCTGCTTACGCTCGTATTTATCACAAAATTCGGACGTCGCCCCATGCACTTTTTTGGGGTACTGGGTTCCTTGATGTTTCTATTTGGTTTTATATGGGCTGCATTCCTGGGCGCCGAAAAACTATATGCCATTAAACACCATATCAAAGCCCCATTGGTTACCAACAATCCCTATTTTTACCTGGCACTGGTTGCTATGATTCTCGGAACTCAGCTCTTTCTCTCTGGATTTCTGGCCGAGCTGATTGTACGCACCTCATCCGACCGTAATACTTATTTGATCGACAAAAAAGTCAATCTTTAAAAATAAGTATTTTACTGTCGTGCGTACTTAACGAAAAAGAAATGTAATTTTGCAGCCTTTAAAATAACAGTATATGGGATTGCAATGTGGTATCGTAGGTTTACCCAATGTTGGTAAATCAACTCTCTTTAATTGCCTTTCGAATGCACGGGCACAGGCTGCCAATTTTCCTTTTTGTACCATCGAACCCAATGTTGGCGTAATAACTGTACCTGATGAACGGTTGATAAAACTCGCCGAAATCGATAAACCTCAAAGGGTAATCCCCACAACTATCGAAATTGTTGACATTGCAGGACTGGTAAAAGGGGCAAGCAAAGGCGAAGGACTGGGCAATAAATTTCTGGCCAACATCAGGGAGGTTGACGCCATCATTCACGTACTTCGTTGCTTCGACGACCCCAATGTCACCCATGTCGATGGATCGGTAAATCCGATAAGAGACAAGGAAATAATTGATGCCGAATTGCAGCTAAAGGATTTAGAAACCGTCGAGAACCGCATTGCTAAGGTACAAAAACAGGCTCAAAGTGGGGGCGATAAACAGGCCAAACGTCTGCTCGAACTATTGTTGCAATACAAAGAGGTACTATCGAAAGGACTCTCGGCACGAACGGTAGTACTTGACAATAAAGAAGACCAACGATTGGCACATGACCTGTTCTTACTCACCAATAAGCCTGTTCTTTACGTATGCAATGTTGACGAGGCATCGGTTAAGACGGGCAACAGCTATGTCGAACAGGTAAAAAAATGCATTGAACCCGAACAGGCTCCCATGCTGGTGATAGCAGCAAAAACCGAAGCCGAAATAGCCGAACTGGAAAGCTACGAAGAGCGTCAGATGTTTCTGGAAGAACTGGGATTGAAAGAATCGGGCGTTAGCCGCCTTATTCGGGAAGCATATAAGCTACTGCAACTCGAAACATTTTTTACCACCGGCCCCGACGAGACAAGAGCATGGACCTTCCTCAAAGGCACTAAAGCCCCTCAGGCTGCAGGAATTATTCATTCCGACTTTGAAAAAGGTTTTATCCGAGCCGAGGTTATTAAATACGACGACTACATTCACTATGGTTCCGAAGCCGCCTGCCGCGAAGCTGGTAAAATAGCTATCGAAGGTAAAGACTATATCGTTCAGGATGGAGATATTATGCACTTCCGATTTAACGTATAACCTCTTCTGTACCAGGAATTCCTGGTTTTTACAGCGCCCTGAGGACAAAAAGGTCTGCTATTCACAAAAAGCATGGAATTTTGGATTCCTTCTACCATTCCATATGCTTGTAGTGTTTTTTACCGCCAAAACCCTTTCTCCCTAAAGAGTCATTTTTTTCGAAAATAATTTTAAAAATTTTTCTTAAAAGGCCGGATGGTACTCGCATGTAATGAGCTTTCTACACATAGGCATGTACGAAACGGATAAATATTTTCATACTCGTTTGTGAATACTGCTATACATGCTCGTTTCATCCGAAAATATTTTTTAATTTTTTATAGTGGTCGGATGGAACTCGCATGTAATGAGCTTTCTACACGTAGGCATGTACGAAACGGATAAATATTTTCATACTCGTTTGTGAATACTGCTATACATGCTCGTTTCATGGAAACGTTACTGAAAAAATCAAGCTAAATTATTTCTTTAAACGACTTTGAGGACACATGTTAATTTTGAGAATTGCTTATTACTTGTAACGTCACATATATTTTAGACATATATTGCAGACACTACTCATATCCTGTTTTTACCGTGAAATATCCCTTATTTACCGAAAAGAAATTGTAGATAAGGTTGGGGTTAGTAATTTTGCTAACAATAAAACATCTTCCAACTTTTAAAAACATTTGGGGGACAAAACCATCAAATGAAAGGAATGATTATTGTTTTACCGCAAAGAGTATAATGAACATACGAAAAAACAAACTAAAACCCTTACTAATGAGACACATTTTACTACGAGGATGGATGACAATATTTTTGGGGTATGGCTCTCTGTATCTAATGGCTGGGGAGCTACCCTCAGAAAGCACAGCAAGCTCTGCCAAACTCAAAACGTTAAGCGGATACATACGCGATGCAAACAACGGTGAAACATTGGCCGGAGCGACCATTTTTGTAAAAAATGCTAATGTTGCCAGTTCCTCAAATATTTATGGTTTTTACAGTGTAAGCCTTACGCCGGGTACTTATCAGGTAGAATTTTCGTACGTAGGCTATAAAACCTATGCGCTGCAAATAGAATTAAAAGAAAACCAATCGCTGGATGTGGAGCTAACAGAGGATGTCACAGAAATTGAAGAGGTGGTTGTCAAAGGCGGCTCTACTGCCGAGCGTATCCGAAAACCCGAGATGAGCGTTTCGAGACTCGAATCGAAGGCGATCAAAAAAATTCCCGCCCTGATGGGTGAGACCGATCTGATAAAGGCTATACAGCTGTTACCTGGTGTTCAAACAACCGCCGAAGGTACATCGGGATTTAGCGTCCGAGGCGGTGGTATTGACCAAAACCTTATCATTCTCGACGAAGCTACCATTTACAATGCTTCACACCTGATGGGTTTTTTCTCGGTATTTAATAACGATATTGTACGGGATGTAAAATTGTATAAAGGCGACCTACCCGCCAATTATGGAGGACGTCTTTCCTCGGTATTGGACATCAAAACCAAAGATGGCAACATGAAACAATAGACCGGTAACTTTGGAATTGGACTTATCTCGAGCCGTTTTATGATCGAAGGACCCATTATCAAGAACACTACCTCTATCCTCGTTTCTGCCCGCCGAACCTATGCCGACATTTTTTTCCCATTTATTCCCGACACCGATTTACAGAAAAGCTACCTGTATTTCTACGATCTTAACCTTAAAATTACGCATCAGCTCAATAGTCGTAATCGTTTCTTCCTGTCAGGATACCTTGGACGCGATCGTTTTGGTCAGAAGAAACTTTCCGACTTTGGTTTTGGAAATAAAGCTGTATCGCTCCGCTGGAATAGCCAGCTGAGTGGAATTTTAATGTCGAATGTGACTGCCTATTTCACAGATTATTCTTACGATCTGAATTCGAATATCAACGACCGCAAATACTTCTGGCAATCAGAGATAAAAGATTTAGGCGCTAACATTGACTTCAATTTATACCCTAATCCCAATAATGAGTTTCGCTTTGGAATCACCTCTACATATCATACCATCGATCCTATCAGGGCATGGATTGAAGGAGATACCGCCAGTTCAAGTTTCCCTTCGCTTATCAATCATTCGCTGGAACATGGTATTTATGCAAGTCACCAGCTGAAAATTACCCAGGACTTTACGCTCAAATATGGCCTACGTCTTTCCATCTTCCAGAACATAGGTAAAACCGTACAAAACTATTTTGACGAAAACTATAATTATACCCACACCACGACCTACCCTGCAGGAAAGATATATCACACCTACACAGGTTGGGAATCCCGGCTTGGCCTCAATTATGTCCTGAACGACAATATGTCGATTAAGGCAAGTTACGCTCGTACCTATCAGTATCTTCAGCTGGCTTCTAATTCAAATGGTGGAATGCCACTCGATTACTGGTTTGCAGCCAGTCCAAACATCAAACCCCAGCAAAGCGACCAATATGCCATTGGGTTGTTACGGAATATCTCAAAATTTGCCAGTGAATTTTCGGTTGAACTTTTCTACAAGGACATGAACCATGTCATAGACTTTAAAGACCATGCCCAGCTACTGTTTAACGATCGGCTCGAAGGCGATGTAAGGGTAGGAACAGCCTACAGTTATGGCGTAGAAGTACTGCTTCGAAAAAATGAAGGCCACCTCAACGGCTGGATTAGCTATACCTATGCACGGGCAAAACGCAAAATCCCTGAAATAAACGCAGGCAAGGAATATCCTGCGCCCTACGATAAACCGCATAATGTCTATGTTGTATTGAACTACGACTTTACCAGATTCACTTCCTTATCTGCCAGCTGGATATACGCCACGGGCACACCCGTAACCCTTCCTGTGGGAAGCTTTAAGTATGGAAATGATCTTCTCCCTATTTATGGCGGAAGAAACGAATCCCGTATGCGCGATTATCATCGACTCGACCTATCCCTTACCATTAAATCGAAAGAAAAATATCTCAACAACCGGGTAGAAACCGAATGGGTTTTTGCCATGTACAATGCCTATGGACGTCACAACGATTGGATGATAAATTTTTTGAATGAAGATGAAAATGGTTCACAATACAAAGTTGCAGAACGCTGGTATCTGCCATTCGTATTTTTCCCAAGTGTGACATTAAATGTAAAATTTTAACAAGTATGAACATGAAAAAAACAATATATTTTACTGCCTTTACCTTAATGCTACTGGGTTGCCGCGAAAAAATTGAATGGCCTTTGGACTCAACCTATCAACGACTGGTTGTTGAAGGTAGTATCAGCACCGATACCACCAGTCACACGGTTATTCTCAGCAAATCTACCGATGCGTACGGACGGCAACCTATTGAATACATCAGTGGCGCGATGGTAACCATCTCCGATAGCATCCAAACTTTTTACCTGAGCGAGGATCCTCAGCAAAAGGGTCACTATCGAACCCAACCTAATGTTTATGGAGTAGTAGGCCGTACCTATACGCTCACCATCGAACAGGTTGATATCGATGGCGATGGCACATACGAAACATATACTGCTGTAACCCGGATGGTTAAGCCATTCCGTCTGGATTACCTCAAGCTTATTCCGTTTCAATTTTCGACCCGCGCAAAAGGCCATCTCCTGCAGGTTTATGGCCAGGTTCCTGAAGAACGAACCCAGTATATGCTTCACGTTTATAAAAACAACCAACTCATTACAGATAGCATACATGAGGTTCCCACAACCAATAATATCGACACCAATTATGTGTACGGCGATATTTTTCTATTTTTCAACGACCAGCAGGAAGATGAGCGGATAGCTCCAAACGACACGATAATGCTCGAAATGCTCGCAATCGATCTTGATTACTATAACTTTTTACGTGGCGTTGATGAAGAATACGGTCCAAAATCCCCTCTTTTCAGTGGGCCATCAGCTAATATCCCCACAAATGTCCAGCCTTCGAGTAAAGCCATGGGATATTTTGCAGCCTTTGCCATCAGTCGCGCCTCAATCATCAATACAAAATAATCCCGTATATCACCAGGCGATGGCGGTTGGGCAAAACCCAATATTTTTGTCTATTTTTGACAAAAAAAACGGTGAAAGCAGCTTACTCGATAAGTAAATTGGTTTACCCTGCAGCAATTCGAAGATTCGAAAAACAAAAGAACACAGTCTTCTTCACTTTTGACGACGGACCCGACCCCCAGGTGACACCGCAGATATTATACTTGCTTAACCGATTCGGCGCAAAGGCTACTTTCTTTTGTCTGGGACAGAATATTGAGAAATATCCCACCCTTTTTAACGAAATCCTCTCGCAAGGACACTCCGTTGGCAATCACGGTTATGCTCACCTCGACGGTTTCAAATGTACCAACGATGAATTTCTGAAAAATGCTGAAAAAGGATTTTTCTTGAGCCGATCGAGACTGTTTCGTCCCCCTTATGGACGCATGAAACCCATTCAATATCAATGGGCGAAAAGAAGGTTTAAAATCGTTTTATGGGATATCATGTCCGAAGATTATGACGAAGAAAAATCGGCCAATGAAATCATTGACAATGTAATTTCAAATATCACCCATGGTTCAATAGTCGTTTTCCACGACAGCAAACAAGCTCAGAAAAATTTATTTGAAGTGCTGCCCGTACTTTTGCATCGGTTATCACACCTGGTGTTTGAAAAAATACCCATGGACCTGCAATAGTTAAGCTGTTATTTTTTTGTTAATTAACAAGATTTAAAGGTCTTGAATTGCTTTTTTATTTATCTTTGGGTTGAACATTAAAAAAGAAATGCTATGAAGAAACTGGGAATATTTTTAAGTGCTGCAGCTTTTGTGTTAGCTTTGTCTGTTTCGGCCTATGCCGGCGAAGGTAAGGACAAAACCAAATGCGAAACCAAATCGGAATGCTGCAAAAAAGACAAAAGTGACAGCAAATCTGCTGAAACTAAAAAAGAACAACCCGCTAAGTAAAATGGCAAGCTAAAGAAAAAGTGCTCGCTTCGGTGAGCACTTTTTTTATTATTCAAATTAACCTTCAATGAGGAAAGACACTTTGTCGAATCGAAAAAAATAATACTACCCAACCAATTATTTTAACTGCACAAGTCCCCCCGAGGAAATTTTTACATGGTTAGCTGGTTTTCCCTCAATGGAGACAAATGCACCAGAGCTCACGTTACCTAAAATCTCCTCAGTTACACTCATATTGATACGACAACCGCTTGAAGCGTCCACCTCAACTGTATTGCATGAAAAATCATTTCCTTTTAAAAATGCCCCTGAACCTGCCTTAATTTTAGCAACCTCGGCAGAACCTTCCATACTCATCATGGCACCCGACGACAGCTTCCCTTCAAAAAGCTTGCACCTGGCGTTCAATGAAATATTTGCCCCAGAAGAAACCTCACAACTAAGATAATCAGACCTTAAATCGTTTACTGTTTTTATCGATGCCCCACCCGAGGCATAAAACCTTTCGAGATAGCTCGCATGCACAATAATATGGGGATTACTACTATGCTTACCAAACATTTTCTTGCGTATTTTAAGCACCCCATTGGTTACCTTCAACTCAATATCGTCAAACTGATCGTTATCGGATTCCAGTATCACCTTCTCAACCGAATCCAGATAAACCGTTACCTTCAACCCATTACTAACATCTATTCCCTTAAAGTTTTTCAAAGTAAAAGTTTTGGTACCTGCATAGGATATACACGAAAATCCTATGAAAAAACTTATCAAGAACAATTTCACAACAGTTTTCATATTACTTCATTTACAGGTTTTTCATGTGACGGAAAAGTTACCCTAAAAGTTACAACCTATCGATTAGCACACATACCATCCTTATAACATGATAACTTAAAAATGCCATAAAACTTTCATGCAAAAGTCTTTTGGCATCATTCACTGGTAGTTCGTAATTTTTTCATAGACCATTGGATGAAGGGTACGCAGGAGGCAAGCCTACAAAAGAATTTTTCAGGCACGACGGTTATTGTATCGAGTTAAGAAAAAATATTTAAATTTGTTACCTTAGCGTCGATATTCAAAACGGAAAATGTTGTTATGGTTTTAAGAATAGCGGGTTTCATACTTGGTCTGATTTTACTTGCTTTAAATCCTACGTATGGGCAAGAAATCGATATTTTTACAAAAGAACGTGTGCAAAAATTTCGCATTCGTACAGTAACCCTTTTCGAATACGACTATGTAAATGGCAAGCCCGAGGCAAAGGGAATTAAAGCAGAGTTAGACAGCTTTGACACCCAGGGACAGAAAGTTCTGCAGATAAATTACCGGGAAGACGGCAGCATTATGAGCATCGCCACTTTCAAGTACGATAGCCGTGGCAATAAAATTGAAATATTAAAACAAAGCACCGACGATCGTGATAAGAGCCGAATGGTATTAAACTATTCCCTCTCGGTGCGTTACGACAGCAAAGGCAACAAAATGCTCGAGACTGGCTTTAACGGGGTGGAAGATTTCAAGAATGTATACAATTATAACCGCGAAGGTAAGCTTGCTGAAGTTAATTTTTTCCTCCGCAAGCGTCTCGATGAAAAACGAGTGGTGGTAAGCGCCGATGACCAATCAACCAACATGAAAATTCTGGATGGTTTTGGTACGCAAAAATATATGTTACGTTATAGTTACAACAAAGATGGTAAGGTAATCGAAGAAACCCGCATTGAAAACGATAATACCATTTCGCAACGAATCATTTACAACTATGACAAAAATGGTGTTTTAGTTGGCGAAATTAAATACATTAACGAAAAATTGCTCCATAAGATCACATACCAGTATAATGCAAAAGGCTTACTGACCGAAATTTATAAGGAAACCCCAGAAAATAGTCGTTTCCTTATCAGCAAATATGTTTACGATGAGAACGATCAATTGAAAGAATTTCAATGGCGCGAAGAGGCCAATAAAGAATTTTCGCGCAGCACCTATACCTACGATACGAACGGGCTCTGTAAGACCGTTGACAGCTATTATGCTCGTTACAAACGACAAGTTTTAAGCGTGTATGTTTATACTTTCTATTGATCTTTTGCAAACGGAATAGTGGGTTGGACTTCTAAAATTTTAAAATATTGGAAATTTACCGATACAGTGAATTACGGCCAGGTTATTTTCGCAAATCGATTGTTACAATTGGTATTTTTGACGGTGTCCATCGGGGACATGTAAGCTTACTACGCGAACTTAAAAATATTGCCTTGCGGGAAGCATCAGAAGCAGTGGTGATTACCCTATGGCCACACCCCAGGATGGTATTATTTCCCGACAAATCTATTAAACTGTTGACCACCCTTGAGGAAAAACTTTCCCTGCTCGAAAAGCAAGGAATTAGTAAAGTGATATTGATCGACTTCAACGAGCAGTTTGCGCGTATTCCTGCCCGTGATTTTATTAGGCAAGGACTGGTAGGCTTGTTAGATCTTTCCTATCTGGTGCTGGGGTACGACAATCATTTTGGCCATAATAAAGAAGGACGTATCGATGTGGTAAAACAAGAGGCCAATCAGTTTGGATTCAGGGTAGTACAATTACCCCCCGTTTTCCATGGGGAAGAAGTAATTAGCTCCACAAACATCCGATTGCACCTTGAGCTTGGTAATATTGAAGCCGCCAAAGAACTTCTGGGGTATCCTTTTTTCGTAAAAGGGAAAGTGGTTGAAGGCAATCGAATGGGACGTACATTAAATTTTCCAACAGCCAATTTACAGGTCGAACCCTATAAAATGCTCCCCCGCGTAGGAGTTTATGCGGTATGGGCAAATGTCGACGGCAATACCTATCCGGGAATGATGAATATTGGATTTCGGCCTACCATACAACCCCATCTCAAAGAAAAAACGCTTGAGGTACACCTGATTAATTTCGAAGGCGACCTCTATGGTAAGGAAATTACCGTTACATTTGTTCAACGCACCCGCGACGAAATTAAATTTCCAGGCATTACCGAACTCCGACAACAGCTCGAAGAGGACAGGAAGATAATTCTACAAATTTTATCTTAAAAATTCCCCAACCACTTATCAGTTTTTATAAATATGGGAAACGCTTTTTCCGCCAATTTGTGCCCATGCGGGGTTGAGGATTTCCTGGATGTGTTTTTGAGGATCAGTTTATCCCCCTCAAGATGCCAGCAATGGCATGTTATCGCAAGAAGCACAATAACACGACTTCGCAATAAATTCCTAATACTTTTAAGTGAACACAGCAGGACTTTTCACGCTTATTGCCCAGGATTTAGTAGTATAATTCTTGATGCATAAGAATATGAGGCCCATATACCATAGCCATTCTCAAGGTTAGTAAATACAGGCACTACATCCTCAGAATAAGCATCACCTTCTGTTCTAAGATTTTCCAGCATGCTATTTAAAAAACGAGCCAGTTCATCAGACAAATGATAAACTCGTACCTCAAGTTTATTTACAGATCGATCCTGCCACACTAAAATTTGTTTACCCTCGATGCGCGACTGTTCTTTAACGGTTATCACCTCATTCCATCCAAAGGTCAATGAATCGTTCGAAACGCACACATCGTTAACATATTGTAGTATTTTAACGCAATAATGATGGGTTTCTTTGGAGATGTTTTGAAATGCAAATAATACCTCGCCCCCCTCTCCTGTCCAATACGGATTGACTATTACCGTATCTATAACGGGAGTAGCTGGAATCTTTACATTTTTTGATTTCAATATTTTTTGGTTGGGGCATTCTATTTCAATATGGAAAAAACTATTGTCATTTAGCAATATACCTTCGGGTAAAAAATAATTGTAATCATCTTGCGTGACCAGGGTCAATAAATAGCTGTTATCGGCATACAATTTCACTCTCAATCCATGCACAGTGTCCCCTACATCTGTGATATTAAAAGGCATACTACGTTGTATTGCCACATGAACGTTATTAATGCTAAAGAGACCATGGACTAGCATTTCTTCCCTGTATGGAGGAAACCCCTTAGAGGTAGAGATAATCTGAGTTTCACAGGCCTCTAAAAAATACGCTAAAAAGACAAGGTATGCATGTTTAAAAATATATCTCATAGCTTACTGTAGGAATAATACCAAACAAAGAATATATAGTCACTCCATTATCGTTGGCACTTGCATACGCAGGATTTCGTCGATTATAAGCATTATAAATACTTATCTTCAGATTACGATCAAAGTTGCGTTTCGATTTCCAGGCTCGCATTAACAATAAATCCAGACGATGGTAGGGAGGCAACCTGTAATTATTGATACTTGAATAAATGTTATAACCCTCGAAAAATTGGTTTCCATAAAATTTACTTTGAGCCACAGAAAGTGGCTGCCCCGTCATGAAAACAAAGTTTAATGAAACCGACCATAGCCGGTCAATGGGAAATTTGCCTGTTAAGGTTATTACGTGTCGACGATCGTAAATATAGGGATATCGCCGTCCATTATTTAATTCGGGAAACTGACGATAGGTATATGAAAGCGTGTAGGAAAGAGTACCGACAATATCGCCAACTTCCTTACCAACAAACGCTTCTAAGCCATACGATTCTCCTTTACCATTACGGTAATAGGAACCCAAATCGATGATTGCTGTGTTTGTACGAATCGAATAACTTCGATACTCCACCATATTAAACATCTTTTTTGCGTACGCCTCGAGTCCGTATTCAAAATCATTGAATACCCCAAATAAACCTATTGAACCATGATGGGTCAATAGCGGCGATAACTGCGAATCAACCGTAAACCATATTTCCTTTTGCAGATCCAGAAAAGTTCGAGTCACAGAAAATAAAAATTGCTGATTCAAGGAATAGGATATTTTCAGGGAAGACCTATCATTAAGCATTCGTTTCACAGAAAGTCTGGGTTGGGTAGAAAAATAGTTTTTACTGGATGTTAAATATTCATCCAGTCGAACCCCTGCATTAATCGACCAATCATTAATTTTTATCTCATCCTCTGCAAATATTGCAACCTGATAGGCATGATGGATATGAGAGTTACCAATCAAGGTATCGTATTGTATGCCTCTTTCCCGAGTATGCTGATAAACTACGTGCGGTTTAAGGGCGTAGTAGCTAACGCTGATGCCCGATTTAATTGTCTGCCTCGACCCAAGGCTAAAATCAGTTATTCCTTGATAGGCCAGATAATTAATACTCGAATATTCGTTACGATAAAAACTCACAGAATCAGCGGACACCAATTCAAAATCGTCGTTTTCAAAGTCATTTGAATACCTCGAGAAGTGCATATAATTATTTAAAAAAATCTTTTCGGATAGAACACTTCTACTGCCTATAGATACAAGGTAATTTTTAAGGGCAAATGTGTTGCGGGTGGTATAACCAGATGTAGCATATCGTTTTTCCGACTTATTGGTATAATAATCTTGTGCCGTAAATGTGCTAACCCATAGTTTATGTCGTTCGGAAAGCGTATGAGTAATCTTCATATGCAGGTCAAATGCGTTATAACTTACATAACTGATACCGGTGGGGCTTTGTAAATCCATATTGTAGGTCATTGTATCGAGGTATTTGATATAATTGGGCAGATTAATCAGATCATAATAGGTAGTCCGAGCTGAAACAGAAAAAGTTGTTTTTTCCTTTATCAGCGGGCCTTCGGCAGAAAACCCCGATACGAGTGTCCCTATTTGCACCTTATATCTTCGTTGATAAGCATCCCCATCTTTCATTTTTATATCAATTACCGAAGAAGCAAAATTTCCAAAACGAGCAGGGAACCCGGCTTTGTAAAAATCGATATTTTGAATCCCCTCTGTATTGAGGGAAGATACAAGCCCTCCTGCATGATTGTACGAAAATAGGGGCGCCCCATCAATCAAAATCAAGTTTTGGTCTCTATTACCGCCGCGTACATACAAATTCGAAAATCCCTCCTTCCCCATCGAAACGCCTGGCAAATAAGTAAGGTTTTTTATGATATCCGCTTGACCTGCAAACATGGGCATAGTTTTCATCTTTGCAATGGGGATCGTTGTCTTACCCTGCAAAGTTTGTAAATACAGCCTTTCGCGATGATATACCCTTACCTCCTCCATCACCCTTGGTTGCAACGAAATAGTTACAAAGCTATCGCTCGTTGCATTCCAGTAGTAAGGCACGTAACCCAGATAGCTAAATTTTAGCAAACTACCCTTTACACAGGTCATGTTGAAATACCCCGACTCGTTGCTAAATGTATAACTACCCGCAACTGTATCGAGGCAATAAGCATACGAAATGGGTTCTCCCGAAGTAGCATCAATGATATATCCGTGTACTCTTACCGTTTGGGCATACTGACACAAGTATATATAGCTAATAATACCTATACAAACCAGCCTTTTGATCAATTGGCTATTCATGAGTAGTTCCTTCTTCATGCATCTCGCTTTTATGCTGTATGGAAAGGGGGTATTTTAACGCTAGATAGAACATATGTTTATACTCACCTTTAATGGGAGGGTTGGTAGTAAAAAAGCGCTGATAGTGAAACCACTGATAACCCAATTCAACATACTTAAATACTGTCACATTAACTCCATAAAACCATGCAGGGTTATTTTTATATTTTAAAGTATAAAAAAACCAATTGTCCAATGGCTCACGATAATCAGTAAGCCAACGCTTTAATAAGTAGTTGAACTGGTAACCAGCATCGACTCGTATACCCCAGAAAAGATGATATTCTAATGCAAGTGGCATTGAAAAGTATAGCAAATGATGTTTACGATAGGGCACATCTATATATTCTGTAATCGTAACATTTTGGAGTTCAAGTGCTGTTTTTGCAGATAAATTTTTTATCAATTCATAACGACCCAAAAATCCTCCCTGAAAATATCTGCCATCATCAAAGGAGTTCCAAATACTCTTATCCCCCACATGGTAATAATAACCTCCCGTACTAAATCGTGCACCAACTTCAAGCTGTCCATACCCCTTCATGAATGTCATTAGCAAAATGCCTACAATGATTAACTTTTTTGACAACATACGACAATCTTTTAGTTGTTAATACTTATCCGAAAAGCTATATGCACACACCCAATTACATACAGAATACTTAGATTTTATTTTTAATTGCGACTGTAAATTGAAGTAAGATAACTCTATTTCAGGACAATATATCATTTCGTTGCTTGGATAAAATTAGCATCACTCATATTTACAAGCCTTTCGCCAATTGCAAAAAACATATCGCCCCGAACATGAAGTACACCGTCGGTTACCCAATAAGGAGAAGTGACAGGATTAGTGTCTTCCTCGTGTTTACCACATGAAAAAAGTAAAACAGAGAAGAGAATGTTTTTCATCACATTTTTGTTTTAAGGCTTGTAAACAAATATAAAAATTATACCATTTACAACTGCGTAGTATGACACCTGAGCTAGCAAGTATTACCACCCGTGTACCCCGAAGACCTGGCTTTGCAATAGCATCGGCACGATATGCGCATCAAAGCATTTGAAAAGTAAAACGAGAGGTGTGTAAGATAATATCCTACCGTTGAGTAGGATACATGGAATTTATACTAAATCATATTAAAAAATGTCTAGAAAACAGAGTGCTAAACGGATTTCTTTAAAATCTTCGGATAAAACCCTGTCTGCGGTATAATCAGCATTATGCTACTTAATCGTGTATTTAATTGCTTCGTTTTATAGCCATTCCTGTATCCTCGCCGGTTTGATAAATCTTTTGTAATTTTACTTCCAACATTGTTTGTTTCCATGGCTGATTAATTTTTTGGTTTGTTAAAATTTAATAATTTCTTTCTCTTAATCAGCCGTGGATTTTTTTATTTTACAGAAACAAATTTACACAACCCAAGTCAGCACGTCGGGGTTGTAGTTGGTTTGTATCAAGTTCGTTTTGTTTTTAACTAAAAGAACACAGAGATATTATTTCACGCAAAGAGCGCAAAGAATATTTGTCACGCAAAGCACGCAGACAGGTTAAAACTTTGCTATCCTTTGCAAAAAAACTTTGCGTCCTTTGCGTGAGAACATTTCCCTTTTCACCCAAAGTGCACAAAGAATATTTGTCACGCAAAGCACGCAGACAGATTAAAACTTTGCTATCCTTTGCAAAAAAACTTTGCGTCCTCTTGCGTGAAACCATTTCCCTTTTCGCCCAAAGTGCGCAAAGAATATTTGTCACGCAAAGCACGCAGACAGGTTAAAACTTTGCTATCCTTTGCAAAAAAACTTTGCGTCCTTTGCGTGAGACCATTTCCCTTTTCACCCAAAGAGCGCAAAGAACATTTGTCACGCAAAGCACGCAGACAAGTTAAAACTTTGCGAACCTTTGCGAACCAACTTTGCGTCCTTTGCGTGAAACCATTTCCCTTTTCACCCAAAGAGCACAAAGAACATTTATCACGCAAAGCACGCAGACAGGTTAAAACTTTGCTATCCTTTGCAAAAAAACTTTGCGTCCCCTGCGTGAAACCATTTCCCTTTTCGCCCAAAGTGCGCAAAGAATATTTGTCACGCAAAGCACGCAGACAGGTTAAAACTTTGCTATCCTTTACTAACAAGCTCAGCGGCCTTTGTATGAGACCATTAAAGGTTGTTGACAATCCTGTGTATCCCATCTTTTAATCGGATTGTGTTGAAATTTATCAACAAAGCCAACTTTTTCTGAGATAATTTCAAATAGGTTAAAGTTTGAGCAAAATGAACCGGAGCAAGATTTTCAACCGATTTAATTTCAACTATTACTAAGTTATTAACCAGAATATCAATCCGATACCCAACATCTTGTTTTACTTCTTTATACACTAATGGCATTGGCACCTGAGTTTTTACATCGAAACCCAATTCTTTTAAATCATAGGCGAGTGCATTTTCATAAACCGACTCAAGTAGCCCTGGGCCTAAAGTTTCATGCAATTCCAATGCTGCGCCAATTATTTTATAAGAAATTTCATTTTCATTCATTTTCGCCCAATTTTAAAAAATGAATTAGCGGATAATCTTTTACAGGCTCATCAATGGCTGCTACATTACCTTCGTCATTGAATAAAGAAAGCTGGTAAGTTTTCTCCACCAAAAATATAAACATATAATCTCTGCGTTTCAGCATAAATCCGTTTACGGCACTCCATTTAGAAAAGATAATTGGTTTTTTGGTAACAGGGTTGGTGAAGTCTAAGGCATCGCCCCAAATGATATTTCTGCTCAAAAGAAACTTAACACTTCTTCTGCACTCGTGGTAGTATAAAAAAGATTGTGTAAACACTCATAATTAGGCAATCATATAATGCTGCCCTGCGAAATGAAGCGCAGGCGTAGCCGGAGCGAAATGTAGCAGGGCAGCATTATCTTTGTAATAATTTAAAAACTAATATTATGAGTGCAAAAGACATTATTCCAAAAGATTTCTTCAAGCAATTTAAAAGTAAGGA
>Ga0116167_1000680_pt1 | contig 32805 bp, 26 predicted proteins | sample AD_JPNMR3_MetaG_FD_89794 | JGI IMG/M metagenome (GOLD analysis project Ga0116167, IMG submission 89794) | Active sludge microbial communities of municipal wastewater-treating anaerobic digesters from Japan - AD_JPNMR3_MetaG | ecosystem: Engineered > Bioreactor > Anaerobic > Digestate | place...
ATTTAGCATAGCAACTCTTATTAGAGAGTTGCTTGAAGTATATTTTGCTGGCATTCAAATTTATGGAGAAGAAAAATTTATGAAGATGATACAAAAACTAAAAAATGAGATAGAGGGTTTAAAAAAAAGAAAGGCTTGTGTTGTGAAGGAGGGAAGAGCCCAAGATATCCCATGCTCAATAGAGTATAACGACTACTTTTTACTCAAATTCAACTCAAATTTCTGCCTGAAAGAGATAAAATTTTTATAAAATTAATGAAATGCCTAAAATTTGACCATTCTATCTTTCTTACTCAAAACTTACCCTTAGGCTAATTCTATCTTTTTATCTGCCTAAAAATAAATTCGCACCCTTCTTATTTATATCTACTTATGGCAGAATTAACTATTCTCTCTATTAATTCTTCATACGAGATACCGCAAAGTCTACTGAGAATGGGTAGATCAGAATGAATTGGGTTAAGACCTGGCAAAGGATTTATTTCAATAAAATTTGGCTCTCCATCTTTATCGATTCTTATATCTATTCTTGAAAGATCTCTGCAATTAAGAATTTTATGAATCTCTAAAGCCATTTTTTTACATTTCTCAACAATACTGTCTTTTGGTATTATATAATTGACAAATTTCTCATAATTTGCCTTTACTTCATAAGAGTATATATTGCTATTATTATCATTAAAAATTATTTCCAGAACTCCTATTACTCTTGCCTCTTTGCCTGTGCCTATTACACCAACGGTAAATTCTCTGCCGGGGAGAAACTCTTCAACTAAAATAGGTTGATTATAAAGATTAAGAAGTATTTTTATTCTTTCGAATAATTCATCCTTATTTTTTACAACTGAATTAGAAGATATGCCCTTGCCAGTACCTTCTGCTACTGGCTTTATGAATAAGGGATAATTTAGATTAACAAAATCAATATCATCAATACCTTCAACAATAAAAAAAGGAGATGTTTTAATTTTAGAAAAAGAGAGTATTTTTTTTGTAAGGCCTTTATGATGACATACTGAAATTGTAACAGGATCAGAAAAAGTATAAGGTATCTTAAATCCTTCGAGTATTGCTGGCACCTGCGATTCTCTACTAATACCATAGCATCCCTCTGCTATGTTAAAAACAAGATCCCATTTATTATTAGCAATTTTTGATATAAGACTCTTAAAATTACCAATTCTTTCTACTTCAAAGCCGAGCTTTAATAAAGCATTTTCAAGCCCTTCAATTGTTTCCTCTTTATCAAATTCTGCTGCCTCCTCTTTTGTCCAGCCTTCGGCAATATATTCTGATTGCAAATCATAAGTGAGTCCTATTTTCATAACTTAATTACCTCAAATCTACATACTCTTGAGCCATTTGCCCAACAATCAATTTCCTTAACATAAAAATTAAAGCCAGTATACTTTTCAAAGATCCCGGCCAAAAATCCAGCATCATAATCACAAACAGTCTCATTTGTTACAGGTAAACCAGAACAATCAAGATCTTCTGATATTGTTATTACAAACTTTAAATTTTCCATATCACTCTTTTCTATTCTTAAAATTCCCATTCCCAATTCTATAAAAAGTTTTTCAAGTTTTGAAATTAATTCATAAAAATTCATCTCTTTTTTTATAAAATTTTTAAAAAATTCCTTACCAGCAATCTTACCTGCTTCATAAAAAATCTCGTCTGCTTTAGTAGATCCAAGATTATTTACTATTGCACTTCTTATAGAATATTGCATTAATCTATAGATTAGAACTTCTGTTTTTGTCCCTAAATTAGGTCGACCAATGTTGATGTCTCCCAGATCTTCCCACTTAAAAATATAATTATTCTCTTTCATTTTCATTATTATTTAAAATATTCTCCTCTTTTATTAAATTTTCTGGCATTTCACTTTTAAGATATATCTTCTTTTTTTCAGAATACTCTTTTAATTGTTTTAATTCCTCTCTCATCTGATTATCTATCTCTTCAAATTTAGGTATTTTTCTATAATAATTTTTTTCTTTTTTTCTTCTATAATCCCGTAAATCAATAAGGCCTTCAACCATCTTTGTTCTAACAAGATGAGAAAGTTTACCAAAATTAAGATGAGAATAATCTTCATATTTTATTGTATTAAGAACTCTTATATGAGGTCTAACATCCCTTATCCAGGCGCCACCTGGTCTTATGCAATTCCAGCTATCAAAAATAACTGGAACAATATCAGCCTGAGAGTCAACTGCAAGTCTGAATGTCCCATGAAAAAATGGACCAATTTTACCATCAAACCTTCTTGTTCCTTCTGGATAGATAACAATAGGAATCCCTTTTTCTAAAAATGATGTTGCCTTTCTAAAAATAGCGGCAACCTCACCTGCTGTCATATCTTCACTAAGAATTATGTTTTTTGAAATCTTTGCTATCCAGCCAACCAAAGGCAATCTTGCCCATTTCTCTTTAAATAAAGTTTTAATGGAGCCGGGCAAAAGATACATTAAGATAACATCATATTGAGAGGCATGATTTATTACATATATTCTTTTTTCTCCTTTTTTAGGAGCTTTAAGTCCATTTTTATCATAATTTATTCTTTCAACAAAATATAATAAAAAAAAGAGTCTACAAAAAAATTTAATCATATATGGAAATAGTACTCTATCCCTATCAAAAAGAATAGAGATAAGCCAGACAAATGGCATAACAACAAAAAACTGAATTAAGTTTATTATAATAAAAAGTGTCCAGCCAAAAATAGTGAAAAAAATATGTCTTAATAATATTCTATCTTCTTTATTTTTCATTTTATTCTATCTATTAAAAATCTGCTACTTTTATATTTTTAACTATAAAATGATAATCTTTTTCATTTAAGGTAAATTTAATCTCATCATTTACCTTTTTATCAAGAAGTTTACCACCAAAAGGAGATTGATAGGAAATAATATTTTTCTCACTATCAGATTCCCATGGTCCCAATATAGTATATTTTACAATATTGTTTGTATTTTTATCCAAAAGTTCTACCTCTGTTCCAAAGGTAATAAAATCAGCTTTAATCTCTTCTTTTTTAACAATCTTTGCAATGCTTAACTCATTCATTAATTTACTCATTTTATTCTGTAAGAATAATTGCTTCTCTTTTGCAGCCTTATATTCAGCATTTTCTCTCAAATCCCCTTTCTCCATTGCCCAACCTATCTCTTTTGAGTTCTCTGGTATTTCTATATCTTTAATCTTTATAAGCTCCTGCTGCATTCTCTTGTAACTTGCCTCTGTTGTAAGAAGTTTATCTATAATTGAACTCTTTGCCTTTGTCTCATCAAATTTAAGACTTTCACTCTCTTTATCAATATCTGGAAATTTCTCATCTATCTTATTTTTTACCATTACAATATATTCTCCATCAAGCACATAAAGCTCATTTATAATGGCGTAAAGTCTTATAGCAAATTCTTTATCTGCCTTATCAATATAATCACAGATATACTTTGTTTTAAATAGATAATCTTTTATCTGATTAAGAATCTTTTTATTTTGTGTAACATCTTTTTTATTATTGATATCCCTATGGCATATTTCAATAAGATGAATTAAAGAAAGTATTATATTATCATACTCAATGTTTAACTCTTTGGCTTTCTCCTGATTAAGAATATTTGTAACAATCCAGAAAAAAGCCTCTCTATATTCTTTATAAGAGACAAAACATTCTAAAATTATTTTATTTGTAATATTCTTATCTTTTATAAAAAGTTCATCATAAATAAATTTCTGTGGATATTGATAAAATATATTCTTAAATATCTCAACCCAATCCTTATGATATTTTTTTAATAACAATAAATATTGCTTTTTATAATCATAAATTGATATATTTTCATAAATTTTAATATAATCTTCTATATTATAAACAAACTCAGAAAACTCATGGGCAATTTTTATCTTTAATAAGGGATTTTCTTTTTGAAGATTTGTCAATAAAATATAAGAGGAGACCACCTGTTCATTTACATTATTTACAGAATTCAAAAAAGTCTGAAAGTATTGTAGCATTTCTGTAAAATTTTCTGAATCAAGTTCTCCATTCTCAATAAAGTCAAGAATAAGATTAAATCTCTGATTAAAATCTTTAATTGCTTTAAAACTATTGTATATTTTTTCATCATAGCTTAAAGGTTTATCCCTCATCTCATAAATATCACTTGCCTCATCAATTGTCCCAAATTTTGCATCTGTTTTTAATACCTTTTTTGCATTTGCCCACCAACTATTCCAGGAAGAAGGACTCAAAACATCTGGCACAAGTTCCTCTTTAATATTTTTCATAGATATTCTATTATCATAACTCTGAATAAGAATCTTTAATGCCCATGGGATATCCTCTTTTACCTTTTGTTTTAACTTTTCTATGTCTTTTAATTTTAAGACCCAGATATGATTTTTTTGAAGAGTCTTTAAAGAGTCTATTGCCATATTTAAAGACATAGTGTGTCCCTTTTTCTTCTGAAAATCTATTGTAAATATATCTTTTTCTATACTTACTATTCTACCAATTCCCCATGTTCTATGATATACAAAATTCCCCTTATCAAAAACAATATGCTTTTCAAAACTTGCAATAGCATCATTTATATTTCTCCATTGAGCCTCTAATCCGCTTCTTTGAATATATTCTTCTAATAAAGAGTGGTCTTTATATTTTTTTCTATAAATAGAAACAATCTCTTTTCTACCATAAAGATCATCTGGATTTTTTTCTAAAATAAGTTTTAATATTTTAAGACAGACATCAAATTCATCTTTTAATGCATAAATTTCATAAAGATATTTTAAAAGATCTATTGCTCTTTCATTGTTAAAATGTTTTGAAATCTTTTTTTCTAAATTAATAAAGTATTCATAACTAATATTATCAAATGAAGTAAGTTTCTTCCATAACTCTTCTACCTGATTAAAATTCTTATTCACAATAAATCTATTTATAGCCTTTTTGTAATAAGAAAGAGCCTCATCAATATCGCTATTTTTCTCTTTGTATTCTGCAAGTTTTAAAGCAGCTTCTGCTTCTTCATAGTCGACCTTTATTAATCTTTCCCATAAATTTGGTAATTCGTCTTTTTTGTTTAGATTATTCTCTGCTTCTATTAATATTCTTAAAATAGATTTAATATCAGCATAATACAAAAATTTTTTACATAAGAATTCAACAATATTCCATTTCAAATTATCAGAAAATATTTTAAGTAGGTTTAAAACATAAGTATCATCATAATTACCATCTTGAAATTGTAACATTGAATAAATATATAGAGCAATTATAGAATTTTTATTATGTTTTAAATATTCTTCTGTAATAGAAGTTGCCTCTTTAATAAGATTTTTTTCTCTAAAAGATTCTATTAATAAATTTAAATCTTCAAAATTTTTAATAGTATAATTATTTATTGTGGCTCTTGTCCATTTCTCTTCATTGAGTAAATTCTCTAAATTTTGTATTATTTTATTATCGCTCATTTTATCTCCTGTTTATTTTTTAATAGATTGTATATATCTTGAGATAAACTCTTAATATTATCCTCTATTTGCAAAAGTTCTTTTTCGCTGTTTCCTTTTATCAAAAAATAATCATATAACCATAAATAACAATTAATAAGCCTTGCCCTTTTACTATTCATATAATCAGACTCAACATTTATTTCTTTTTCTAAATAAAAAATCTCCTGTTTTAATCTCCCATATTCTACTGGCATAAGCTCTCTATATACATTAAATAGTCCCAAAACTCTGCCATATATTGGAATCCAGCTTTTTATATCTTTCTCTGAAATATGAAATTCATATAACTTTGATATAATAGTATGTATTATATTTGAATCCAGAGAATCGATATCTATAATATCTGGTTCAATAAAAAAAGCCTCTCTAAAAAGTAATTTTGCCTTTTCATCTTCATCTATCAAAGCATAACTATCAGCAAGTTGAGCAATTATATTTGCATTATTTATATCTATATTAATTGCCTTTTCAAAACAAACTATGGCATTCTTATAATCACCTATCTTTTTATTTGCTATTCCAGTAAGATAAATTAATTCCGCATCTATTATTCTATTTTCTGCCAGATCTTTTTTTAAAAAATCAAGTGCCTTTTTATGAACAAAATATATTATACTTGCTAATACTTTTTTATTAAACCTTGTACCCTCTATAAAATTTTCAAATTTTTTCCATTCATTTAAAAGAAATTTCCCTTTTGCAATATTTTCTTTTATGGAATCTAATTTATTAATACGCGTCTGCCAATATTTGCATGCCTTTAAACCAGATTCTGCTATATCATTATTAAAATGAGACTTTAATAATTCCTCAAAAGAATTCTGAGCCTCTATTAAAGTCCCATTCTTTAATAATTCCAAAGATCTACTAGCCGCTTTAATTAGCTCTGAATCATCATTTTTCTTCATTTCTTTATGATTCATAAAATTTTATATGTAAAAAATTTTAATTCTTCAAAAGAATTTAAATTACCCTCTCTAATTATATTTTTAGAAAAATTCTTTAAAAAATTAATTAACAATCTATTTTTATATCAATTATTATAAAATTTGTCAATTAAAATATTAATGTTATACCGAAATAAACTTTACCCTCAGAGTATGTCAAAATTTTAACAATTAATCATCAAAAAAATTTTTTATATTATTATAATAAGATTTTTTTTGATAATCTTCATCTAAATTTGACTCATAATTTAAATTATCTTCGCAATTAGTAAAAAATATTCTTTCTGTAAGAGATTCAAGATCTTCTATCTCTTTTAAAAATCGCGACTTATCTGAATAACTCTTACATTCGAGTCTCCATGAGGCTTCATTATAAATTTTGCAATAATTTGGAGAGATTAAAAAAAGATTTCTCTTTGCTCTTGTTGTTGCAACATAAAAAAGCCTTCTTTCTTCTTCTATGTTGTCAACATTAATTGAATAACTGGAAGGTAATGCCCCGTCTGTAAGATTTATTATAAATACTGTATGCCATTCAAGCCCCTTCGCAGAATGTATCGTAGAAAGAGTAAGAATATCCTTTTCCTTCTCTGTTTCATCAACATCTATTTGAGAATCCGTTGGTGGTTCTAAAGCCATATCTGTTAAAAAATCTTCAATGCTATTATATTTTTCTGATAATCCTATCAATGTAATTATATCATTTATTCTTTTATTATAATTATCATATTTATTTTGTAATAAAGGTATATAATACTCGCTTATTAATTTTAATTTTTCAGAAAGATTGATCTCTTCTTTTTTAATATTAGAAAAAAGTGTATACAATTTATTAAGTCCAGTATTACTATTCTCTTTGAGTAGATCTTGTAAAGAATCTATTCCATTTTCTGATTTTATCACCTTTGAAATTATTTTTTCTGCAGTCTTATGTCCAATTTTATCAAGTAATAATAAAATTCTAAACCATGCAACATCATCTTTATAATTGTAAATAACCCTCAGATAAGCAAGCATATCCTTAATATGAGCTGCCTCTACAAATTTTAACCCACCATATTTAACATAAGGTATATGATATCTATTTAACTCTATTTCAAGTTCATTTGAATGAAAAGCAGCTCTAAATAATACAGCCATATCTTTAAGATTAATTCCCTTATCCAGAAGTTCTAATATCTTTTTACATATAAAATTTGCCTGCTCTGTAGCATCATTTACATAAATAAGATATGGCTTCTGATCACTCTCTATATCGGAAAAAAGTTTTTTAGAATATTTTTCTTTTGCATTCTCTATAATGGCATTTGTAAAATCAAGAATAGGTTGTGTACTTCTATAATTCTGTTCAAGTTTTCTTATAGTTGTATCTGGAAATATTTTAGGAAAATCCATAATGTTTTTAAAATCAGCGCCTCTAAAAGAATATATACTTTGAGCATCGTCTCCAACTACCATTATATTGCCATGTTCACTGGCTAACAGACTTGCTATCTGTGCCTGAAGTCTATTAGTATCCTGATATTCATCTACCATAATATATCTATAATTATTTGAAAGTCTCTTTCTTATATCTTCTATTTTCAATAAATCTCTTAGGTTAATCAAAAGATCATCATAATCCATAAGATTTCTATTTTTTTTTGTTTCTTTATATGCTTTATAAATCTCTTCAATTTCTGGAGATAATTCCAAAAAATGAGGATAGTCCTCTTTTAATATATCTTCAATAGATCTATGAGTGTTTATTGACTTTGATATAACCTTAAATAAAGTCGATTTATTTGGAAATCTCTTTTCAGTTTTTAGGTTCATTGAATTTTTTATAATATTAATTATATCTTCTCCATCGCCACCATCTATGATTGTAAAATTTGAATCATAACCTATTCTTTGAGCATATCTTCTTAATATCATACTTGCAAATGAGTGAAATGTCCCACCACTTACCTTAGAGCATCTATCATCCAGTAAGGCACTTGCTCTTTTCATCATCTCGTATGCTGCTTTTCTTGTAAAAGTCAATAGAAGAATAGCTGCTGGATTAATCCCATTTTCTACTAAATAGGCAAGCCTATAAATAAGAGTTCTTGTTTTGCCACTACCAGCACCAGCAATTACAAGTTGAGGGCCATCTATATGTTTAACAACTTCGAGTTGTTGTGGATTTAATTCCTTTTCAAAATCTATTTTAGTTTTCATTTAATCTCTTTATTATACTTAAAATTTCATCTTTTAAATAATTTGATTTATTGGCATTATAAAAAGAGGCTATTCTCTCACTCTTTTCATCAGAAACTAATTTTACAGAATAGCCAAGAGAACTTTCATATTTAACATCTATTTCCTCTATTTTTGAAAGATCAAATTCATTATAGGATACTAATTGATTATTTTTATAAACAAGCTTACTCAGAATCCTATCTTTATAAATTATAATAAGAGGTTTTAATGCAGGTATTTTATACTTACTCTGTTTTATCCAGAATATTAGAAGCAAAATAAAGAGTATAAATATTAAAATAGAAATTAAAACTATCCCTACCTGGCCTGTTTCTGGCTTTATTTCTTTATTTATGGTATTAAAGGTAGTATATCTAAATAATAAGAATTCAGATCCAAAAGTTAAAATAGTAAGAATAATAATTCCTATAACCATTTTAGGAATATTATAATATTTTAATTGATTTATACAAAAATTATCCCCTCTATCCTCTACTGTAAAAGGTATTTTCTTAAATGAATAATTTAATCCAGCAAAATCTTTTAATTTTTCTGTGATACTTTGATCCAGTTTATCATATGGAACTTCTTCTCCTCCAATTCTAATAAGATTGACTTTAAATATCTTTGCTAAAAGTTCTCCTATGCATCTTGATTCTGCCTCAGCAGGTCCTTTATCATCAGATACAAGTAATGTTTTATTATAAACAAAAAGATCATTCATTCTATTTTTAAATTTTATACTTACAGTATACTGGTTATAATTATAGGTAGTGGAAGATCTACCACTACCACTTCTTTCTGAAAAACTCTTAAAGCCAAGAATTATTTTATCAACATCAGAAAAAGAAAAAGTTTCCGGTAAGATATTGGCGTTATTAGGATTTCTTAAAATTTCTATCTTGTTATAATCATTATCAAATCTTAAATAAATAATCTCATTATCAATAACAAGATTGTTTTTTAGGGCACTCAATTCTATTATAACATTTTTATCAGGACTTGAATTTAGTATAGATTTTAGATATTCTATAAACATCTGGCCATTCAAAACATTATTAATAATGCTAAAATTTTCTTCTCCCTTTGAGAAAATCTTTTTAGCATTATTTTTATAACCATCTAATTTTTTAGCCTTTAAAAAAGAAGAAAAAAACATTATCCCCAGAAATATTAAAGGAGAAATAATAAACCATATTATAAAAAAAGTAATATTCATATTACCGCCTCTTTTTCTCAATTAACTAACTAAATAACTATATCAATTATTTATTTAAAAATCAATATTTAATTAAAAAACTCTTCCTTTTTTCCGAAATTTTTATTACATTTTAAAAATAAAGGATTAAATATGAAAAAAAATTTTTTTCTTTTAATAATATTATTTATGATTCAAGCCTGTGTTACAAAAAGTACAATTGAAGAAACAACAACTACCACAACCACAACAACAACTACTACTATTGTAATATTTAAAAAAGTTTTTAAATATGATGTTCCAGAAGAGATGAGAGAATCTCCTATGGAAGCAAAATATTATAAATATGATAATTTATTACTGGAAAAAGATACAAATGTTTTTGATTCAACTATTCTAATTGCTATAAGACATGTAGAAAATAAAAGAAATATAAGTCTGAAAGAATTTGTAGATCAGGATCTAAAGTTATTAAAATCTTCCCTTAAAATCATATATTTTGATGATAAATGGACACCACCGATAAAAGAAAAAAATATAGAATATTTTTCTTATGAATTTTACTACTATTATGATAAGAAAAATATTTATCAGAGATCAATTTATATAAAATTTGAAGATACTTTTTATATTATATCTTTGAGTTCTAAAAATAAAAATTATATGCTACATAGTAAAAATGACAAATTCTGGGAAAGTATAAGAATAGAAGATGTAAAAATCACAATGAATAGTAAAGAGGTGACAAATGATTGATAAAAAGATAAAAATATTTTTAAAGAATATAAATAAAGAATTTGAGGTTAATTATGGTCTTAAAGTATACGAATTACTTAAATATTTAGAAAATCAAGAAGAATATATAGCTGCATTTGTAAATAATGAAGCAACTTCATTATCTTATACTTTAAAAATCAATAGTAAAGTAGAATTTATTACAATAACAAATACCTTTGGTATGGAGATTTACAGAAGGAGCCTCTCTTTTTTACTTACAAAAGTAGTAAAAAAATTATTTCCTAACAGAAGATTAATAATTGGGCATTCATTGGGCCCCGGATACTATTTTGATCTAATAAACGAAAAAGAATTAACAAAAGAAGAGACTGCAAAAATAAAAGAAGAGATGTTAAAAGAGATAGAGGCTGATAAACCCATTATAAGGGAGAAAATTGGATATGAAGAGGCTCTTGAATATTTTAGAAAAAATAATAGAGAAGACAAAGTAAAATTACTCGAATCTCTTAATATGAGTAAACTTTCTATATATAAATGTGATGATTTCTTTGAGGTCTTTGATGGCCCATTAGCATTAAGAACTGGAATATTAAAGGTTTTTGATATCATTTACTATGCACCGGGATTTATATTACAATTTCCTAAAAAATCAGAGCCAGATAAAGTATCTCCCTTTACAGAGCAACGAAAAATTTTTGAGGTTTATAGAGAGTCAAAATACAGAGGCAAGATCCTTAAAGTGGATAACGTAGGGGCTTTAAATGAAATAATAAGAAATAATGAGATAGACAATTTTATTCAAATTGCAGAGGAATTACAAACAAGGGAGATAATAAAAATTTCTGATACCATAGCATCTCAAAAAGATAGAATAAAATTAATTACAATAGCAGGGCCATCTTCTTCTGGAAAGACCACCTTTTCTAAAAAATTATCCTTAATGCTTGAAACGAATGGGATAAAACCTTTTACCCTATCCATTGATAACTATTTTGTAGATAGGGAAAAAACACCAAAAGATGAAAATGGTAAACCAGACTATGAATCAATTTATGCACTTAATATAGAATTGTTAAATGAAAATCTTGTTAAATTAATGAAAGGTGAAAAGGTAAGATTGCCAAGATATGATTTTTTTACTGGAAAATCTACCCTGAGTAACGAAGAGACCTCTTTAAAAAGAAATCAGATGATTATAATAGAAGGTATTCACTGTTTGAATGATGAATTAACTCCTTTTATACCGCGAGAGGAGAAATTCAAAATATATGTATCTGCCTTAACACAGATGAATATTGATGACAATAATAGAATTCCTACAACAGACAATAGAATTTTAAGAAGAATGGTAAGAGATTATAAATATCGTGGCCATAGTGCTAAAAAGACATTTCAGATGTGGCCATTGGTAAGAAATGGAGAAGAAAAATATATATTCCCTTTCCAGAATGAGGCAGATGGCTATTTTAATTCGAGTCTTGATTATGAACTTGCTGTCCTAAAACCTTATGCAGAGCCTATTTTAATGCAGATAAAACCTTATGATGAAGAGTATGCTGATGCTATAAGACTATTAAAATTTTTAAATTATTTTTTATCTGTTCCATCAAAAAATGTTCCTTCTACCTCTATATTAAGAGAATTTATTGGTGGCTCTTTTTTTGATTATTAAATCTATTTCTCACCTTCAATTATCCCTATCTCTCTGTCAGTCAAATCATACAACCTGTAAACCAGATTATCTATCTCTTTCTCTATCTTACTCGTATCAGCCTGTGGATTATCTTTCTTTGCTGTAAAAATCTTATCCACAAGAGCCTCGAGTTGATTAATAATTGATTGGTTGGTAGGAGTGATGGGGGGAAGAGGCATAATTTCGGTATTGTCAACTAAATTGTGTCTGATTTTTTAAATTTTTTTCAAGCATTTCATCTAATAAATCTTTAACTTTAGAGAAAGATGAAACCGGATAGGCATGATAAGTCCTCACTTCAAAATCCATAAGATATCCGCATATTAAATTTAATGCGCTATCAGGATTTGGAAATGCATTCCTTCGCCTCTGAGTTTTTCTAATTTCTTTGTTTAATCTCTCTATCCAATTTGTACTATAAATCATTCTGTGAATGCCTGACGGAAAATTCAAATATGAAAAATAATATTGTTTTTCTTTTTCATTGAACAAATTTTTTATAGATGAATATTTTCTGCTCCATTTATTTACAAAATTATTCAAGCTTTCAATACCATCTTTTACTTCGTAATTTGAATCTTCAAGTTTAAATACATTCCAGAAATCCTTTAACACCTCCTCCTTTTCAGAGCTTCTTACTTTAAGAATAACCCTTCTTAATTTATGAATCAGACATTTCTGAAAATATGCTGACGGAAACTTATCTTCTACGGCTCTTTCAAGTTCTTTTAACCCATCTGCAATTATCATCAATATCTTTTTAACTCCACGATTTATAAGATCATCAAATACTTCTTTCCACCCTTCATAACTTTCTGTTGGTATATTATAAACACCCAATATATCACGCTTTAGGTCTTTTCTTAACCCTAATACTATATAAAAGGCTTCTTTCTCAACAATATCCCTTCTTACAGGAATATACAGAGCATCAATATACACAAAATAGTATTCTGATTCGAGTTTCCTATTTTGCCAGGCTATTCTTGACTCCTCAAACTCTTTTGTTATATTTGAAACACTTGTCGCAGAAAACTTTTTATCGTAAATATCTTTGAATATCTCTTCAATATCTCTTGTAGATAATCCTTTAACATATAGTTTAAAGGCAAGATCCTGTAATATTTCATCCTCTTCCCTTAAAACTTCCAGAAATACTGGTTTAAATAAACTTAATCTATCTCTTGGTATCTTTAATTTGTAATATTTATTTATACTTCTTAATAATGCCTGATAATAACCATTTGCTTTATTTCCTGCTTTATTAGAATTATTCAAATATTCAGTTCTTTCTGCTTTCATAATATTTTCAAAGACCATATTTACAATCTTATCGATTGCATTTTCTTTTTCGTAATATAATAAATCTTCTATACTTTTTAATAAATTTTTTGTAATATTATCCATGAGAGTAGCTCCTTTATGATTACTATTATTTTTAGCAAATTATATATATCATAATTTGCTATTCTCAGACACAATTTATTATACACTATCCAAAAATAATGCAGTGGGTATTGGGAACCTTTGCCGTTAGATACAACAAAAAGTTAAAAATAAGAGGAAAAGTCTGGTTTGATAGATTTAAGAGTGAAGTAATAGAAAGAATTGAGGATTTTGTAAGAAGTTTTAAAAGGGTAAATGATAATCTAAAGAAAAATAACATACAGGAAGCATTAGAAAATTATATTTTCTGTGGGCTTTTTTATTTTAAGAATAAAAATTTTGAATTTATTGATAGATTACCTTTATTACTGGAATTTTTGATATGAGATAAAAGTTACTATTTAAAAAATTTTTGCTATATATTTTTCTCTTTTAAGATTTAACAGATATTTTATAATACAAATTCTCTTTATTAACAATATTGACAAAAACACCTTTTTTTTATATTGTTATTTCTAATTAAAAGGAAATTTCTATGTTTGACTCTGATAAATATACTGGCTTTTTTGGAGAATATGGCGGAAGATATGTTGCAGAAATTTTAAGGCTAGTTTTGCTTGAACTTGAAGAGGCTTTTAAAAAATATATTGTTGATAGAGATTTTTTAGAAGAATTTGATTATATTCTTAAAAATTTTGTAGGAAGACCCACCCCTTTACTATTTGCGGAAAATGCTACAAAAGAGATAGGTGGCGCAAATATCTACTTAAAATTAGAAGGGCTTGCCAATACTGGTGCTCATAAGATTAATAATGCAATAGGGCAGGCTCTTTTAGCAAAAAGAATGGGCAAAACAAGAATAATTGCTGAAACTGGTGCAGGTCAACATGGACTTGCGACAGCCTGTGCATGTGCTAAACTCGGGCTTGAATGCGATATTTTTATGGGGGAGGTGGATGTTGCCCGTCAGAGACCAAATGTATTCTGGATGGAATTATTTGGAGCAAAGGTAATACCAGTCAAAAGTGGGACAAAGACTTTAAAAGATGCTGTTAATGCTGCGTTAAGAGAATGGACAGAGAGAAAAAATGATACTCATTATTTATTAGGGAGTGCATTAGGACCTGCCCCTTTCCCGGATATGGTTAGAGAATTTCAATCAGTAATTGGGAGAGAGACAAAGGAGCAATTTTTTCAATTAACAGGTAAAAAGCCAGATGTCCTTATTGCATGTGTTGGTGGAGGATCTAATTCCATAGGTTTTTTTAATGAATTTCTTGATGATAAAGATGTGGAACTCATAGGAGTTGAAGCTGGTGGTATTGGTGATAATGTTGGTGAAAATGCTGCAAGAATAACGGGAAAAGGGAGTGTTGGAATAGTCCAGGGATATAAATCAAAATTTTTACAGAATGAGGATGGGCAGTTACTCAATACTCATTCTATAAGTGCTGGGCTTGATTATGCTGGAATTGGACCTCAACTTGCATATCTTGCTGATATTGGGAGAGTAAAATTCAGGGTTGCAAGAGACAATGAAGTTCTTGAAGCCTTTAAATTTTTTGCCAAAAAAGAGGGGATAATTGCAGCACTTGAATCGTCTCATGCTTTAAGTGAGGCAATTAAAGTAGCAAAAGAAATTGGCAAGAATAAAAATATTATTGTTAATGTTTCTGGAAGAGGAGATAAGGATATATTTATTACGGCAAAGGCTTTATCTGATGAGAAGTGGATTGCTTTTTTAAAAGAGGAGATTCAAAGATATGAACAGAATAGATGAAAAACTCTCTCTTCTTAATAATAAAAAAATAGGATTTATGGGACATATTGTTGCCTGTTTCCCAGATTATGATAAATCTTTAATTGCTGCTAATGCCATATGTAAGGGTGGGGCTGATTTTATAGAGGTTCAGTTCCCTTTTTCTGATCCTACTGCTGATGGTCCAACTATTGAGGAGGCATGTTATATTGCAATTGAGAATGGATTTACAGTTAATAAAGGTTTTGATTTGACAGAAAAGATAATAAAGAATAATGATACAACAGTCTTGATAATGACTTATGCAAATATAATTTTTAAATATGGGATAGATAGATTTTTGAATAAGGCAAGGGATATAGGAGTGAGTGGGGTAATAGTGCCAGATCTTTTGCCAGAACAAGATGAAGGACTTAATACTCTTTGCAAAAAAAATGGTATTCATAATATTCTCATAGCAACACCAGGGGATATCCCAGAGAGGATAAAAGAATTGTCTTATATTGGGAGTGGATTTTTATATACTGTTATGAGAAGAGGCATTACTGGTAAAAAGACAGATATCACAGAAGAAACTGAGAATTGGCTTAAGATGGTAAAAAGTAATTCTAATTTGCCAGTCGCTGCTGGTTTTGGGATTCAGTCCAGATCTCAGATTGAATCTCTTATTGGTAAGGCAGATATTGCTGTTGTTGGAAGTTATTTTGTAAAAAAGATTAAAGAATTTTCTTTAGATTTTCATACTTTTGAGGAGAATATCTACAATTGTATGAAAGAATTATTATAATAAATTCGAGGGTTATATATGGTTATTATCCTAATCTCTTTTTTTATAAATGCAGTGATTGCTTTGATTCTTTATAAGTATCAAAAATTCGTAAACTATTTTAACGGAATAGTTACATCTCTTATATCTCTTTCTGGTTTGATTTTATTAATACTAAATTATTTTTTTAATTTTTTTAATTTTAAAAATAATTACATTGCTCTCGATAATTTAAGCATATTTTTTCTTTTCTTAATATTTTTAGGTTCCATATTTTTTTCTTTATATGGAATTAATTATCTTACAAATTATTATAGTAAAAAAAATCTTGGGGTGCACTGGGCATTAATAAATATTTTAATAGCAAGTATGTCCCTTGTTGTTATGTCAAAAAATGTAATCTTATTTCTTATTGCGTGGGAGATAATGTCTTTTAGTTCTTTTTTTCTTGTTCTTTTTGAAGGAGAAAAAAAAGAGGTAGTAAGAGCTTCTTTTATTTATATTGTGGCAACACATATTGGGACAATCTTTTTGTTTGTAATGTTTTTACTATATTCAAAAGAATACTCTTCTTTTGATATGTCACAATGGGGAGGCATAAAAGATTCTTTATTGTCTTCTATAATATTTATTTTTGCTCTAATTGGGTTTGGAACAAAGGCTGGTATTATGCCAATGCATATATGGTTACCAGAGGCTCATCCTGCTGCTCCAAGCCATATTTCTGCTATGATGTCTGGCATAATGATAAAGAATGGTATATATGGTATTCTTAGAATTTTATTTACTTTAAAAGATGTTCAGATATGGTGGGGATATCTCTTAATAATAATGGGGGTTATATCTGGATTTCTTGGAATTCTTTTTGCAGTTTCTCAACATGATATAAAAAGAATGCTTGCTTATAGTAGTATAGAAAACATAGGTATTATTGTAATTGGGATTGGACTTGGGATAATTGGGTTATCTTTAAATAATTCCTTATTAATTTTACTTGGATTTTGCGGTGCTCTTTTACATGTTTTAAACCATCTTCTATTTAAAGGGCTTTTATTTATGGGAGCTGGTAGCGTATACTTTGCGACTCATAGCCGTAACATAGATAGTTTTGGTGGTCTTTTAAAGAGGATGCCATTAACAGGGGTAACTTTTTTAATTGGGTCTCTTGCAATCTCTTCATTGCCACCTTTTAATGGTTTTATGAGTGAATTTCTTTTATACTTTGGATTTTTTAATAGTATTTTAACTGATAAAATATCATTTGTTATTCTCTCATGTTTTGGAATAATATTTATGGCAATTATTGGGGCTCTTGCTCTGATATCTTTTACCAAATTGTTTGGTATTGTATTTTTGGGAGAATTACGAGATCAAAAGCATAGTAAGGCAAAAGATCCTCCATTTTTAATGGTGTTAAGCATGATTATTTTTGCTATTTTTAATGTTATTATTGCTTTGGGTTTTCCTTTTATTATAAAAATAGCGGCTAACATACTTGGTATAGGAATTAATTTTAGATTAACGCAAATTTTTAATATTTTAGCAATAATTGTTATTGTTTTTATTATTTTTTATATCATAGTATTATTATTGATATTAAAAAGAAGAATACTTTTGATAAACAAAAAAATAGATTACTCTTTAACATGGGATTGTGGTTATGCAAAGCCGGATGCAAGAATGCAATATACTGGCTCTTCTTTTGTTCAGCCTGTAACAGATTTTTTTAGATATATTTTAAGAACAGAGCGAACCCCAATAAAAGTAATAGATTGTTTCCCGGATAATTCGAAATTTAAGACAAAGACAAAAGACTTTTTTACTTCTTTATTTACCCCTTTAATAGAATTAATAAAAAGAATAAATAATAGATTGACCCTATTTCAATATGGGTATATTCATTTATATATATTATATATTTTTATTGCTTTGATAATTCTTTTAATATGGAAGTTGTAATATGGGACAGAAAATTATACAAGTTATACTTATTTTAATTGTTTCTCCTTTTTTGTTTGGTCTTATAAATAAGACAAAGGCTTTTTTTGCTGGAAGAAAAGGACCTCCAGTGTTACAATTGTATTACGATATATTCAAACTTTTTAGAAAAGGGGTAACCTATAGTAAAACAGTTAGTTTTATATTTATTTTAGGTCCAATAATTTCTCTTGCTTGCTCTATTATTGGACTGTTAATAATGCCATTGGGTAAGTATCCTTCTATCTTTTCTTTTAATGGTGATTTTATCTTATTGATATACCTTTTTGCTATGGGACGATTTTTTACAGTTATAGCAGCACTTGATACTGGATCAAGCTTTGAAGGTATGGGGGCAAGTAGAGAGGTTCAGTTTGCTCTTTTTGCTGAGCCTGCTTTATTCTTGAGTATCATTGCTCTTGTGAAATTGAGTGGCAAGACTTCTTTAACCGGTATTTTATCAAAGAGTATTTTTTCTATCAATGGTTTATTGAATCCTGTAATTTATTTAATAGTAGCCACAATATTTATTGTATTTTTGGCAGAGAATTGTCGTATTCCAGTAGATGATCCAAACACACATCTCGAATTAACAATGATACATGAAGTAATGGTTCTTGATCATGGTGGGGTAGATTTTGGATTTATTTTATACAATTCGGCTTTAAAATTCTGGATATTGGGTTCTTTTATAGCAGGTCTTTTTTCGTCCATATTTTCATTTGGGCTATTTGCGGATATTTTGATTTTTATCTCTATTATGTTTTTACTTTCTATAATTGTAGGAATAGTAGAATCTGTTTTAGCAAGATTGAGACTCTTAAAAGTCCCTTATTTTTTAATGATTGGATTGGGATTATCATTTATTTCTTTGATAATAAGTTTGAGGTAAGATTATGAATGAGATAGTTTATATTTTAGAAATAGTAATCCTTTTTATGAATTTTATGCTTCTTAATTCGAGTAGAATAAAGATTTGTATAATTATTATGGCAACTCATGGAATTTTGATAACTATATTTCCTATTTTTTTAAATTTTAATAATTTTAGCCTTGAAATATTATTTTTCTTAATCTTAAACATTATATTAAAAAGTATTGTTTTTCCTTATCTTCTTTTTAGGGCATTAAGAGAGGCAAAGATAAGAAAAGAGGTGGAGCCAATAGGGGGATATCCCCTTTCTCTGGTAATTGGGGTTATCCTATTTGCTCTCTCTTTATGGTTAAGTAAAAAAATATCTGGTTTTCAAAATAGTATTTTTTATTTTGCGACCGCTATCTCTTTTACAACTATTTTTACTGGTGGTTTAATGATTCTTACAAGATTAAAGGCAATTACTCAGGTGGTTGGCTATCTTGTTCTTGAGAATGGCATCTATTTTTTTGGTAATCTCTTTTTAAAAGAGCAATCTTTATTAATAGAACTTGCTATTTTACTTGATATTTTTGTTGCTGTTTTTGTTATGGGTATAGCAATATTTCATATTAATAGAGAGTTTAATCATATTGACACAGAGAAACTCTCTTTCTTAAAAGACTCTATTGAGAAAAAAGAGGAATAATTTATGATAACACTGTTTTTATTGATAATACCATTCTTTTTTGGAATATTGGCTTTTTTTATTAAAAATAGGTTAATTCAGAAATTGTTAATTTCTGGAGTTGCTTTTATTCATCTTACTCTGGTCGTTTTAATATGGATCTTTTTTAATGAAAAGAGTCTTATCTCTATATTTGATAGCTGGTTTACTGTTGATAGTATTGGTTTGATATTTCTTACTATAATGAGTATTCTTTTTTTTGGTGCTTCTCTATATGGAATTGAGGCGCTCTTTTTAGAAAAGGCTCATTCGAGTGAAAAAGATAAAAAATTTTTTTCTCATGAGTCAATATTTACAGGTTCTCTTATTCTTTTTCTTGCCACAATGACAATGGTAACAACAACAACACATCTTGCAATACTCTGGGTTGCAATAGAGGCAACCACTCTTGTTACTGCTCCTTTGATATATTTTCATAAGACAAAAGGCTCTCTTGAAGCCACATGGAAATATCTTTTAATATGTTCGGTTGGAATAGCAATTGCTTTACTTGGGGTCTTTTTTGTAGCAGTAGCAAACATTAAAGAAGGGGATTTGGTTTTGAGTAATTTATTGAAAAATGCAGAGAATCTTGACTTAAAATGGTTGAAGGCTGGATTTTTATTACTTTTTGTAGGTTATGGGACAAAAATGGGGCTTGCCCCTTTTCATACCTGGTTACCAGATGCTCATAGTGAGGCACCATCCAAGGTTTCTGCTTTACTTTCTGGAACCTTATTAAATTGTGCCTTTTTAGGGATTATTAGAATTTATGAGGTATGTGTTAAGGCAAATTTAGGAGAATATTGCAGAGAGATTTTTATAGTTTTTGGGATTTTATCTCTCTTTTTTGCTTCTATCTTTATTCTTGGTCAGAAAGATTATAAAAGAATGCTTGCTTATTCGAGTATAGAACATATGGGAATTTTAATACTTGGTCTTGGTATAGGTGGAATTGCTGTATATGCCTCACTTTTTAATGCTCTTGCTCATTCTTTAACAAAGGCCGGTCTTTTTTTAACTGCTGGTAATATTCTTTTTCTCTATAATACAAAGAGTATATCTTCAATCTCTGGTTTAATTAGAAAAAATCCTTTTGTTGGTTTTTTATGGTTTTTTGGATTTCTCCTTATTACTGGAACACCACCGTCAGCAATATTTATGGCAAAATTTATGATTTTAAAAGAATTAGTATATTCGGGTCAATACTTAGTATTAATTTTATTTTTATTACCGTTAGTAATTATTTTTATTGGAATGGCAAAAATTTTCCTTTTTATGATTCAGGGTGAAGATGTTAATAATGATGGAGAGTTAAATAATAGAGTAGGATTCTTTAGAATTACTGTTCCTTTCTTATTTTTTACTCTTTGCCTGATTTTTGGACTATTTTTGCCAGAATGGTTAGATAATATGTTTAAGAATGCATTACAGTTTTTAGGGGGCTAATGTATGAAAAGTAACTTTATTGTTGTAAAAAATTGTGAAGTAACTAATTTAAAGAATGTCCCTAAATTAAATTTTGAAGAATTTAAAGAGCAAGTTGTTGAGTTTGTAGAAGATGGGGAGAGAGTTGCCTCTTTTTTTGTTTATCCAGAAAAAGAAAACCTTTTTAATTTAATAATAGTTCTTGCAAATGATAAAGAGGGAATCCTTAAGATATTTTCTACAGAAGTAAAATCTTCCTATAAATCAATTACCCCTTCTGCTACCCAATTACATTGGTTTGAAAGAGAGATTTATGAGCAATGGGGAATTTTACCAGAAAAACATCCATTTTTAAAACCTATAAGATTTCATAATAGATATAATGAAAAGAATGAAAAAGAAATTTTACCATCTGTAACAAATTTTTTTCAGATAGAAGGGGAAGAGATTCACGAAGTGGCAGTAGGGCCTGTTCATGCAGGTATTATTGAGCCAGGTCATTTTAGATTTCAATGTCATGGAGAAGATGTTTTTCATCTTGAGATATCCCTCGGATATCAACATAGAGGTATTGAGAAAAGGTTAATAGGTAGTCCTGATAAAAGAAGCATTCATTATATGGAGACAATCGCTGGAGATACCACAATAGGTCATACTCTTGCCTATTGTTATGCTTTGGAATCCCTTTCAAAGACAAAAGTTTCTGTAAGAGAGGAGATTATAAGAGGAATTCTTTTAGAATTAGAAAGACTGGCAAATCATACTGGTGATCTTGGAGCTTTAGCAAATGATGTAGGATATCTACCAACAGCATCGTATTGTGGAAGATTGAGAGGCGATTTTTTGAATATTACTGCCTTAATATGTGGCAATAGATTTGGAAGGAATGTTGTTAGACCTGGTGGTGTTAGTTTTGATTTATCTCAAGAATTAATTAAAGAGATAGAGAAAAGATTAATTGAGACTTTTAAAGATGTAAGAAATGCCATAGATTTATTGTTTGGTTCAAATTTAGTTGTGGAGAGATTTGAGGAGATAGGTATTTTAAATAAAGAAAAGGCAATTGAGATAGGTTTGGTTGGAGTTGCGGCAAGAGCATCAGGATTAGAAATCGATAGTAGAATTAATTTTCCTGTTGGTCCATATCAATTTACTAAGATTCCTATATCTATTTATAATACAGGCGATGTTTTTGCAAGAGCTTTTGTTAGATGGCTTGAAATACAAAGATCAGTTGATTTTGTTCTTGATTCTCTAAAAAAACTTCTGAATGATAATACTAAATTATCTGAAAAAAAGAACTTCCCAGAATTGGAGAAAAATAGCATTGTTGTTTCTCTTGTTGAAGGTTGGCGAGGTGAAATATGCCATACTGTAATTACTGATAAGAATGGTAATTTCAGGCATTATAAAATTGTAGATCCGTCATTTCATAATTGGTTTGGCCTTGCATTGGCTTTAAGAGGTGAAGAGATTTCTAATTTTCCATTATGTAATAAAAGTTTTAATCTATCATATTGTGGACATGATTTATAAGGGGGATATATGTTGAAGACATTACTTGCAAGAATTAAACAGGGATACAGAACAATTCCATATCCTTTTAAAAGAGTAAATATTTCAGAGAGATATTTGGGTAAGCCAGAGATATTAGAAGGCTTAACACAGAGTGAGATTAATAAGTGTAAAAATGTATGTCCTGTTGATGCTATTGGGGAAAATAAAGAGAAAAATTCTGTATTTATTGATGTTGGTAGATGTATTTTTTGTGGGGAATGTAAAAATGTTTCTGATAATAAGATAAATTTTACAAAGAATTATAGATTAAGCGAATTTAGAAGAGAAGATCTTTTAATATACCCTGAGAAAGAAATTTTAGAGAAGAGATTAAGAGAAAGAATAAAACATATTTTTGGTAGATCTTTAAAATTAAGACAGGTTAGTGCTGGTGGTTGTAATGCATGTGAACTTGATATTAATGTTTTAAATACTCTTGCCTTTGATTTAGGAAGATTTGGAATTCAGTTTGTGGCATCACCAAGACACGCTGATGGCATAGTTGTAACAGGTCCTGTTTCTCAAAATATGAAACTTGCTCTTCAAAAAACTTATGATGCAATTCCTTCTCCAAAGTTAGTAATTGCAGTAGGTTCGTGTGCTATTTCTGGTGGACCTTATTTTAATCATGAGGAAGTATGTAATGGAGTCGATTCTATTTTAAAGGTAGATCTTTATATACCTGGCTGTCCACCTCATCCTTTAACAATTCTTACTGGGCTTTTAAAATTAATGAAAGGGAGATAGAATTAGAAACAAGAGAGAGTTCAAAGATATCACTTTACCCGAACAAAAGAAGTTATTAAAATAAGTTTTGTAGAAAAGCATTTTCACTTTTTATTTATTTTTATCTGTTGTTGGTAAATTATATATTTGTTTTTTCGACATTTTTTTATAATCGTCGAAAAGCGATTATAAATTTTTGTCAAATTATCTATATGCATTATAACAAATTATGAAAAGGAATAAAAAAATAAAATAAATTTAAAAGATGCCAAATTATTAATTTTAATCTTTTGACAAAATTAAAAATTTTCAGTATATAAATTTTACATTATTTTATTTTCAAGGAAGAAAAAATGAACATCATAAATCTTTATGAACAAAAAAAGAAAAAAATTGATTTAGTGGTTATAATTATCTCTTTTTTAGTTTTATATATTACTTTTTTTTATAAATTTAATTTAGGTTTATTGTTTAGTGATACAATACTTACTGGTGGGGATAGTGCCTCATGGTTTCAAACAGTTAAAAATTTAAAAGAAAACTTATTGCCTCATTTTAGATTATTTGGGTGGAATCAGGCTAATTTTTTTGGTTTTAATGAATTACAATACTATTTTCCATTGCCTTTTTTAATTGCTGCAATTCTTGGTTTTTTTATGCCATTAACTGTTGCCTTAAAAATAACTACTTTTATAGGACTTGTAACATTACCGCTGGCATTTTTTTATTCCACAAAAAAGATAACCAAAAATAACCTTACAGCAATCTCTGCAAGTTTTTTAAGTCTTATTTTTATATTTAATGAATTTTATACAATGTTTGGAGGTAATTTTTTATCAACTTTTGCTGGGGAGTTTTGTTATTCTATATCTCTAACAATTGCTGTATTTTTTATTGGTGTCTGTTATGAGACTTTTAATAAAGGTAAGAATCCAGTCTTTGCCGGTATTCTTTTAGGTCTTACTGCGTTATCACATATATTTGTTTTTATGCCAGCATTTTTTATTCCATTTTATTTTTTACTTGCAGATAGACTATTTTTAAAAGAAAAATTAGATAATAATTTAAAATCTAAAAATAACAAAAAGAAAAAAGATGAACTTGAACAAAAATTAGAATTCTGTAGAGAAAAAATTCCAGAAAGAATTTTGATTATTTATGTAATAGCATTTTTATTAATATCATTCTGGCTTGTCCCAATGATTTTTACAAAAAAGTATTCTCAATCTATTTCGATGATATGGACTTTTGACTCTTTTAAAGATTTTATTTCAAAAACTTTTATGGGTTTTATTTTACTTGGATTTGTACTTGCTCTTCTTTTAATGTGGAATTTTAAAAAATTAAGATTATTAAGTCTTCTTTTTATATATTTATATGCAGTATCTCTATTTTTTTATATCATCTCATTATTTTTAGAAATACCGGATATAAGATTTATACCTTTTGCTTTAGTTGTTTCTGTATTTAGTACAGCTGTTTTTTCTAACTATTTTGCTGACTTTCTTGACATCAAAAAATTTTCTACATTGATAAACTTAATTCTTACTTTTGTAATTATGATTATAGGAATTTTATTTGTTATATTTCATCCAAAAAATGTCACAAGCTGGTATAAGTGGAATTACTCTGGTTATGAAGCCAAAAAAGAATACGTTAATTTAAAAGGGATCATAAGAGAATTTGGGGGAGATATTAATACCGGTAGAATTCTATGGGAGAAACAGGATCAAAATGATAATGCGGATTTTGGATCAGAGAGAGCCTTTGAGAATCTATTTTTGTTTACTGGAAGACCAGCAACAGAAGGTGTTCATTATCATTCGAGTTTTATGGCAAGAACAACCACTTATATGCAGAGTGAATATTCTTTAAGGCCAGTAGATCCAGAGGCATATAGAATTTATTCAAAGGTAAATCCAGAAGTATGGGGATTAAGATTTTTTCAGGTAAATGCAAAAGACATCATAACATTTTCTCAGGAGATAAAAGATGCTTTTTCTAATCATCCAGATTTTGAGAAGAGTGGAGAATTCGGAAAATTTTCTATATTTACTTATAAGTATTTTCCAAAGTCTTATGTTATGATTTATGATCTTGATAAAATAAAAATTATCAAAGATAATAAATATGGCTTTAAAACAGATTTTTATAGATATTTTAGAGATTATGAATTATTTGATACACCATTTATTTTTGAAAAATATGGTAAAAATTTTATCACTTCTGAAAATTATTATAAAAATTATGATGAATATAAAGATAAAAATTTTAAAGAAGATTTTGACTTTAATAAATGGCTTTTGAATTATAAGTATTTTAATTCAATATACGATGAAGATGTTACACAATTTAAAATAAAATTTAAGACAAAAGAGATTGGCAAACCTCATATAATAAAAATTACATATTCTCCTAATTTTAAATCTAAAAATGGGGAAAAGATATATCCTATTTCACCGGGCTTTATGATGATAATACCAGAAAAAGAAAACGTTGAAATTTACTATGGGACAAATATATATGAAATAATTGGGTTTATTCTCACGCTCCTTTTAATACCACTGATTATTTTTGCTAATAAATTGTTAAAGATAGAGATCCCATTTAAAATTAGAGAAATAATTATAAATACTGTTTTGGTTTTATTTTTTATAATTGTGGCTGTACTTATACTTTTTTCACTTACTGGCAAAAGAGCATATATAAATGATATTAAGGTGTGCCAAAATTTATATAATCAGAATAAATTTATGGAACTGTATAACAAAGTAAGTAAATATGCGACAATTGATAATCTTGATAAATACGACAATTCTATTATATATGACTATTACATCATGAAATCACAGGCACTGGCAAAATTAAATAGAAAAAAAGAGGCAAAAGAGACAATTGATTATATATTTAGAAGGTATAATCATTCAAGATTAAATGATAATTTTCAGTGGGTGCATAATGTGATAAGATAGTCTAACACTAGATTTAAGACTATTAAGTAGTTATTAATATACTTGATAAAAGGGGATATCCCCTGTTAGTAAGGTGGACATCTGAATAATATAACATATATTTTATAATAAAGATGTTTGATAAAAGTTGCATATATCTATAGATAAAAAGTGGGATAGCCACCTAATAAAATACTAATTTTTGTCTAACGTAATTTTTTTAAAACTATTATTTTTTTAAAATACGATCATATTCTTCGAGAAAAGGCCCTGCTAAATAAAAAGAACCTGTAACAAGTAAAGGTTTATTTAATTTAATAGCATAATTGATAGCCTCATTCTGATTCTTGATTAAAATTGTATTTTTAAATATATTTTTTACATACTCAAAGTCTCTCTCTGGCTCTGATTTTTTATAACACAAATCTGTGATAATAATTTGAGTTGCAATACTTTTTATAGTTGAATAAATTTTTCTATAATCTTTATCACTCGCAAGAGCTATAAGAATAACAAATTTTTTTATTCCAAAATGCTTTTTTAATGTCTCAACCAGCTTAGTAATAGAATCTTCATTATGTGAAACATCTACTATTGTTAAAGGGTTATCCTTTATTGTTTCAATCCTTCCTTTTATTTTTAAATCAATTGTCTTAATTTTTGTCAAGAGCCCAAAAATTTCTGGCTTTATAATAAAAACAGTTAAAAAAGCAGTCAAAAAATTCTCAATCTGATGTTTTCCGAATAAAGAAAGATAAAAATTATTAATCATCATTTTATCTTTAAAAATAATATTAATTTCTTTTATGTTCTCAAATACAATATCAAAAGTATTGCCATTTTTTTTATGCTTAATATTTTTTATCTTAAAATATCGAGAAACAAAAAAGATCTTTGAACCACTCTGTATTGCTCTATTTTTAAAAACATGCTCACAATTATATCTTTGCTTAGAAATAACAACTTTTGAATTATTTTTAATAATAAAAGCCTTTTCTGTTGCGATCTCTTCAATAGTCTCACCAAGTATCTCTGTATGATCAAAACTAATCGAAGTAATCACAGAAACAATAGGAGTGACTATATTTGTGCAATCGAGTCTTCCGCCAAGCCCTGTCTCTATAACAAGATATTTTGCCTTTTTACTATCAGCATACAATAGATAAATAATAAAAAATATTTCAAAAGTTGTTGGTTTTAATTTGTGTCTTTCTATTACCTCTTTTACCCTGTTTATCATTTCTACTAATTCTTTATCTGTTATCTCTATAAGATTAAATAAAATCCTTTCATTTGGCTTTATAAGATGGGGTGATAAAAAAGTTGCAACCGAATATCCAAGCATATTTAACATTTTTGAAATAAAAAGGGACACACTTCCCTTACCTTTTGTCCCTGCTATATGTATTATTTTTTTTCCATTATGAGGATTATTAAAATAACCAATTATATTTAAAACAGAATCAAGAGAATATCTATTACTCTTTTTTGTTAAATCCTGTTCAAGATTTACAAATGAATAGAGATAATCAAGAGCATCTTTTATATTATCAAACATAGATTACTCCCAACCAAATGTGGCTGGAGGTTTATTTGTGATATCATAAAAAAGAGCATCGACAAACTCGATTTTTTTTATTTTTTCTATAAGAGTGGCTAAAAATTCTTTATTAAATCTTGCAAATCTTGCTGTCATTACATCCTCAGAAACCACTGGCCTTAAAACAATGGAACAATGACTACTATTTGAAGCAAAAGGGAGAATTATTGTTAAATGTTGAAATATCTTATTATAAAGATTATTCTTTTTTAATTCCTCAATAACAAGAGAGTCAACTTCTCTTAACATATCGAGTCTCTCTTTTGTGCAGTATCCTTCTGTTAAAAAACATTTTCTTCTTTCAAATAAAGAGATAATAACCCTATTTATATCTCTGTTTTTATTAATAATATTTGAAGAAATTAGTTCCAATTTATCCCAATCAAGATCTTTTAGCATATTACTATTCTTTATAACAACCGGAAATTTATAAGTTCTTGCATCCCCCTGAACACCAACTGATTTAACGGGAAGAATATCTATTTCATAATCTTCTTTAAAATACTCTCTTAAATCAATTTTTTTTATCTCTTCTTTAATAGAATAAAAATTTTTATCGATCTTTCCGTTTGAGCAGATCACATTTATAGACAATCCTGGGCCTGGGAAAGGGTGCCTGTAAACAAGTTCATCAGGTAGTCCTATCTTTTTACCAATTATTCTAACCTCATCTTTATATAAATCTTTTAATGGCTCAATTATTAATCCTTTTTCTATAAGCTCTTTTATCCCCTCAACTCTATTATGATGTGTCTTTATTGTATGAGAATGATCTGTACCGCCAGATTCTATTATATCCGGGTATAGTGTGCCCTGTGCGAGAAGAAACTCATCATAATTTAGATTTAATTTATTAAGTACCTTATCTCTTACTTTTAAAAATGTCTCACCTATTATTTTTCTTTTTTCTTGCGGATCTATAACCCCTTTTATAGCCTCTAAAAAAATATTACTCGCATCCTCTACAATAAAGTTATTAAATCCAAAATTGTTATATCTCTCTGCTATTATTTTGCTCTCATTCTTTCTCATAAACCCATTATCTATATGTAAGCCCAAAACTCTTTTATTTCCGAGAGCCTTATTTAACAAGGCAAAAGATACAGTAGAATCAACCCCGCCAGATAAAAAAAGTAATACATTTTTATCTTTTGCATCCCTCTTTATTTCTTCTAAGATAATCTCCAATACTTTATTATGGTCCCAGTTTTTAGGCATATTACAAATTTTAGCAAAGTTTTCAAAAATTTTACCACCAATAGGAGTATCTTTTACCTCGATATGAAATTGAAGTCCAAATCTTTTTTTGTTAAAATTTTGAATTGCTGCAAATTCACAATCTTTTGTTGAGCCAATTACTTCAAAACCTTCTGGTAATTTAGTGACCTCATCATTATGACTCATCCATACCTGCGATGGGAAGTTTATATCTTCAAAAAGGGGGGATATCCCCTTATTATAAAGAAGTGTAAATCCGAATTCGCCAACTTTTGCCTTTTTAACGTCGCCATTATAAAGTTTTGACATTAATTGATGACCATAGCATAGCCCAAGTATGGGGATATCCATATCGAGAATTTTAGAGTTAAAAAAAGGGACATTGCTATCATAAACAGAAGCAGGCCCACCAGAAAGAATAATGCCTTTTGTTTCTTTAATCTCCTCTACAGAAATAGAGGGTTTTGCAATCTCAGAATAGTATCCTAATAATCTTAATCTTTTTGCAATAAGATGAGAGTATTGTCCACCAAAATCTAATACAAGAATTTTTTCCATATAAGATATTATCCTGTTTTTTGCTTGTTTTATACTTTAAATAATATTATTTGTCAAATTTTTAAACAAAAAAGGGAAGAGATTACTCTTCCCTTTTCTCCCTTTAAAAGATTAGTTCATATTAACCTGCAAGGGCTCTTGCTATTTCACTTTGATTAAAGCCTATTATAACTTTACTACCAATCTTAATAACTGGTACTCCATATTGACCCGATATTCTAACCATTTCTTCTGCTTTATTTCTATCCCTGCTTACATCATAATCCTTAAAAGGGATATTGTTTCTTTTAAAATAATCCTTTGCCATAATACAGTATGGGCATGAGGGTGTAGAATAAACAATCACATCTTTATTCATTTTTTACTCCTTATTATATATTCTTATATTATAATATAATAATATATAATAAAAAAGTCAAGTACTTTTTATAAAAAATTTTAAATTTCTGAAAAAAATAAACATAGTGTAAAAATATCTAACCCAAAAACTATGGTTTTTCAAAAATCTATATTGAAAAAAATGAGAGAGCAATTTTATCTGTGTGCATTTTTTATTTTTTTGTAAATCTTGTAAAGGATTTTCTTAAAAATTTTCAATAAATTTATTCTAATAATAGGTCTCAAAGCCTATTATCTGATAGAAATTGTTATATCTAGCATTGTAGAATTTGGTTGTATTACCCTGGAAGTGGGACAATTCTCTACTCATTCCAATATTTTATCTTTGTTAATTTCACCCATAACAACACTATTACAAGACTACATTGGTAAAAATAGATAGACAAAAAGGTGTGGATTATGATTAAAATATAAATGGAACTAAATAACTTATTACAAAATCACTATGAAGAAAGATACAATAAAATTTGTATAGAATTATTATGTGATGGGTATAAAAAAATCACTAAAAGCAATGATATCTTCAATAATAAAAAAGATTTTATTTATGCAATGGATGATTATTTGTTCACAAAAATTGCATCTAATAAACATAAATTTAAGTTTATAAGAGAATTTTTGGGTTGTTTTCAATACCATAATACATATAAAAGAAGTATAATAAGTCAGATAGGAAAAATAGAATAGAATAAATTAAGAAAAGATTTAGGACTGAAATTTGATTAAAAGAAAGGACTTTTATAAACAAAATTTAATAAAAAAGTATTTATGCTCATTCAGACACACATTTTACTATTTTATACAGGGTGATTGGGGTTATATTTTCCGTGTTATAAGAAAAAGAATCTTTAAAAAATTATAAAGCCAATTATTTTTTAATTTATAGAAATTACTTCTTAACTCCTCTTATTTTTTACCGATATAAATTATATATAAAGAATAACATGAAAGGGGAAAAGAAGAGATATGAAAAAGAAGACAATAATTATTATATTTCTTTTAATTTCTATATTTGTAATTAAGGCAGCAGAAGAGATTCTTATCGATTTTAGCAATCTTGATGGAACAACATTTGATTTTTCTAAGTTTGCTTTTGGTAACTGGAGTGATGAGGATAGGGATAATATGACAATTGACCTACAACCTAAAAACTGGAATGTGAGAATTACCCCATCTCATTTTATCACAGAAACAAGAAATAAAACTTATTCGGTAGATACAGAGATAAAAGTATTAGGTCCAAGAAAACAAAAAGTCTTGGCTGCACGTGTTTTTATTCCACAAAGAAATGCAAATACTTATATTTTAATAGAGCCTCCTTTTGAAATACCATCGTATTATCCTTCACCAGATCTTAGCAGCGATATAATGGGGACAATGTTTATAAATAAAGGAGTAGTAAGAAATGTTGGTATCTTAAAAAAGATAAATGTTCTCTTGTGCGGTAATAATTTTACATATCAATTTTATGTAAGAATAAAAAACCAGAGAGGTGAAATAAGAGATTTATTTATTGGTTATATAAATTTTTTGGGCTGGCAAGAAAGGGCATGGGTAAATCCTTTTTATGAATATGAGCAAAAGGTAATTGCTGACACAAGGAATAAAAGACCTTATTACCCATTTGAATATCCTTATGTAAAATTGATGGGCTTTTACATAAGTAGGGTCCAAACAGAGGTTACAGGAAATTTCATAGCAATGGTAAAAGAAGTAAAAATTGAATTTGATGAAGAAATACTAAATTTAGAATCTGCTACTGGGGTTCAGAAGATACCTTCTGTTGATGTTCTTGAAGAGATATTTGGTATATATAAAGAAGAATTGATTGAAAAGGCACAAAAAGAGATAGAAAAGACGAATCTAATTATGTTTCAACAATGGCAGGAAAAAAGAAGAAAACATAAAGATTAAATATTTTAAGAAAAAAACCTGTAATAAATTATGTAGAACTATTTATTACAGGTGTTTTTTATTTATAAAAGTATTAAATTATATGTAGAATAAATTAAATTTTGTAAAGGATTATTTCATAAATTTTATAATTACTCGAAAGGAGTGCGCTTTTATTTTTTAAGCAGATTATAAAGATAGAATTATTCTAAGGTTAATTTTGTTTGAGAAAGGATTGTTATAGTTTCATTTATTTTTTGTTAGAATTTAAAATAAATTTTTTCAATAATATGTCTCAAAGCCTATTACCTGGTAGCAATCGTTATAGATTGCCTTGTAAAAGGGGGTGAAATTCCCTTTAAAGTGGGACAATTCTCTACTCTTCCACCAACTCTTTTTCTCTGTCAGTTTCAGCCAGAGTCTCAATGTCACAAGACTGCATTTCTTTTCAAATCCAAGCATCCCCATTTTCTCATACTCTTCAATGAAAATTTCAAGGATGCTTCTCAATAATTTTGCCATGCTGAAAAAATTCAAGTCAGCATGAATTTTCTTTAAAAACCTATAATCTTCCTTCGGAAGATAAAAATGAATAGATGCATCTGCGTCTATTCTTTCATAGGCGTTCTCATCCTCATCACCAAAACAATATCTCTTTTTGATCCTATCA